>ENA-OQBT01000340-OQBT01000340.1-human-gut-metagenome-genome-assembly--contig:-NODE-340-length-30586-cov-2.129321_pt1 | contig 30586 bp, 45 predicted proteins | sample MGYA00242749_ERZ504557 | MGnify/ENA primary metagenome ERZ504557 (study PRJEB26092, sample SAMD00036243) | human gut metagenome | host: Homo sapiens | study: EMG produced TPA metagenomics assembly of... | reverse complement strand
CTCCCGTCGGCTGATACCTTTCAACCACGATAGACGTTTTTTCCGGAAGGCTTGACCGGAAGGGTCCGGGAAAAGGTCAAGGCCCCTTTCGGACAGACGGCAACGCAGTCGAAGCAGTCGACGCAGCGGCTGGTATCGACGAAGCCATGGGCGACGTCGATGCAGGACGAACGGCACGTCTTTTCACAGGCCCTGCAGTGGATGCAGCGCGATCCGTCGATGACCGGCCGGAACAGGCTGAAGCGGCTGAGGGTTCCCAACAGCGTGCCGACAGGGCAAACAGTATGGCAGTACGCTCGGCCATAGCGCCAGGCCAGGACAGTCAGGACGACGAAATAAACCCCGGCCAGGGCCATGGCAGCCAGCGGCGGCCAGAGGATATCCGTCTTGCTCAGCACCGGAATCCAGCCGTGGCTTTCGTTGACCCCGACCAAAGCGTTCCAGCCATAGGCAACTGGCAGGCCCAGTCCATCGTGGACGATGCGGCCAAAGATACTGTACGGGTCGACCAGCCCCACAAAACCAGACAAGCCGGCCAGGAAAGCCAGACCGGTCAACATCAAGATACTATAGCGCACGATGCGCCGTTCCCGCCGGAAAGTAAATTTCCGGCGATTCTTTTTGCGCCGTTTGGCAGCCAGAAGACGAAGTCTGGCTGATGCCCAAGGGACAGAGGACGCTGCAATAGATTCGTCCCAGGAGCAGGGTCAGGACGATGATGACGGCGATGACCAGGAGATTCCCAGCCAAGAGATCCGGCAGGACCTGCCATTGCGGCAGCACGGGTGCTACGATACCAGCAAAGGTCAGGACCATGGCCCCCATCAGGAGCCACGATAAAACGATGCGTCCCCGTTGCAGCATGTTCCGCATTTACACTACCCCCTTTCCTGTATCGCGCCCGAAATATTGGACAACATCATCAATGGCCCGCACGTGCTTAGGGATGTCGATATGCTGCGGACACTTGGGCAGACAGCGGCCGCAGGCTGTACAGTGGGAAGCGCGCTGCGGCCGTTCCAGGTTATTCTGATAATGGGCCAGGAAGGCTTTCTCCTGTGCTGCCGAGGCCCCTTGGGGATGGTCCACGTCGATTCCGGCCGGTTCGCCATAACGGTTGTAGATATGAAAGACTCCGGCGATGTCGACACCGTAGGGGCAGGGTTCACAGTAACGGCAATAGGTACAGGGAATGGCCCCGCTGCCGGCTTCCTTCCCCAGGGAGCGCTGGATAGCCCGCTCTTCGGCGGCCGATAAGGCTGAAAATTGCTCAGGGTCCGGATATTGTCCAGGACCTGTTCCAAATTGCTCATGCCTGAATTCATGGTGATGACCCCTTCTTTAGAGCCGACCCAGCGCAGGGCCCACGACGCCATGCTGGCTCTGGCCGCTGCTGCTTCAAGATGGCTTCTGCCGACGATGACAGATTGGCCAGGTTTCCGCCTTTGACCGGTTCCATGACGAAAATGGGGACATCCTTTTCTCGGCACTTGCGATACAGGTCCCCGGCCTGGCGGCTCCCTAACGGCGCTTCGCCCGGTTCGTTCCAGTCGGCATAGTTGAGCTGGATCATGCAGAAATCCCAATCATACTGGTCCAGGAGATAATGAAAGAAGGGCACGTCACCGTGGAAGGAAAAGCCCAGGCAACGGATGCGGCCCCGGGCTTTTTCCTGGCGGAGGTAGTCCAGGATGCCGTCCTGGATGTACAGCTCATCGAACTGGTCCTGACTGGTCAGGGAATGGAGCATGTAATTGTCGAAATACGCAACTTGGCAGCGGTCGAGCTGGGTCTGGAAGATATCCTTTGCCTGATCGAGTCCCGTCAAGATGGGCGTCGGCATCTTGTCGGCCAGATAGACTGTGTCACGGGGATATTTCTGCAAGCCTGGCCGATGAAGCTTCGGACTTCCCGTCGTGGTAGAACCAGGCCGTATCAAAATAATTGATGCCGTGGCGATAGGCAAAATCGACCATCTTCTCGCCTAATTCCTTATCTATTTCCCGGCCCGACGCTGTAAAGGTCGTCGGCAGGCGCATGCAGCCAAGCCAGGAGAGACAAGTCTTTCCCGAGGGCTTATAGTAGCGCGTCGTGACTTTTCCCAAGTCCGTTCCGGCTGCCCCGGCAGCCTTATCGGCATCGAGGAAAGCCAGGATATCCTCGCGCTTCACCAAAGCCCCGCCAGCAGCTGCCCCAGCCAGTCCCCCGCCGAGGAGCTTCAAAAAAGTCCGCCGGCTGATATCGTGACTCATCCTACTTCCTCCTGTCTTATAACAATCCGGCCTTATCCAGCAGGGATCGATGACGCTGTAATCCGTATCTTTATCCAGGGTCAGGCCCGTAAAGAGGCGGGCGCCGGGAGCTGCTGCGGCCAAGGCCGGCAAGGTGACTTCAAAGGGGCTGCTGTAAGAGCACATGTAAGGCACGATGAGTTTCCCCTTCAAATCTTTCCCTTCCAGGAACGACGGGATAGTCATAGGCGCCGTGAACCACCAGCAGGGATAGCCGAGGACGATGACATCGTACTGCGACAGGTCGGGCTGTGTGCCGGCTAATTGGGGATGGACATTTTCATCAACTTCCTGCGCCGATTCCTTGAGGACCGTCGAATAATCGCGGGAATAATCGGGGTCGCGCTTGATTTCATAGAGGTCACCGCCAATTTTGTCCTGTATCATATGGGCCACTTCGCCAGACCGGCCGCCCCAGGTGAAATAAGCGATGAGGATGCGCTGGCCTTTATGGCTCCCCTTGGGTTCTTCCTGAATGGTCTTAATGGCAGCCGCTTCCTGTTTATGTTTGCTTTCCAATTCATCTTTGATGTCTTCCGACATAGGCTTGCCCGTCTGATTGGGCACATAGACGCCGGAAGCCGGTGCCGACGCTGTATTTTCCGACGTGCTCTGCACGGAAGTTCCCGTTTCGCCGCAGGCCGTCAGCAGGAACATAGCCGCCCCTAAGAAAACAACTTGCATGATTTTTACCAATTTCATAAGAATCCCTCCATTTCGCTAGGCTGTATTTACTATACCTACTTGTAGTATACGTCCCGATATATAACATGTAAAATACCTATCATTTCACATCTAGAAATGCCTTGGGAGCATGGCAAAAAAGTCCTGTCGCATGTGCGACAGGACTTTTTGAGTGGTTAGTAGCTAGTGGCTAGTGGTTAGCGGATGGTTTTAAACTTAAAACCATTTTCTACAAACTCTATACTACAAACTACAAACTCCGTACTACAAACTATAAAGAGCAACCTCTCAGTCAGCTTCGCTGACAGCTCTCCTATAAGGCGAGCCCTTGCGGGCCACGAGCCACTAACTCAACTCGTTCTCTTTACTTTGAACCAGGCCGCATACATGGTCGGCAGGACCAGCAGGGTCAGGACGGTGGCGACGAAGAGGCCACTGGCAATGGCGACGGCCAAGGGCCCCAGAAGACGCTGCGCATGAGGGGAATCATGCCTAAAATGGCCGCAGCGGCTGTGAGCATGATGGGCCGGAAGCGCATGACCGCCGAGTCGATGACGGCATGCCATGGGTCTTCGCCGGCAGCCATATGCTTCTGGATCTGGTCCAGGAGGATGATGGAGTTGCGGATGATCATGCCGCCCAGGGCCAGGATGCCCAAGTCGGCGACGAAGCCAGGGATTTCCCGAAGAGGAGCATCCCCCAGGAGACGCCGATGAGCCCCATAGGCGCCGTAATCAAAGCCAAGAACATGAGGAGGGACTGCGGAGCTGGAACATGAGCAGGGTCATGATAATGATGACCATGATAGGCACGGGCACCATCAGGTATTTCAGGGATTTCTGGCTGTTTTCCAGGGCCCCGTCGACTTCGACGGTATAGCCAAAGGGCATGCTTTCCCGGATATCGGCAATGGAGTCATAGGCTTTCTGCGTCGCATCGTTGGCCGTACCGGATTTGATGCCGCCGTTGATGGTGATGGTCGGCTTCAAATCGCGGCGCCAGATGAGTCCATCTTCACCTTTATAGGAAACGTTGGCAATCTGTTCCAGCGGCACATAACCGGCCGGGCCTACGTAGACAGGCAGGCTCTTGATTTTGGCCAGGTCATTACGGTCGCTGTCCTGAAGACGCAGCTGGATACCGATGGTCTTGTCGGCTGCGTAGTATTGTGCGACTGTGGCCCCGGACAGTTCTGTATACAAGGTCTTGGCAATATCTTCGCCGGAAATGCCCATGGCCCGCAATTTATTCTGGTCCAGGTCGACGTGCATGATCTTATTCTTCTGATCCCAGTTGAGGAAGACATTTTCCGTATTCGGGTCCTTGGCAATGCGCGCCGCAATCTGCTGGGCATAGGCTTTGACCTTATCCGTATCGTAGCCGGATACGCGCAGCATAATGGGATAATCCGACGGCGGCCCTAAGGGCACGTTCTTGACGTTGCAGCGGACGTTGGGGAACTTATCGGCCATTTCCTCTTTGATGGACTGCGTCAATTCTTCCTCGTCTGGGTATCCTTGGCGACGACGACGAACTGAGCGTAGTTGTTGGCCGGCAGGACCGGTTCGATGGTCAGGACGAAGCGCGGCGCCCCTTCCCCGACGTAATAGGAATAATCCTTGAGTTTCGCCTGCTGACTGTCGAGATACTGGGCAAAGCGGGCCGCTTCTTTCTGCGTCGCCTGCATGGACGAGCCTTCAGGCAGGGTCATTTCAACGATGAGTTCCGGTCTGAGAGAGGGCGGGAAAAATTCCTGGGGAATGAGTTTCATCAAGCCGACAGACAAGATGAACATGGCCGCTGTCCCGCCGATGACCAGGGCCCGATGAGTCAGGCACCAGGTCAGGACCTTGCGGAAGAAGACGTAGAACCGGCTCTGGTACAACGGTTCCGGCTCCGTCCCTTGGGCGACCTTGGGCTTGATCAGGTAATAGCCGAAGAGCGGCGCCACCATGACCGATACGATCCACGACAAGACCAGGGCCGCCGTAATGACAGGGAACAAATCTTTACAGAATTCCGATGCCGCCCCGTCGGCAAAGGCGACGGGAATGAAACCGGAGCAAGTAATGAGCGTCCCCGTCAGCATGGGCTTGGCTGTCGCCTTGAAGGCATAGCAGGCCGCATCGACGCGGTTCATGCCCTTCTCCAGCTGGACGGTCATCATTTCGACGGCAATGATGGCGTCGTCGACGAGGAGGCCCAGGGCGATGATGAGGGACCCCAAAGAGACTTTATGCAAGTCGATGCCGGCTACTTCCATGACGCAGAAGACGCCGGTCAGGACCAGAGGGATACAGAAAGCGACGACCAGGCCCGTCCGCAGTCCCAGGCTGAGGAAGCTGACGACGAGGACGATGATGATAGCTTCGCGCAGGGTATTGGTAAAATCGCTGATGGACTCTTTGACGACCTGCGGCTGGTCCGATACCTGGTGGATTTCCATGCCTGCCGGCAAATCAGATTTGACGCTTTCCTGCAATTTCTTCAGGTTTTCACCGAGCTTCAGGTTATTGCCGCCGCTCTTCATGGACAAGGCGATGCCGACGGCCGGTTTGCCGTTGTAGAACATCTTCGGGTCTGCCGGTTCCGTATAGCGCCGTTCGACCGTGGCGATGTCACCCAGGCGGAAGACGCGGCCATTGGCATTGATAGGCAGGTTGCGGATGGCTTCGACGTCTTCAAAGACACCGGACAGGCGCAGGTAGACGTTATCCGACTGAGTATCGACCATACCGGCCGGCGTCATCTGGTTCTGGCCTTTGACGGCATCGGCAATGGTCGTCGGCGCAATGCCCAGTTCGGCCAATTTGGAATTAGCCACTTCGATATAGACCTTTTCCGATTGTTCGCCGACCAGTTCGACTTTGCTGACATCGTCGACGGACATCATCATGCGGCGTATCTTTTCGGCCTTCTGGCGCAGTTCTTCATAAGAATAACCATCGCCCGTAACGGCGTAAATAGAGCCATAGACGTCGTCGAAACGGTCATTATAATAAGGCCCATAGACGCCTTCAGGCAGGTCCTTCTTCATGTCTTCCGTCAGATTGCGGACTTCATGCCACGTGCTGCGGATACTGTCGCGCGGCGCCTTGTCGTCGAGATAGACGTAGATGACCGACTGACCGGGCCGGGAATAACTCTTGATGTAATCCAGGTTCGGCGTATCTTGCAGTTTCTTTTCGATCTTGTCCGTCACCTGTTCCTGCATCTGTTCCGCCGTGGCACCGGGCCAGGCGACGGAGACGACCATGGTCCGCACGGTATACGTCGGGTCTTCCATACGCCCCAGTTTCATGTAGGAAAAGATGCCGGCAATGGCGATGAGGACGATGAAGTACCAGACGAGGACGCGGTTATGAATAGATACTTCCGATAAATTTTTCATTCATCTTCCCCCTCTACGCGGACTTTCTGGCCTTCCCGGAGCTGATGGACGCCGGCCGTGACGACGATATCGCCTCGGTTGAGGCCTGTGACCTTGACGCTATTATCGCCAAAATCCTGGACAGTCACGTCTTTCAGGGACAAAGTCTTGTCCTCCCCGACGACCCAGACCTGGGGTGTGTCGCCGGTCTGGTAGATAGCGGCCAAGGGCAGGACGAAGGTATCTTCAGCCGCTGCCTGTTCACTGCCGTTGGCGACGGTAGCCGTCATGCCGAGCTGCATGCCGTCCGGCGGATTGGGCAGGGAAATATTGACCTGGTACGTCCGCGACGCTGCATCGGCCATGGGCGCCACTTCGCGGACGACGCCGGCAGCCTGCTGGTTCTGGAGGGCCCAGAAAGTGACGGTCACGTTCTTGCCCACCGGGAAATCGGCCAATTTATTTTCCGGCACGTTGACCTGGACTTCCAAGTCCCCTGAATGAACCAAGGTGACGACAGTCTGACCGGCCGCGACGACCTGCCCGACTTCGGCCGATACGGCTGAAATGACGCCGTCGGCATCGGCCGTGAGCTGCGTATAGGACAACTGATTTTCCTGGGCCTGTTGAGCGGCCAGGGCCTGGTTATACTGGGCCGAAGCCTGGTCGTAGGCCGTCTGGTACTGGTCCAGGACGGACGCACTGATGGCATCCATATCGTATAATTGCTGATAGCGGTTCAAATTGGATTGGGCCAGCTGGAGCTGGGCAGCAGCAGCGTCGACCTTGGCCTGCGTCTGGTTGACAGCCTGAGCAATATCCTTCGGATCGACCGTCATCAAGACGTCACCGGCATGGACCTGCGAGCCGAGCTGGACGTTGCGGGCCGTAATTCGGCCGCCGGCTGGAAGGACAGATTACTCTGGTAACGGCCTTTGACGGTCCCCGAATAGGTTCCAGCCGTCGTACCCGCCCTTTCGCTGCGACCTGGATGGCCTTGACCAGCTGGGACTGTTCGGCTGCTGCGTCTGCTGGCCGCAGCCTGTCAGACTGAGGGCTGCCACGACGGCCATGGCTGCAGCCGTATATTTCCAATATGCTTTCATACTTTCATCTCCTTCTGCGGATCCAGCGGAGCCACTTCCGCCTCGACGGCATTGTCCGCCACCTGATGCATAAGCTGGAACGCCTTGTCCAGCGTCACCTCGTCGATACCTCGGACGAGAATCTCGACCCATCGCTTGAGGATGCCCTCCATCGTATCCTGTAAATCCAGGGCCTTCGGCGTCAAATAGAGATATTTATAGCGCCGGTCATCGCCCTGCTGACGGCGGCTGACGAACCCCTTCTCTTCCAACAATTTCAGATTGCGGGCCACCAAGGCCTTATCGGCCTTCATAACCTGACAGAGCTCATGCTGCCGGCAGCCGTCGTTGCTGTACAGGCTCATGAGGGTCACGTGTTCCGAATAAGACAACTTCCACGGTCGGCAGGCTCAGTCACATAGGCTTGCGAACGCTGGTTGATGACGCTGAAATCATGGCTGACCTTTAAATAATCCATGCTCCGCATCCCCTTTTCTCTGTAATTAGTTGATTTGCTCAACTATCTATCTGTAGTATAGCAAAAAGAAGGGGAAAAAGCAAGGCGCTGTCACAGGCCGCCCCGGACTCAAATGCCGCTGCGCGGCGACAGATGCAACGGACGACATCGCCTCGAGTGACCCTCGGCTCGTAAAAAAAAGGCCCCGATTGGGGCCATCGTAGGGGCCGTCCTGTAAAGGCGGCCCGCTACGCGCTGAGGGTATCCCGAGGCGTCGTTGTTAGTTCGAATTTATCGCGGTGGAACGCCGCATCGTATTCCGATTCCATATGGGTATGTCCGCGCATCAGACCAGCACCCACACGACAGCGATGACGAGTGCCGGCAGCAGGTTGGCAATGCGCACGTGAGGCAGGCCGAAGAGGTTCGTGCCGACACAGAAAATCAGGATATTGCCGACGGCGCTGAGGCTCTTTAGAGCAGCAGGCGTCATGATAGGTTCGAGAAAGCCGGCCAGCAGGAAGATGATTCCCTGGAAGATGCCGACAGAAATTGCGGAAAAGATGCAGCCCTTGCCGAGCGCCGATGTCATGATCATGACGATGACGGCATCGATTACCGTCTTGGCGAACAGGACAGAGGGGTCACTGAGCAGGCGGTCGTTGATAGAACCGATGACGGCCATGGCACCGATGCAGACTGTCAGGGATGCCGTGACGAAGCCTTCGACGAATCGCGTGTCACCGCCACTGCCCGTCTTCTGCTGGAGCCAGTGCCCGAAACGCTCCATGCGGTCTTCGAGGTCGATGGCTTCACCGATGACTGCACCACCGATGAGACTCGCAAGCATACAGTTCGTCCCGACGAGCGTCACTCCCCCATCAGCGCCGATTTGCAGCATCTCTTTGACCGTTCCCGTCAAACCGAGGAATATGACCGCCACAGCGCAGGCCATCATGATGGCCTTTTGGAAACGCTCTGATATCAGCCGTCCGCACCCCAGCCCCAAGAGTCCACCACCGACAATGCCCAATACATTCGCTAAAACACCTATTCCTGGAAACAAAAAATTCCCACCTTTCTAAAAAAAATAAAAACAGATGCCGGCGAACTTCAAGGTATCCGCCGGCTCACTTTTTTCCCGATGACGGGAATCTTTTCGATGTCTTCGACGGTCAGGGCCCGGAAGACGATGAGGCCTATGAGGTAGACCAGGCGGCGGCCATCATGGCGATGAGGTGGCTGCGGCGTTGCCGAAGAGGACGATCAGGCGTGATGGACGAGCCAGGCCGTACCGGCATGGCGCACCGGCCAGGAAGAGTTTACCACGTAGCGCCATTGGAGCGGTAGGCGATGTATTTATGGGCAAAGTACAAGTTGAGCGCCGTCGCGACAGCCAGGTCGGCATTGGTCGCCCAGGCGGCGCCGACTTCACCCAGCCAGGGAATGGCCGTCAGATGCCAGCTGAGGACGATTTTGACAACGGCTGCAGCAGCCATATTGTACAGGGGGACCGCCGTATGGCCCATGCCCTGCAGGAGGCCGCTGGTAATCTGCTGGAGACCGACGAGGAAGACGGAAATGGACAGGACGCAGATAGCCGGTCCCGCTGCCGGCGTCGCATAGAGGAGCCGTGAAATGGGCACGGCCAGGACGGCCAGGCCCAGGCAGGCCGGTACGGTGATGACGTTGCAATGCGCATGGCCGTGTTGGTCCGGTCGAGGATGACGTCCCGGTCATGACGGGAAAAAGCCGCCGATACGGCCGGGACGAGGCTCGTCGCCAAGGCGATGGTCAAGATGGCCGGCAGCTGGACCAGGCCGTTGGCCATACCCGTCAGGTAGCCATAGAGGGCCGTCGCTTCATGCGTACTGTAGCCAGCCGCTTCCAGGCGCAAGGGCACGATGAACAAGTCGATGCTGGCCACGGCCGGCAGGAGCATATTGGCTGCCGCCACGGGCACGGACAGGACGATGAGCCGGCGGATGATGCGCCGTGGCGACTGGACGCGGAAGACGCCGTCATCTTCGGGCATAGGCTGGCGGCTGTAGCGGTAATATAAGAAGGCGATGAGCAGCAGCCCGGCAGCGCCCCGGGGACGGCACCAAAGGCCGCACCGGCTGCGGCCCACTCCAGCCCTTCGGCAGCAGGAGCCAGGCCAGGACGAGCATCGTACAGACCCGGACGAATTGATCCGCCATCTGGGACAAGGCCGTCGCGTCATGAGCTGCAGGCCCTGGAAATAGCCGCGGAAGCAGCAGGCCACGACCGACAAGCTCAAGGCCGGCGCCAGCACGGCCAGGGCCGGGAAGGCCCGGCTGTCGCGGACGATGCCCATCGTAACCAGGCCATGGGCGCCAAAAGGCAAGGGCCAGGCCGCAGACGACGGCGACGACGGTCATCAAAGGCAGGGTCACGGTCGAAAGAATGCGGCGGACACCGCTGTAATGGCCTTTGGCCGCTTCTTCAGCAATCATGATGGACACGGCAATGGGAATCCCGGCGCATGATGCTCAAAAGCAGGATATAGACAGGATAAGCCATCTGATAAAGGCCGATGCCCTCGCCGCCCAAGAGGCGCGACAATAAAATACGGTTCAGCCCGCCTAAGATCTTGACGACGATACCGGCCATGGTGAGGACCATGCGCCCCGTAAAAAGGAGTTCTTACTCAAGGGAATTCCCCTTTCTCAATGATGAAAAAGCCGCCAGCAGGGTCTGGATGAAGGCAGGACGTCGGAAATCCCTGCCAGGGAGACGCGGACCATGACGGGCAGATTGGGCACCAGGCGGAAACGGCGGCGCAGGGACGGTTCCAAGTTGGGAAGGTCCGGCATATCGCGACGCGCTGCCATTTCAATTCCAGGACATCCTTCTTCTGGGCGATGAGTACCAGGCCCTGAGCTTGGCATCGAGGCGCGTTTCCGTGACCTGCAGGAGTTTTTCTACGGGCTGGCTCGGCTTGCCATAGCGGTCGGCCAGTTCCTGGCGCAGGCCGGCCAGTTCCTCTTTCGACGATAAGACAGCCAGGCGCTGGTACATTTCGATTTTCTGACCGCCATTCTGGATATAGTCGTCGTCGATGAAGGCGTCGACATGGATTTCCATGACCGTTTCCGGCGGTGGCGGCGCCACGTCCTTGCCGGTCTGGGCCTTGGCGATGGCATCTTCCAGCATGTGACAGTACATGGCAAAACCGACGCTGGCGATATTGCCGTGCTGTTCCCCGACCCCAGGGAGTGCGCAGCGGATTTCCAGGTCGCGCATGGCAATCTTGAAGCCCGACCCGAGTTCGGTAAACTCCTTGATGGCCTGCAATCGCTTTTCAGCGACTTCCGACAGGACCTTGTCGCGGCGGTAGAGGAAATAAGCATAGGCCATGCGGTGGCTCCGGCCGACGCGGCCGCGCATCTGATAGAGCTGGGACAGACCAAAATGGTCGGCGTCGTAAATGATGATCGTATTGGCATTGGCTACGTCCAGACCGTTTTCGACGAGGCTCGAACAGAGGAGTACGTCGTATTTGCCTTCATAGAAATCGAACATGACCGATTCCAGCAGACTCCCGGCCATCTGACCATGGGCGATGCCAATGGTCACATCCGGCAAGAGGGCCTGGAGTTGGTCTTTCATCTTTTCGATGGTCGCGACGCGGTTGTAGACGAAGAAGACCTGGCCGCCCCGCCGCTTTTCGCGCATAATGGCATCGCTGACGATGCGGGCGTCGTATTCGGTCACATAGGTCTGGACGGGGAAACGGTCGGTCGGCGGCGTTTCGATGACGCACATTTCCCGCAAGTTGACCAGGGACATGTGCAGCGTCCGCGGAATGGGCGTCGCGCTCAGGGACAGGACATCGATATTGGCCGCCCAGGCCTTCCATTTTTCTTTCTGGGCAACGCCGAAGCGCTGTTCTTCATCGACGACCAAGAGGCCCAGGTCCTTGAACTTGACCTTTTTATTGAGCAGCTGTGGGTCCCGATGAGACGTCGATATCGCCTGTCAGGGTCCGGGCCAGGATATCTTTCTTTTCTTTATAGGAACGGAAGCGGTTGAGAACGTCGACGTGGACGCCAAAGGGGCCGAAGCGTTCCATGAAGGTCTGGAAATGCTGCTGCGACAAGACTGTCGTCGGCACCAGGACGGCCACCTGTTTGCCTGCTGTGACGGCTTTGAAGATGGCCCGCATGGCGACTTCTGTCTTGCCGAAACCGACGTCGCCGCAGACCAGGCAGTCCATCGGCGTCGGCCGTTCCATGCTGGCCTTGATGTCGCGGACGGCTTTCAGCTGATCTTCCGTTTCTTCATAGGGGAAAGCTTCTTCAAATTCCTTTTGGAACGGCGTATCCGGCGGAAAGGCATAGCCCTGGACGACTTCCCGCTTGGCATAAAGGGCGACGAGCTTTTCGGCTAGGTCGGTAATGGATTTCTGGGCCTTGGCCCGCGTCTTCTGCCAATCGGAACCGCCCATTTTCTGCAGTTTCGGCGTATCCCCTTCGTTGCCGATATAGCGCTGCAACAGGGACAACTGGTCTGTCGGCACGTAGAGGATATCCTTGCCGGCATAGTGGATTTCCAAATAATCCTTGTGGACGCCATCCATTTCAATGGTCTTGATGCCGATGTAGCGGCCAATGCCGTGGACTTCATGGACGACGTAATCGCCGGGCTTGAGGTCCGTAAGACGTTGATTTCCTGGCCTTTGGCCGCATGATGGCGCAGGCGCCGCTTCTGCGTGCCGAAGACATCCCGTTCGGCGACGACGACGACCTTGGCATAGGGCAGTTCGAAACCGTCGTGGATTTCCCCTTCGACGACATAGATCCCGCCGGCCGGGCTCTGGGCCTCGTCATAGTCCCGGAACGGCAATTCGTGCTGCTTCATCCAGGCCTGGAGCGAAGCCCGCCGGTCGCGGCTGCTGATGACGAAGAGGAGGGTATTCCCTAACGACCGCCAGTGGTCCACTTCTTCTTCCAGGAGGTTGAACTGCTTCTGGAAACTGGCCATCATCTTGGCAGCAAAGCTGGCCGACGTGTCCACTACCATGTCCGGCACGGACTGGGCCATGAGCGACAAGACGAGCTGCGGGCCTGGGCGTTCAGCGCCTGCCAGGTTCTTCCAGGAGGCCAGGCGGCCTTTATAGTCATCCGATTCCTTGAGGACTTTCTTCAAGCCTTCGCGGACGCGGTTCGGTTCATCCCAGATGATGACGCCCTGTTCAGCATAATCCAGGAGGGTGTATTTTTCATCATCCTGGACCGTCAGGGAAATGGGCAGGATCCGGGCTTTCTCCCGCTGTTCCTGTGATTTCTGGCTGTCCACATCGAACGTGCGCAGCTGTCCAGTTCATCACCAAAAATTCCAGGCGCAGCGGCTGCGGTTCATTGACGGCGTAGATATCGACGATATCGCCGCGGACGGAAAAATGGCCGCGCCGTTCGACCAGGTCCACCCGTTCATAGCCGGCGTCGACGAGGTGCTGCAGCAGCTCATCGCGGTCGTACTCCTGATGGATGGCGACGTCGATAGCCGCGGCATCGATGCGCTGCGGCGCCATGACGTAAAAAAAAAAATCTGGGCGGCTTCTTCCGGTGCCGCCAGGATCAGGAGGCCGGTCCCCCTGACGCAGGCGTCCCAGGCTTCATCTGCCGGGCCGTCCGGTCAAGGCTCTTGGCCGTCGTCGTGAAGACGGCCTTGTCGACGACGGGAAAGTCCAGGACCGGCAGGTCCGGAGCCAAAAAGGCCAGGTCTGCCCGCCAGGACGCTGCCTGTTCCCGCGACGGGACGACAAGGACAGCCTGTCCCGGCCGTTCCGTCAAGCCTTGGCGACGAGGGCGCTCTTGACCGAGCCGCTGAGACCATAGATGCATGGCAGCCCGGCTGAGAAAACGCCGTCACAGCCTCGCGGATATTTTCATCTTGATTCATCCATTGAAAGAATTGCTTCATATCATTTTTACCTCATGACAAATTGGGGCTGTCACAGGGAGATGGTCCCTGTGCAGCCCTTATTGTAATTGAATTGGTTAACTATTTGATTATATCATACTTCACTGGCCTCTGCCAATGGGTATCACAGGACTGATGCGCCCTGCATGATGATAGCTTCCCGTTCTTTGCGGCTCATCTTGAGGAAATTCGTCTTTTTCAGCTTATCTTCATAGGACGAATCCATGCCGTTCAGCTTCCGGGCAACATCCTTGCGGATCTGCGGCAGCAGGCTGTAGAGGTTGCGTCCCGGGCAGTCCGTGCTGTTGACGTCGCGATGGCCTACGATGGTAGACGGTCCCGGCACGATGCTGTAGGTCTTGCAGATCCAGGCGACCAGCCCTTCCAACGAGTGGATCTGGGCCGGCGTGGGGATTTCTTTTTCAAAATTGCCCGTCACGTTGATGCCGACGGTATGGTAGTTCTGCCCTTCAGCGTGGGCACCGACCGTAGCCAGCGGGCGGCCCCGTTCAATGGTCCCGTCTTTGCGGATGACGTAATGATAACCGATGCCCAGCCCAGCCGTTGGCCAAATGGGCGCGGTGGATAGCCCGCTGCCGACGTATCGCCATCGGGGATGCCGACGTGATGGATAACGATCATATCCGTCTTCGGCCGCAGGAGCAGCGTTTCCCGGAACTGGAAATGTGTTTCCTTGACAGCCATCGGTTCGGCCGGTGCCGCATCGGTGACGGGATTATAATTGCGCATGACGCCGCGGGCTCCGGCTGGTTTGGCCGACCGCGGTACACTGGCCACCGCCGTCAGTCTGGCGGCGGTACTCGTCGTGCCAGGTGTTGCGGCTTCCGTTTTCCCAGACTGATCCTTTTTCATTTTCCCGTCTTTCTTGGAAGCCTTGGCGGCTTTCGCCCTGGCCTTGGCCGCGGCATCCATATGCTGATCGACACTGGCTACGCCCGTCGTATAGGCCGCGCTTCTTCACTGACAGGACTCGCAAAAGAACCGGTCGTCATGCCCAGGGCCAGGCACACCGTCAAGGCCAGGGCGGATATCATTTTTTTCGTTTTCACGATACATACACTTCCCCATGTTGTTGTTTGATTTTTTGGCAGAGCCGGTCCCACAAGGCCTGCGGAGCCGGATGGCCGTAGGTCCCGAGCTGGATGTGCGGCTTGGCCCGGCCGTGATAGTCGCTGCCCAAGGTCGCCATCAAACCGTACTCGTCGGCGATGCGGCGGTAAAAATCGCTCGTCCCCTCATCGTGGTAGCTGCAATACGCTTCGAGGCCGTCGAGACCTGTGGCAATGAGCTTCTCCGTCAAGGGACGATTCTGTTTCATATTGGCTCCGGGATGAGCCAGGACGCGACGCCGCCATGGTCGTGGATGATAGCGACGGCACGGTCGAAGGCCATGAAGGTCATGGGCACGAAAGCCGGCCCTCCCTGACCGCAGATATCCCAGCCGAAATTGACATACGGCGCATCGCTTCTGGCACCTCCCGGCCGGTACGGTGCTAGGACGGGACAATCCGCGTTGCGCGGATCCGCCAGGGCGACGCGGGCGATGTGGACCGACGCAATGGCATCGCCGCTGCAGAGCGCCCAAATAGCCGGCCTGTCGAGGACGACGCCCAAGGCTTCGACAGCATCGAGGATTTTCTCCGAAATGGCCCGGCGCTGACTGTATACATCTTTTTCAATGGCCGCAAAAACAGTATCTTCTGCGTGGATGCCATAGCCGAGGAGATGGAAATTCTTCCCTTCATACTGACAGCTGATTTCGATACCCGGCACCAGGTTCAGCCCCAGCCGGGCCGCTTCATCCCGTGCTTCCGGGATGGCCCGGACCGAATCATGGTCGGTCACGGCGACCGTCGTCACACCGGCCTGGGCACACTGGCGCATCAAATCGGCTGGCTCGAACTGGCCATCCATGCTGTATTTGGTATGCATATGCAAATCAAGCCATGTTTCCATATATGCACTTCCTTTCTTCAAACATCGCCCCTATTATACTACGCTTCCGCCCACCCTGCCAGTCGGGACGAAGTTTTATGATTCGTTTTTTCGAATTTTATTATTTTTAAAATACTTATTACTAATTTTTTTAAGTTTTTTGTTTACATTTTCTGAAAAAAATTTTTCTATAATAACTCCAACGGATGCAAAAAAAGTCATCGAGACGCATCCATCGACTACCTCACACAATAAAATATTCATTCAAAGGAGAATCCATTATGACAGAAATGCAGCAATATGTAGAAGACGTGCTGGCCATCATCCAGCGCCGTGACCCGGAACAGACGGAATTCCAGAACGCAGCCCGCGAAGTACTGACGTCCCTCGTGCCCATGCTGGAAAAGGAACCGAAATATAAACAGCACCACATCCTGGAACGCATCATCGAACCGGAACGCGTCATCATTTTCCGCGTCCCCTGGGAAGATGACAACGGCGTCTTCCACGTCAACCGCGGCTACCGCGTCCAGGCCAACAGCGCCATCGGCCCCTACAAAGGCGGCCTGCGCTTCCACAAGAGCGTCAACCTGAGCATCTTGAAATTCCTGGCTTTCGAACAGATCTTCAAGAACGCCTTGACGGGCCTTCCCATCGGTGGCGGCAAGGGCGGCTCGGACTTCGACCCGAAAGGCAAATCGGACCGGGAAGTCATGCATTTCTGCCAGAGCTTCATGACCGAATTGTGCCGTCACATCGGTCCCAACATCGACGTACCGGCTGGTGACATCGGCGTCGGCGCCCGTGAAATCGGCTTCCTCTATGGCCAGTACAAACGCATCCAGGATGCTTTCGATGCCGGCGTACTCACCGGCAAAGGCATTGATTACGGCGGAAGCTTTGCCCGTACCGAAGCTACCGGCTATGGTCTCCTCTATTTCGTCAAAGATATGCTGGACAACAAGAACATCGACATCAAAGGCAAGACGGTCATCGTTTCCGGTTCGGGCAACGTCGCCATCTACGCCATCGAAAAAGCCCAGGCCATGGGCGCCAATGTCGTAACCTGCTCCGACTCCAACGGCTATATCTATGACCCCAATGGCATCGACGTCGCAGCGTCAAGGACATCAAAGAAGTCCGCCGCGGCCGCATCAAAGAATATATCGAAACCCACCCGAACGCAGAATACCATGAAAACAGCCGCGATATGTGGAAAATCCCGGCCTTCATCGCCCTTCCCTGCGCTACCCAGGGTGAAATCGATTTGGAATCGGCTAAAACCCTCGTCCAGAACGGCGTAAAAGCCATCGGCGAAGGCGCCAACATGCCGTCGACCCTCGACGCCATGGCATACTTCCAGGAACACGGCGTCCTCTTCGCACCGGCTAAAGCCGCAAATGCGGGTGGTGTCGCCGTATCGGCCCTGGAAATGGCCAGAACTCGGAACGCCTGTCCTGGTCCTTCGAAAAAGTCGACGATACCCTCAAAGACATCATGCGCAATATCTTCGAAGAATCCCGTGACAACGCCGCAAAATACGGCGTCCCCGACAACTACGTAGCCGGTGCCAACATCACGGCCTTCATGAAAGTCGCCGACGTCATGATTGAACAGGGCTTAGTTTAATAATAATTTAATAATAAGTAGATATAAAAAGGGGCTGCCACATTCAGACAGCCCCTTTTTTTACGTTAACCGTAGGAATCGTAGATATAACTCTTCTGGTATAGGTGGTATTCTTTATGCATCTCCCATCATGCATAGTGTGTACACTCTCTATCAGGCGGGCCGCCCGTTGGGACGGCCCCTACGCATACGCCAATGGCCGTGTCTTTTTGCGTTCTGTAGAACCGCGCAGCCTGCCATCTGCAGACTGTTCCCATCGCCTGACTGCGATTCCGTAGGGGCTGTCCCAGAGGGCGGCCGCTACGCGCTGAGGGCTTCCCGAAGCGTCGTTGTCAGCTTGAGTCTGTCACGGCATAGCCGCATCTGAGTCCGAGAAAAAGCAATCGTTCATAGTCCATGGCTCGTAAAACCTGAAATTATGCCAAAGAACAGGATGTGGTTGAATTTCACGGCGGAGCATCCCGCTACGCTAGTCATTCTTTAGTGGTCATGCTATAATAAGTTATCATGAGTAAAGGAGTCGAATTTTTATGATGATAAAAAAAACTTGTCACTTTTGAAGACCTCGGGTTCGTCCAGTGGGGCGTCCTGAATGAAGCGGAAGACGGGGTCTACGGGGCTATTGCCTGGAAGAAGCTTTCTTTACGCCCCTTCCGGAAACGATGCTGGAATTCATCCGTCAAGGCAACGACGGCCTGCTGGCCCTGGCCGATGCGCTGGAACAGAACGAAAAGACGGGCGCCGTCAAGGCCAAACCGCTCGATACGATACGCATCATGGCCCCTATCCCCCATATGGAACGGAATATTTTCTGTATCGGCAAGAACTATACGGAACACATTGCCGAATTTGACAAGACAGCCATGCCTAAACCGCCAAAATATCCGGTCATCTTCACCAAGCTACGTCGTCGGTCATCGGCCCGGATGACCTCATCGACCCCCATACGAACGTCACATCTCAAGTCGACTATGAAGGCGAACTGGCCGTCATCATCGGCAAGGAAGGTTCGGACATCACCGTCGGCGAAGCATGGACCACGTCTACGGTTTCACTATCCTCAACGACGTCACGGCCCGGGACCTGCAGGCCAACCACGTCCAGTGGTTCCACGGCAAGAGCTGGATACCTTCTGCCCCATCGGGCCGTATATTCTCTTGCGCGATGCCGCTCCGGATACGTTCGACATCGTTACCAAGGTCAATAACGAAGTCCGTCAGGATGGTTCGACCGGTGAATTTATCTTCACTATCCTGAACTGATCCACACCATTTCCCAGGGCACGACCCTCTTCCCGGGCGACATCATCGCTACCGGTACGCCCAGCGGCGTCGGCGTCGGCTTCAATCCGCCCCGCTTCCTCCACTCCGGCGATACGGTAGAAATCACCATTCCCGCCATCGGGACCTTGAAGAATAAAGTGAAATAAAAAAAGCTGCCGCTTACGCGGCAGCTTTTGTGGTTCGTGGTTCGTGATTCGTTTGGCGAAGGTTCGATGAACGACCCACGCCCCACGGCAAACGACCCACAGCGCAAAGCGCCTTACTTCCCCTCCTGCTGCAAGAGGCTGTGTTTGCGTCCGTAGACCATGTAGATGATGAGACCCAGGATGGTCCAGCCCGTGAACAGTATCAGCGTATGCGACGACAATTCAGAAAAGATGAAGGCACAGCAGATGAAGCCCAGCGGGGCGATGATGTGGACGGCAGGACAGCGGAATCCGCGCGGATGGTCGGGATAGAGCCGGCGCAGGACGAGGATGCCGACACAGGAACAGAGGAAAGCGAAAATCGTACCGGCGCTGCACGTTTCCGCGACGATGTGGATCGGCGTGAAACCGGTAATGCAGGCGACGATGATGCCGATGACAATCTGGATGATATACGGCGTATGGAACTTCGGATGAACCTTATAGAGGCTCATCGGCATGAGGCCGTCACGACTCATCGAATAGAGGGCCCGGCTCTGGGCGAAGAGCATGCCCAGGACGACTGTCGACAGGCCGCAGATGGCGCCAGTACCGACGATGGCCGAACCGAGATGGAGTCCGATGTATTCCAGGACGAAGGAGGCCGGAGCGGCCGTATCGAGCATGGGATACGGAACGACGCCAGTCATGGCAGCGCAGACGGCGATGTACAGGACCGTACAGATGGCCAGGGCCGAGATGATGCCGATAGGCATGTCATGTTTCGGATTCTTCGTTTCTTCTGCCGCCGTCGACAAGGCGTCGAAGCCCAGGTAGGCGAAGAAGAGGACTGCCGTGCCGGCAAAGACGCCGTGGATGCCATAGGGAAGGAACGGCTGCCAGTTCATCGGTTCGATGTGCGGTGCCGCCAGGAAGAGGAAGAGGAAAATCGTACCGATCTTGACATACACCAGAATGCGGTTGACGTGAGCACTTTCGCGGACGCCGACGACGAGGAGCGCCGTAGCCAGGGCAACGATGAGGACAGCCGGCAGGTTGATGATACCACCGTCAGCCGGTACCGCCGTCAAGGCTTTCGGCAAGTCGATGCCGCAGGAATGAAGGATGCCGACGAAGTACGCCGACCAGCCGCCGGCTACGGCACTGGCTCCGACCGAGTATTCCAGGATGAGGCTCCAGCCGACCCACCAGCCAAAGATTTCGCCGAGGGACGCATAAGCGTAGGTATAGGAGCTGCCGGATACGGGCAGGAACGAAGCCAGTTCCGAATAAGCCAGGCAGACAAACGCACAAGTAATCGCGGCGAAGACGAAGGATAACATCAGGCCCGGACCGGCGTATTTAGCTGCACCGATGCCGGTGAGGACGAAGATTCCCGTACCGATGATAATGCCCAGGCCCATGAGGGTGATATCGAAGGCTCCAAGAGCCTTATTCAATTTCTTTTCCTGCGTATGGGCCAGCAGGTCATCAAAAGATTTACGACGTAATATATTCATGATATGTGTCTTCGCTCCCTATTGATTAACAGATTTGCTGGAAACAGCCGCTTTCCAGATCAGGCCGATGATGAAGCCGGCAATGGTGAAGCTGATCCACCCCATGCCCAGGGTGTGGAGCGGTACCATCGTATTGAAGATGCTGTCGATAGGCCCTAAGGAAATCTTAGCCGTCTGGAGGCCGGTGACCAAGGCCGGAATCAGGGTCAGGCCGATGGTCCAGGCGTAGACGCACTGCCGTCCATCATACAGGTTGTTGAGAAAAGTCAGGATGATGATAGCGACGACGAGTGGATAAATGAACATCAGGACCGGAATAGCGGCGACGATGATGGTCTTCAAGCCGAACATGGCAACGAAGAAGGAAATGACTGTGAAGATGGTGACCCATTTCTTATAGCCGATGTTGCCGACGAGTTCATTGAAATACGTAGCGCACGACGTAATCAGCCGATAGAGGTCGACAAGCAGGCCAGGAGTACGATGACAGCCAGGATGACCGCGCCGACATTGCCAAAGAGGATCATGGCGCTCTTGGAGAGGACCGGTGCGCCCGTTTCCTGGATACCGAAGGCAGCGACGCTGTCGGCACCGATCTTGGCGATGAAGATGTAGACGAAAGCCAGGCAGCCTACAGCAATCAGGCCGGCTTTAAAGACTTCTTTCGTAATGGCAGCCGGTTCCGTAGCGCCGTCTTCCATGACAAATTCAATGACCAGGATGGCGAAGACCAGCGATGCAATCGCATCCATTGTGTTGTAGCATCGAGGACGCCCTGTACGGCAGCGATGCTGGCCGTCGCATAAGCAGCCGTCGGGTCTTGCGGCGAGCGAGGGGCGTAATGAAGGATTTGGCAATGAGCAGCAAAATCGTCAGCAGCAGGGCCGGCGTCAAAATCTTGCCGATGCGGTCGACCAGTTTCTGCGGCGATACGGACAGCCAGAAAGAAATGACGAAGAACAGGACCAAGAAGCCCGTCATGACTATGTCACTGCCACCGCTCTGCAAGAAGGGACGGACGGCGATTTCATAAGATACACTGCCTGTACGAGGGATAGCGAAGAACGGTCCGATTGTCAGATAACAGATGACGGTAAAAAAGAGACCGTATGCCGGATGGACGCGGCCAGCCAGTTCCTGCAAGTTCTTACAACCTGAATAGCCCATAGCCAGGACCCCGGCCAGCGGCAGGCCGACACCGGTGACGACGAAGCCCAGGACAGCCCACCAGACATTCGAGCCGGCAGCCTGACCCATGGCAGCCGGGAAAATCAGGTTCCCAGCACCAAAGAACAGTGCGAACAACATTAATCCGATAGCAATCGTTCTGTTTCCTTTATTTTCTCCCATATGACACTCCTCCTATCTTTGTAAAATTTTAGATTTTGTCAAGAAATCATAAGGACAGAAAATATAATAAATTAAAATAGTTTAATTTGTGACTTCATTCTATCATAAAAAGAAAAAATCATGACTTTTTTGCAAGTTTAATTCTAATTCTAATGAGCCTTTAATCTTTCTTTAATATTTTCGTGAAATCTCGAACTTATCTAATATTTTCCGCTAAAAGAGCCACGAATCTTTCATTTTCTTCATGTGTCCGCACAGCAGTCCGGCCATAAGCTGCCGACAGGCCGGGATAGTTGGCGCAGTCGCGTATCAGCAAGCCCTGGGCTTTCAGCAATTCTGCAGGTCAGCCGTCCGGGCACCGTCGCCAGTCAGTTTCCAGAAGATGAAATTGACGCACGGCGGATAGACGCAGAGACCGGGAATTTTTTTCATCTGACCGTACAGCCATTCTTTTTCCTGCTGGACCAGTTGGCGCGAAGCCTGCTGATAGGCCCGGTCCCTCAGTCCGGCGACGCCGGCATATTGGGCCAGGACATTGACATTCCAGACGTCCTTATGGCCTTCCATGAGCCGCGCCGCAAGGGCGACGTGACGCCGAAGCCTAGGCGCAGGCCGGGCAGGGCGTAAAATTTCGTCAGCGACCGGATGACAAAGAGGTTATCCCTGTCCCAGGCCTGGCGAAGGACCGAATAAGCCTCGTCGGATTCAAGGAAATCGAGAAACGATTCATCGACGAGGATGTCCGTCCCCTTGCGGCGCCGACTTCAGCCAGGGCCATGATTTCATCGGCCGCAGCCAAGGTCCCGGTCGGGTTGTTGGGATTGCCGAGGACGATGCAGTCCGACTGGCCGCAGGCCTGACGAAGCTCCTTCCAGGGGAAGGCGAAGCGTCGTCCTCCTTCAGATAACCATAATCGACGACGGCCCCGGCAGCCCGTGCAGCCCGTTCGTATTCACTGAAGGAAGGAACCGGCAGCAGGACCCGCTGAGGCCGGAAGGTATGCATATAAAGATAAAAAAGCTCGGCAGCGCCATTGCCGAGGACGATAGATCCGCCTAGTACGCCATAAGCCTGTTCCAAGGCCTGGCGCAAGGCAGTCCCGGCCGGATCCGGATAGTGGACGACCTGGTCGAGATGGGCCGCCAGCGCCTGGCGCACAGCCGACGACAGGCCCAGGGGATTGATATTGGCACTGAAATCCAGCCAGGCCTTTCCTTTCGGCAACGGCTGGTAGACATTGCCGCCATGTTCAAATCGCTGTATCATGAAGTCACCTGATTTCTGTAAAAATACCGCCCGGCTGCAACTGAACCGTTTCCCGATAGGACCACTGCGGGAACTGCCGGCGCAGGGTGTCAATGACCGCTTCCCGGGATGCCGGAGAAGCTTCACAACCAAAGAAGACGCCGGCGACGGTGCGCTGTGGGCCACATTGACGCCGACTACGGCAGGATGATCCAGGGCGGCCTGGAGAAAAGCCGTAAAATCCGGTTTCGGCAGCCACGGCTGATTGGCCAGGGCACTGAGAGAAGCCGCCAGCCCCAGGTGGCGGTCGGTCAAGGAAGCCGTCAGGAGCTGCAGACCCAGAAAAAGAGGCGCCTGGACCGGCCGGATCCGGTCCCGATGACCCCGGTGGAAAGCGACGGTATCGACGGTCCGCCGACATCGAAGACGGCAATAGCCAGGGACGGCACCTCGGGAAACACGTGCCAGATAGCCCCTGTTTCCGGCTGTATCATGGCCATGCCTGACAAAAAACGCCGTCTGTCGGCTCAATGGAAGCTGCCAGACGGCTATGTCCTGCTGGGAAAGTGACTTTTGGCAAACGGCGGCGACGGCGGCCAGGACCGCGCAGATATCGGCGGAACTTGAAGCCATGCCCTTGCCCGGAGGCAGGTCCGACGTCAGGAAAAATCATACGGAAAGGTCCTGGCACCGGCAATATGTCCGACCCAGGTCCAAAGCCCGACGGGCCTTTTCCCCGCCGCCCAGGAGCGTCCCCTGCCGGGACGGACGACGACCGTACTGTACCGGTCGATGGGACACGTGATCAGGAAGGCTCATCCTGCCAGATACCCTGCATCACTTCCCCACACGAACCGGGGACGCGGACAGTCAGCTCCATAAGCCGTAGAGCCCCAAGGAAAGAAGGGCTGTCAGGACACCGACAGTCAGGGATACGCCGTACATGAGATATATCGTCTTGCGGATGTACTGCGGCTCCAGTTCATGGTTGGCATCACCCATATATTCACGGAACGTATCCTTGCCAAAATAGAGGTTATGCCCGCCCAAACGGATGCCCAAGGCACCGGCCACGGTCGCTTCGGCATAGCCGCCATTGGGACTGGGATGCTTGGAAGCATCGCGGCGCATGATGCGCCAGGCTCCTTTGGCGTCATAACCCAGGCAGGCGGCGACGGCGATGAACAGCAGTCCCGTAAGGCGGGCCGGGATGTAGTTGAGGACGTCGTCGACGCGGGCTGCGACACGGCCGAAATAAATGTATTTATCATTCTTATAGCCGATCATGGAATCGAGGGTATTCGCCGCACGATAGACGACGGCAGGGGCAGCCGCCGATGGCGAAGAAGAACAGCGGCGACACGATGCCATCGACGGTATTTTCAGCAATCGTTTCCACCGTCGCCCGCGTCACTTCCGGACTGTCCAGATGATCCGTATCGCGGCCGACGATCTTGCCGACTTTGAGCTGGGCAATGCGCAGATGATGGCGGACGAGATACCGGTAGACTTCGCGGCCGGCCTTAGCCAGGTGCGCGGGCAGATCATGAAGGACAGGAGGACGCCCTGGATGATATAACTCCAGTGTTCATTCGGCAAAAATTCCAGGGCCAGGACCAGGACCAGCGTGATATTATAGACAAACAGCAGGGTAATGACGACGGTCAAACCGCCTAAGATGAAATGTTCCCACTTCGTCGATTTTTCATTATAAAACAAGCGTTCGAGCAAGCTGATCCAGCGGCCGATGAGGGCGACGGATGAAGTTTCGTATGGGGGTCGCCGATGATGAAATCTACGATAAAAGCGGTCAGTACAGTAATCATTGTATTCCTTCTTCCATAATCTGCCGCAGGCGCTTCATATCCAGGGACTGGCGGACAATCCGGGCCAGGCGGTCGTATTTCGCTTCTTTTTCCTGCCGGTAATGCCGTGTCACCGGCAGGGCATCCCAGCCCTTCTGCTTCCGCAGGCCATTGAGGAACTGACGGCGGAACTCGTCGTTGTCAAAGAGGCCGTGGATGTACGTGCCCCAGGCCAGGCCGTCTTTCCGGGGCTGCGCCGGCCGGGTTTTGGCAGGGCTGGCCAGCGCGGCCGGTGACGATAAAGGGATAGACGTCGTCCCCGCCGCTTTCTGTCCGGCCCATGTGGATCTCATAGCCGGATAAGTCGGGAATCGACAGGGTTTCTCCTAAAAAGGGCAGTTCCCGGCAGTCGGCTGTCACTTGGGACGTCAATTTCCGGGATACAAAGGTCGTCGTCATGCCCAGGAGATGCAGGCCTTCGACGCGGCCTATATCGGATTCAGTCCGTTCCGGGTCACAGACGGCTTCTCCCATCATCTGGTAGCCGCCGCAGATGCCGATGACCGGCTTTTTCTGCGCCATGAAATCGTGCAGGGCCTGGGGCCAGCCGTTTTCGCGGAGGAAGAGCAAATCTTCCGTCGTGTTCTTGCTGCCCGGCAGGATGACCGCATCGGCACCGGCCAGGTCGCTGGGATGGCGGGCGTAGTACAAGGCGACGTCGTCTTCCCGGGCCAGGCTGTCAAAATCGGTGAAATTGGAAATCTTCGGGACCTGGACGACGGCGATGGATACCTTATCGGCTGCCGGCCGCTGTTCCTGATCGTCGAGGGACACGGAATCTTCTTCGTCGATGCCCAGGTCGTCGACATAAGGGACTACGCCCAGGACGGGCTTGCCTGTCTTTTTCTCTAAAAAGTCAATGGCCGGCGTAAATAGCGATACGTCGCCGCGGAATTTATTGATGACCAGCCTTTGACCAGGTCCCGTTCGTCCGGGTCGAGCAGCTCCAGCGTGCCGACCAGGGCGGCCAGCGAACCGCCGCGGTCGATATCGGCCACTAAGAGCACCGGTGCGCCCAGGTATTTGGCGACGCGCATATTGACGATATCGTGATCTTTCAAATTGATCTCTGCCGGACTGCCGGCGCCTTCGATGACCAAGGTATCGTAAGCCTTATCCAGTTCAGCCAGGGCGCGCTTGACGGCATCGAAGGCCTTGAGCGAATAGCCTTTGTGGTAGTCCCGGGCCGACATATTGCCGACGGAGCGGCCGTCGATGATGACCTGCGAGCAGGCATTTCCTGTGGGCTTCAAGAGAACGGGATTCATGGCCACCATGGGCAGCAATCCCGCACCTCTGCCTGGGCGACCTGGGCCCGGCCCATTTCCCGGCCATCGGCAGTGACATACGAATTTAGGGCCATATTCTGAGCCTTGAAAGGCACGACTTTCTTCCCGTCTTGTAAGAAAATACGGCACAACGCCGTCGTAATGATGCTCTTGCCGACATGAGAACTCGTCCCCTGCAGCATGATGTACTGTGCCAACCAGCTTCCCCCTCACCTGTTTCATTTCTATTGCAATGGTTTTATTATATCTTGTCTGACGGAAAATGCAATAGAAAAAGGCTTATCGCATGTGCGACAAGCCTTTTTCTGTAGGGGTCGCCCCAAGGGCGACTCGCCATGATAAAGGAAGCAGGCGGGCCGCCTTTTAGGACGGCCCCTACGGTAAAACATTAATCATGTAATTCTTTGTCCAGTTCTTCCAAGCGTTCGATGCGCTGTTCTGTCGGCGGATGGGTGCTGAACAGGTTGGCAATGGCACTGCCGGCACCGGCGAAGGGATTGATGATGCACATGTGGGCCGTCGCCTTGGTCGCGCCGGGCAGGGCGTAATGATGGGCGTAGTTGTCGATTTTCGCTAAGGCCCGGGCCAGGGCGATGGGGTCATCGATCATGCGTCCCCCTTCTTCATCGGCCATGTATTCCCTTGTCCGGGAGATGCCGAGCTGGATGACAGAAGCGGCCAGGGGCGCGACGATAGCCGTCACCAAGAGGGCGATGGGATTGCCGTCGCCATCATCATCGCGGCCGCGCCGAAGATGGCGGCCCACTGGGCAATGTTGGCGATCATGCCGATGGCACTGGCAAACGTGGCGACGATGGTACTGATGAGGATATCCCGATGCAGGATATGGCTCATTTCATGGGCCAGGACGCCGCGGATTTCATCTTTGTCGAGAAGATCCAAAATTCCGGCAGTTGCCGCAACGGCGGCATGGGAGGGGCTTCGACCCGTAGCAAAGGCATTGTACCTCCGTCGGATGATGTAAACTTTCGGCATGGGCAGTTCCGCCCGCTGAGCCAGGTCGGCAACGATACGGTACAGGTAATGGTCTTCCCCAACTTCCTGCGCCCGATAGGCTTTAAGGACCATGGAATCACTGAACCAGTAGGAAATGAAGTTCATGCCCGTAGCGATGAGGAACATGACCATGACGCCGCTGCGGCCGCCGATAAGGCCGCCGATGGCCATGAGGATACCGGCCAGGGCCGTCATGAGGAATACCGTTTTTACGCGATTCATAAAATCAACTCCTTATCAAGAAGCTAAAAGTCAAAAGGTAAAATTGTTTACATTCTCATTATATATGGTCTTATGTTCGTTGTCAATATGGTTGTCAATAAAGAGGTTACTTCAATATCTTGTTGTTGTAGCGCCGGATATAGACGATATAGTTCCCGTCGCTGTCCTTTTGGCCGTCAAAAGCGACGGTAATCGATACGTCATCCTGGGTCCATTCCACTTCTTTGCTGGTCTGTTTGACCGGGAAATTTTCCATATTGGAATAAATCGTGGCGACCAGGCGGGAATAAATACTCTTGGCCGTCGCCTTGTCGGTCGTCTTGAAGTAATTGTCGAAAGCCAGGACCTTGCCCTTGGCCGACGTGTCGGCCGAAAAGATTTCAATGCCTTCCGTGACCGATACGTTCTTGACGACCGACGTCCGTTCGGCCCGTTCCGTAAAGGACACGGAGCTGCCGTAAAACGTCCAGTCCGGCAGTATGGAGAAATTGGCATCGAAATCGGCCCGGGGCATGCCGAGATAGACTGTCTGATAGGCCGTAAGCGGGCTTTCCGCGATTTCATCGACAGACTGATTATAATCAAAAGCACCGGCCGAAGCCGTCAAGGCTGCCCACAAAAAGGCCGAAGCCATTACTTTTTTGTGCATCATAGAAACGCGCCTCCTTTATAAAAACGGTGCCAGGATCAAGCTGAACAGCGCGAAGACCAGGCGCTGCAAGGGAATGAGGATATACGTGAAGAACGGCGTCATCATCAAGGCGATGAGGATGAGGAAGCTGTAGCGTTCCAGGCTGGCCAGCTTATAATTCCACGACGTCGGCAAAAAGCACATGAGGACCCGCGAACCGTCGAGGGGCGGCAAGGGAATCATGTTGAAAATGGCAAAGTTGACATTGTACAAGACAATGAGGTGAAGGACCATGGGCAGGGCTGTCGTCGTAAAGAGATGGGCCTTGACGAAAATGACTTCGACGACCAGGCCAGGAAGGCCATGAGGAGATTGGACATGGGCCCGGCCAGGGATACACAGATTTCCCCTTTCCGCCAGTTGCGGAAGTTCCCCGGATTGATCATGACCGGCTTGGCCCAGCCGAACTGCGCCACGAGGAGCATGATCAGCCCGACCGGATCGATATGGGCAACGGGATTCAACGTCAGCCGCCCAGTCATACGCGGCGTATCGTCGCCCATCCAGTCCGCTACCTGGGCATGAGCGTATTCATGGACGACCATGGCAATGAGCAGGCCCGGAAGGCCGGCGATAATAGAAAGTATATTAAAATCGAACATAGAATTCTCCTTTCGTTAATATTTCTATTATACGGTATCCAGGAGAAGATAACAAGATGTGGCTCGTGGCTTGTGGGGAATAAGCGGCTTCCTATCCGACCCGGGTTCCCTGGATTCGTAGGGGCCGACCTGGTAAGGCGGCCCGCCTGAAACGATGGTGCACACGTAATGCATGACGGGTGATGCGTGAAAAAAACCCCCATATCCCAGAATGGTCATACCCACGATTCACAGCGGGACGCCCTTTGGGCGTCCCCTACGGTATCGCAAGCGATGGAAATGAATGCTTGTCTTTTACTTCATAGTTTGTAGTATGGAGTTTGTAACTGCTAGCCACAAAAAAAGCTTGTCGCACGTGCGACAAGCTTTTTTCACCGCTTCCGGTATTCGTATTCTACGTTTTGTTCGACGATGGCCGCTTTTTCTTCGATTTCGCGGATTTCGTTGATCATCTGCTTCACGAAGGTTTCGTCTTTGATGGATTTCAAATTGATGCGGACGCTGTAGAAAGCCGAGCGCATGGCGGCCCTGGCATTCATGGTGGCGATGACGCATCGGTGATGACCCAGGCGTTGCCGTAGCGGACGACTTGTTCTGCCAGCTGGAGGAGGACGAAGATGTCCTTCCCCAATTCAAACGGCGATATGGCCGCATCCTTGAAGGCCTGCTGGACCGTGGCCGCCCGGTCCGGTGTGTCCTTGGGCAGGCGGACAGCGCGGATGACGCTGTCAAAAGCGGCGGCGTCTTCGGCGATGCTTCGGGGTACCGCTGGCGCAGGCCATGGGCCTTGTCGCGAATGGAAACCATGAGTTTCTCGATTTCGCCATAACCTTTCTTGCCGATGGTCAGGTTGGCGACCATTTCTACGAGAGCGGCTGCCGATGCCGCCGTCATGGCGGCGATGCCGCCGCCACCGGGAACGGGTTCCTTAGAAGCCGTGACTTCCAGGAGCCGTCCAGGGGCATGGATTGAAATTGTGTAAAATCCATCTTAGAACAATCCTGTAATGACGCCGTTTTCGTCGATGTCCATGCGGTTGGCAGCCGGTACTTTCGGCAGGCCCGGCATGGTCATGATGTTACTCGTCTGGCAGACGATGAAGCCGGCACCGGTGCAGACGCGGACGTCCTTGACCGTGACCTTGAAGCCTTGGGCGCACCGAGGAGCGCCGGGTTATCGGACAGGGAGTACTGCGTCTTGGCCACACAAATCGGCATTTGTCGAGGCCAAAAGCTTCCAATTCTTTGATCTGTTTCTGGCGTTGCCTTCGAAGATGACGCCGTCGCCGCCGTAGACTTTCTTGACGATGGTTTCCATCTTCTTGGGAATGGAATCGTTGACGTCGTACAGCGGTTTGTACGGCGTCTTGGGCTGTTGCAGCAGTTTCAGGACTTTTTCGCCCATTTCGACACCGCCTTTGCCGCCTTCGGCCCAGCAGTTGTTGAGGGCGACTTCGACACCATAGTCTTCGCAGAGTTTACGGAGCGTTGCGATTTCTTCATCGGTGTCGCTGATGAATTTATTGATGCCTACGACGACAGGGACGTCGAAGAGGCGCATATTTTCGATATGTTTTGCCAGGTTGGCAAAGCCCTTCTTCAAGGCTTCGACATTTTCTTCCTGCAGGTTCTTCTTGTCGACGCCGCCGTGCATCTTCAAGGCGCGGACCGTAGCGACGATGACGACAGCATCCGGTTTGATGCCGGCGAAACGGCACTTGATGTCCATGAACTTTTCGGCCCCCAAGTCGGCACCGAAACCGGCTTCCGTAACGGCGATGTCCCCATCTTCATGGCCAGCTTGGTGGCGACGACGGAGTTGCAGCCGTGGGCGATGTTGGCGAAAGGACCGCCGTGGACCAGGCGGTCGGTATGTGTTCGATGGTCTGGACCAGGTTCGGTTTGATGGCATCCTTCATGAGGATGGCCATAGCCCCTTCGACGCCGAGCTGGCGGG
>ENA-OQBT01000337-OQBT01000337.1-human-gut-metagenome-genome-assembly--contig:-NODE-337-length-30632-cov-7.848746_pt1 | contig 30632 bp, 28 predicted proteins | sample MGYA00242749_ERZ504557 | MGnify/ENA primary metagenome ERZ504557 (study PRJEB26092, sample SAMD00036243) | human gut metagenome | host: Homo sapiens | study: EMG produced TPA metagenomics assembly of... | reverse complement strand
AAAAAATCACAGCTATGTTAAAACGACTAAAATCAGTCAGTATGTTGCTGTTCCTAATGGGTGCCTCTACCGGAGCAGCATACGCGGTCGCCAATCCCGGCGTTACCGATGTGAAAATCACACAACAAAGTGGTACATGTACAGGAGTTGTCAAGGATGCTACGGGTGAAACTGTCATTGGTGCATCTGTAGTAGTGAAAGGTACGACTAATGGTACTATTACCGGTATTGATGGCGACTTTTCATTATCTGGAGTGAAGAAAGGGGATATTATCCAAATTTCATTCGTGGGATATCAGACTGTTGAAGTTCCCTGGAATGGTCAACCTTTGAATGTAACATTACAAGATGACACACAAACGCTACAGGAAGTGGTAGTAACCGCTCTCGGCATCAAACGCGAAAAGAAAGCATTAGGTTATGCCATGCAGGAGGTAAAAGGTGATGCATTGGTAGCAGCTCGCGAAACAAACTTAGCCAATGCTCTTTCCGGTAAAGTATCCGGTGTTCAAATCATCCGTTCAAGTAATGGTCCTGCCGGTTCTTCTAAGATTCAGCTTCGTGGTAGTAATTCTGTAACGGGTTTGAACCAGCCGTTAATTGTTGTAGACGGAGTACCCTTGGATAATTTTACTGGAGCCGACAACAATGATATGTGGAATCCATCTACTGATATGGGTAACGGTTTATCGGATATCAACTCCGAAGATATTGAATCAATGTCTGTTTTGAAAGGTGCATCTGCTGCTGCGCTTTATGGTTCGCGTGCAGGTAATGGTGTTATCCTGATTACAACAAAGAAGGGTACTAAGAGCGAGGGGCTTGGTGTTACATTTTCCGGATCCGTTTCGGTGGAAAATGTATTTATGAAACCCGAACGACAAACTATTTTCGGTCAAGGTTCTAATGGCATTTTCAATGCAACCTCTAGTTCTAACTGGGGACCAGCTATTACAGGTCAAAGCTATACAGACTGGAACGGACGTACTCAAAATATGCAATATTTTGACAATGTAGCTAATTTCTTTAAGACAGGTGTGAATTTAACTGAAAATATCGCTTTTTCGCAACAGTTTGATAGGACATCCGTTTATTTATCAGCTACCCGTATGGACGATTTCAGCAAGATTCCAGGGGCAGAGTATAGCCGTACTAACTTAATGTCACGTATCACTTCGTCATTTGGTAAAGATAATCGTTGGAGTGTGGATGCCAAAGTACAATATATTTTGTCTGATGCTACCAATCGTCCTATATCCGGTGCGCGCTCGGACAACTATTTCTATTCCATGTACATGATGCCTATTTCTTTGGATATAAGAGAGTTTAAACAGGCCAAAAATCCAGAAGATGGAAAAATGTATTGGTGGGAGAAAGGCAGTGGTCAGAATCCATATTGGGCAAAAGATTACAATACCAATCAAGACAAACGTAATCGCTTTTTGCTGAATGGTTCGTTGAAATATCAGATTACAGATTGGTTGAACGCAGAAATTAAAGCAGGTAGTGATATGTATTTCACAGAAACAGAAACCAAACTGTATGCTGGCAGTCCTTCATCAGAAAACGGTCGTTATTCTTTTGGTGAACAAAAATTCTATGAAAATAATTTCAGTTTTTTGGTTACCGCACAAAAAGACCGTGTATTAGGCGATTTCGGAGGTGTGTTTACATTCGGTGGGAATTTAATGGAACGTAAATCAACAGGTGTTAGCAATTCTGTTAGTGCTTTAACAGTGCCTGATTTATTCTGGTTGACAAATTCAACCGACTCAAACAGAAGTATCAGTCAGACTTATACTCATCGTAAGACCAATTCATTGTATGGTACACTGGGAGTTAACTATGACGGTTGGGCATTTTTGGATTTGACAGGACGTAATGATTGGTCCTCTACTTTGAGTAAGAGCAACCGTTCGTTCTTTTATCCTTCTATCAGTGCTTCATGGGTAATCAGTGATATGATTAATAACCGGGGAAAGGGAATGCCCGAGTGGTTTACATATGCCAAGGCTCGTGTATCTTTTGCACAGGTAGGTAATGACCTCGATCCTTATCAATTATATAACGTATATGGTATTGGATCTATCTATGAAACAGGAGGTACGAGTGCGTCTGTGTCTGGTAGTACCTTATTTAATGAAGATGTACGTAGCGAATTGATTTCATCTTGGGAAGCCGGTGCCGAAGTCCGTTTCTTCAATAATCGTCTAGGGTTAGATGTGGCTTGGTATAAATCAAACGCTAAACGTCAGTTGCTAAATTTACCTATGAACTCATTGTCTGGATTTAGTTCAATGAAAATTAATGCTGGTAATATTCAGAATTCAGGTGTAGAAATCATGTTGAATGCTACTCCGGTACAAACTAAAGAATTTACTTGGGACACTCAAGTGAATTTCTCTACCAACAAAAACAAGATTATAGAACTAGCTGATGGTATTAACGAATATACTTTAGGTACCTATGATAATTTAAAGATTTTGGCTGTTGCTGGAGGTAATTATGGTGAAATTTGGGGTACTACTTATCTGCGGGTGACTGATGAGAATAGTCCTTATTATGGAAAAATGTTGTTGAATGATGCCGGTTTGCCACAAGGTGACTCAAAAATACAAAAGATTGGTGATCAACAAGCTACTTGTTTGGTAGGATGGACCAATACATTCTCTTACAAGAATTTTACATTGAGTTTCTTGGTAGACGCACGTATCGGTGGTGAAATTTTTTCTGGTTCAAACCGAATGTTGCAAGCCAATGGTGTGGCAGCATGTACTGTGGTAAACGGTAAACGCGATAAATTTGTAGTAGATGGGGTTATTGCAGACGGAAACGGGGGCTATTCACCTAGCACCATCGAAGTAGAACCACAATCTTATTGGACGGCCGTAACTGGATCAACTGGTAATATGGGTATTGGTGAAGCTAATTTGTATGATGCAACGAATGTTCGTTTACGTAATGTTTCCTTAAACTATACTTTCCCCCGGAAGATGCTTGCAAAAGGTCCGTTCCAGCAAGTTAAGTTAGGGATGTCTTGCAACAATGTTTGGATGATTCATAGTAATCTGCATGGCATAGACCCCGAATCCGTGTTTGCTACCAGTACCAATGCAACTGGATTTGAGAATGCGTCATCACCAACATCACGTACCTTCTTGTTTAATGTAACACTTGGTTTCTAATTTTTAATACTCGACAACAATGAAAAAAGTAAATAAATTATTATTCAGTCTGGTAATGGGTGCTGCTTTGATGGGAGGTGCCACATCATGTGATGACTTTGAGGAAATCAATTTTAGTCCCTCTGCAGCAGGCGAATCATATATTCATCCGGACTATGCACTGAATAAATCTTTTTATGAGGCGCAAATGGACCCGGATATTGCAGAACGTGTATTTGTGTATAACTGGGCTTCCATTACACGAATTATTGGTGATAACACTATGGGAGTAACCGCCCGTTATAGCAATGAGTATAACGACAGATTGTATAGTTATACCTCCAATTGGGTAAAATATGCCACCAATGCCATCAATATGGCAGATGTAAATCCGGGAACTTCCGAACATGAACAGGCTTTCTTTCCTAATGTAAAACAATTTGCTCGTATTTGGCGTGTTATGCTGATTGCAGATTTTGCTGATTCTTTTGGTCCATATGCTTTGGACGCTGCTCAAGGTGTCAATCCGACATTCAACAGCGTAGAAGATGTTTATGTATTCATGTTGACCGAATTAAAAGAAGCAGCCGCTGGAATTAACACGTCTGTAGAACCTACAGAAACAGAAGCTAAAGGAGATCCTGCTTTTGGATACAATGCTGCAAAATGGGTCAAATTGGCTCACAGCCTCCGCTTACGTTATGCCATGCGCCTGTCCGAAGTATCTACTTCAAAAATCGATGTCAAGGCTGAATTTGCGGATGCTGCATCCAAAAGTTTGTTGACTTCTGCAGATGATTTCTTTTCGTTTCCAGAGGCAGGCGGATGGTCTTGTTATGAAGGTGTAATGAATCGTCCTTGGAATGACCAATGTATTTCTTCTACTATGTGTAATCTGTTAACTGGTTTAGGAGATATTCCTGTAACCAGTTATCGTCCGGACTTGGCGCCTTACATCAAGCTATGAATTATATTGGTGAACAATACGTAAATCATTATCCGGTAACTACTGATAATCCAACCAAACAATTGTGGATGGATGGTATTCCTGAACATCTTGATCCGCGTGCTTTGAAAGTATGGTGTTTAACGAATGATGAAAAAGCTGAAAATTTTCCAGATCAAGGTTCGCAAGGCGTTAAGAATCATGCAGAACATGCCATGCTGGATCCGACTGATCCTGAAAAAAAACTAGTAAAGATTGACGCTCAGTTCACATGGAATGGTTATCCGGCAGGTACTCGTTCCGCATGGAGTACTGAGACATTCAAATTCAATGATGTTTTAGGCAGTATGTATGATACTACTCCAATGCTGGGTAAACAATATCGTGATAACACCGCCAGACGTATCTGGATGTCACCATGGGAAACCTATTTTTTGTTGGCCGAAGGTGCTTTAAGAGGATGGACCAACTCCATCAGCGCTAAAGAAGCGTATGAAAACGGTGTACGTGCCAATTTCGAATACCTTGGCCTAAGTCAATATGTAAATCAATATCTGGCATCTACCAGCTATAACCGTGTAGGTACTTCAGTAAATTTTGATCATACCGTAGAACCGGTTTCTTTTGAAGCTGATTATGTGAATGGTTATACCAAGCAAGCTGGAAAAATGACTTATAATTATCCAGACGCCAGTAAGATTTTATACAAAGGTGGTGCTTTGAATGACCAACTAACCAAGATCATTACACAAAAGTATATTGCTAATGTGCCTTATGGAGTAGTTGAAATGTGGAATGACCGTCGTCGTTTAGGATTGCCTTTCTTTGAAATTCCAGCTAATGAAGGTACACTGACCGGTTCTGACATGGAGAAATATATTCAGGCTTCAGAATGGAAAAATGGTCAGAAATGGTATCATTATACACAACGTATGCGGTATCCGACAGCATTAGAAAACGCAGATAAAGAACAATACCAAAATGCATTGCAATTATTAGGTGCAGAAGACAATACAATGATGACGCCACTTTGGTGGGCTATCAAATAAGTTGATTCTGAAAAGATATTTCAGATAAAAATAGAAACTGAAAGTTTTTATAGATTGAAATTTTCTTAAAATAAATCCTCTTATTCTTTCCTATTATTAGTGGTAAGAATGAAGGGGATTTATTTCCTTTAAAACTAATTCCTTTTATCTGAATTCCAAATCGAAAAGCAAATTTAATTGATAATGGATAACATTGGGCAAAAAAAATATCTTATCTTTTTCTATTTGATTGAGAATTGATACAGTAGCTTCAGTATTTCTTTTGAATTTTTAAAATTGACATTGTTTATATCTACAAACTCTTTCACATTCTCTTGTTTGTTTTTAGGATAAAGATTAACTAATGTCTTTGCATTGCGAAAACTCTTCAACTTTCTTTTTACATAAGTATAGTAAATATTCTCCGTTACCATATTTATAGACCGAAAGGTCTAAATTCTGTTCACCATTAACACGTTGGAAGCGTGCATTGACATCAATTGCTTGAACACTGCCATGAGTAACTGTTCCCATACGATCTCAACAGGCCTTCCACTCCTTTCTCCGGATATTCCATTATTTGCTGGAATTCGTCAATGGCTATATAACATTCTACTCCCGATTGGTTTAGGTAGGTGAAAATCTCTTTCAAGGTTTCTTCTGAACGTTCCGGAATAAAGTCGAGTGTTACAGATGGCATTCCTGTAATTTCATCGGCGCTGATGACCGGACGGCAACTTTTAAAGAATGAGAATAGCGATTTTAAGGTACTCTGTGATAAGGTATCTAATTTCCCCAACACACTTCGTCCCAGTAGAGATACAAACTCCTGAAGATTCTGGGTTGAAATATATCCAGATAAAAACAGGCGGCAGATTTATTTTCTTTTTGAATATAGTAAAATACATTCTTTATTAGTCCTGTCTTTCCCATACGGCGCGGACTGATTAATGTAATATTTCTGCCATTCTTTAATGCTGACATTAAAGAAGCTGTTTCTTTTTCGCGGTCACAGAAATAGTCGGGCCCTTGGTAACCGGTTATTAAAAATGGATTAGTAGAAATACTCTTCATTGCAGTTTTTATGTTACATGAAACATGTAACGCAAATAACGCAATAAAGTTTGGATTGAGCAAATATAAGAGTTGTATTTTTGTTTTGCCTATTATATTATGTTCTGACTTGACATGGTTCATGGCAACAATTTAATATGGCAATTACAAGATATCTAAAACAGAAGTTATGCTGATAATGATCATGTTTCATGGATAAGGGCATAAATACCTGGAGCATTATGATCTTTTGAAAAGCATCAGGAACAGAAAGCAGGAAGAGGGTATGTATAGCTGGAGCCGACTGTCATACCCTCTTCCTGTAATGAGGTAGATTCCTTATTTCATCTTATACACCAAAGTCCCGCCCTTTAGGATATCTTCATGCGAGATATAATTCTTTGTATAAGGTTCACCGTTCAGTGTAATACTGTCAACATACTTGTGTTCCTTTGATAATCCTTCGGCAATGATCGTGAAAGTCTTTCCATCGGCCAGGTTCAATACAATTTCAGGCATCTGTGGGGCGCCGAATACATAATTGCCACTTACCGGATCTACTGGATAGAACCCCATAGCAGAGAACATATACCATGCTGACATCTGTCCGCAGTCATCATTGCCACAGAGTCCGTCGGGTTCGGGATGATATTGCGTATCAAAGATTTCACGGATCAGTTCTTGGGTACGTTCGGGGCGACCTGCCAACGTATATAAATAAGTAATGTGATGGCTGGGTTCATTGCCGTGTGCGTATTGACCGATCAAGCCGGTAACATCTGCCTGGGTGGTTTCCAGTTTCAAGGTGAATAAAGAATCCAATTTGTTTAAGAATGCTTGTTCTCCGCCGAATAACTCAATAAGCCCCGGCACATCATGTTGCACATGCCAAGTGTACTGCCATGCATTACCTTCGGTATAGTCTCCACCGGTACTTTCCATGTGGGCAACCTGACTAGGGTTGAAAGGAGATTTCCAACTCCCGTCAGCATTGCGGGGACGCATGAATTGCGTTTCAGTATCGAACAGGTTCTTATAAAAATCGGCACGTTTGGCAAAATAAGCGGCATCTTCCTCTTTACCCATACGTTGGGCCATATCGGCTGCGGCGTAATCATCATATACCGATTCCAGCGTAGAGGATACTGATTCTGTCTTAATCAAGTCAGTAGGGAAATAACCGTATTTCATATAAGTTTCCCAATCGGATTTCAGTTTATGAGATACGGTTTGGGTATTTTTGATAGCATTGAAGGCACGCTCGGCATCAAAGCCTCGGAAGCCTTTGCGGTAAGCTTCGGCGATAACTGAAACACCGTGGTTGCCAATCATGGTATATGTTTCTTTTCCCCAAAGTCCCCAGATAGGCAGGAAGCCCTGTACTTCAGCCTGTTCTACCAATGAATTGACGAATCCATCTACTTTTTCAGGAACCATTAAGGTGTAAAACGGATGGGCGGCACGGTAAGTGTCCCATAAGGAGAAAGTGGAATAAAAAGCTCCGTTACCGGCTTTAACGATGGAATCGGCTGCATTACGGTACCATCCGTCTACGTCCGAGATTTGGTTGGGCTGTATCAGGGCATGGTAGAAGCTGGTATAGAAGTTGGTCTTCTCATCATCCGTACCGGTTATTTCAATGCGGCTCAGATAATTATTCCATTCGTCGTGTGCTGCTTGCTTCACTCCTTCAAAATTCCAGTCGGCTATTTCCGCTTCCATATTCTTCTTGGCTCCATCCACGCCGGTGGTGGACATGGCTACTTTCATCAGCAGTTCCTCTCCCGGCTCCATGTCAAAAGTAGCGATGATACGTTTCCCTTTTTCTGTTTCGGCCATGGGCAGATACAGGGTATCTATGACGGGACGATTGAACTTCATAACAAAAAAGTAATCCTGGTTCACCCATACGCTGTTGCGTACATGTCCGGTCAAAGTTTGTGCATCTTCCCAATTGGTTTCGCAACTTTGTACTTGCGAATGATATTGGTTTTCGTTCCACGCAGGTCCGTGCTGAAGGTCAATCAATACAGATGCCGAGTCGGCGTTATGATAGGTATAACGGTGTAGGGCGGCATGGGGAGAGGCGGTCAGTTCGGCTTTCACGCCGGGATCAGTCAGCTCTACGGTGTAGTATCCGGGAGTCGCTGCTTCCTTGTCTTTGGGGAAGTGGCTGCGATAAGCGTCCCAGGCACGGGCGCGTGTTCCGGTAACTGGCATCACCAGGATATCTCCCAAATCCATACACCCTGTTCCATTAAGGTGTGTTTGGGTAAATCCCCATATCAGGGAGTCGGTGTACACATATTCCGAGCAATATCTCCAGCCGATAGCTCCGGTTACGGGGCTTGTCTGGATCATGCTGAAAGGACGGCAGGCACCGGGAAAGGTGTGTCCGTTGTCTGCTGCTCCGATGAACGTGTTAACATACTGCGTGTAGTCAGTTTCGCTTGTCTTCTGCTGTGTTGTGGAACAGCCGAAGAACGAGCCTGCCAATACAAATGCGCAAAGGATAGAATAGGTTTTCTTCATAGATTCGCAATTAATAAATATTTTGTGTAAAGATAAAGAGTTTTCTGGAAAAATGGGTCAAGAAATCAAAACAAGAAACGAATTAATAAGAAGTAAATGAATATCTTGGTACATCTTAAATTAATAAACGACATGAAAAAACCTTAGTTTTGGATCTCTCATGAGGATACTCTCTGCATCATTCATTTTCTTTTCATCAAATCTTCTTTAGATTAATCCGAAATGTTTCAAAGCATTGGCTATCCCGTCTTCATCTACGGAGGTTGTCACGTAGTCGGCCACAGCTTTGACATGGGGCTCGGCATTTCCCATAGCTATCCCTGTGGCTACGTGTTTCAGCATGGGGATATCGTTGCCGCCGTCACCGAAAGCCATTGTGTCTTTCAGGTCAATGTCAAAATATGCCAGCACTTTGTCTATTCCCGTACTTTTACTGTTGCCCCGTGCAATGATATCGGCAAACAATGGATACCAGCGCATCGGTTCGCAATGAGTCAGCACTTTGCCGAATATATCTGTTTCTTTTTCCTCTTCGGCCGTAAAGTATCCCATTATTTGCAGGATATCTTTTCCACGGGCTTCTTCTATGGAGGCGACAGGGGGAACAGGAATTTCAATCAGATCGGAAACAGCCTGTACTCTGTCATTCACTTCAGTGACGAACATTTCATTGCCGTGTACAAAAACGAAAGGTACCGGATATTTCTGTTGAAAAGTTATTAGCCGTTCAATGTCTTCTTGCGGGATGCAACCTTTATAAATGGGCTGGTGGCCGGCAGTAAAACAATAGCTGCCGTTGACTGTGATATACCCGTCAAACTCTAAATCACTCAGATTGTTTATTAAACATTGTGGGCGTCCGGTGGCAATAAATATTTTAATGCTTTATCACGAAGTGCTTTTAATGCTTCTTGGGTTGAAGCGGGAATTTTATGAGTTTCAAAAGAAACCAATGTACCGTCAATATCGAAAAAAATAGCTTTAACCATACGTTTGCCTATTGAATATTATCGTTATATATTTTCATTTTGCAAAGATGAGAATTAAAATACATGCACACAAATACGATAAAGGTTAATTTTTGGCTTATTTGACTTTACAGATTGATTTTAATATCTATATTTGTGTTTCTAAAATAACAAGAGAAATGGCAGTTCAGTTTACAAGAATAGCAGTAAAGATAGGTAGTAATGTGTTGGCGCGTAAAGACGGTACACTGGATGTGACGCGTATGTCGGCATTGGTAGACCAAGTGGCGGAATTGCGCAAAGCCGGAGTGGAAGTCATTCTGATTTCATCTGGGGCGGTAGCTTCGGGACGCAGCGAGATCAAACCTTCCAAAAAATTAGATAGTGTGGAGCAAAGGCAACTTTTCTCGGCAGTGGGGCAGGCAAAGCTGATCAACCGTTACTATGAGCTGTTTCGTGAACACGGTATTCCCGTCGGGCAGGTGCTGACTACGAAAGAAAGTTTTGGCACGCGCCGTCATTACCTGAACCAGCGCAACTGTATGATGGTGATGCTGGAGAACGGTGTCATACCTATCGTAAATGAGAATGATACTATTTCGGTCACCGAACTGATGTTTACAGACAATGACGAACTTTCGGGAATGATCGCTTCTATGATGGATATGCAGGCATTAATCATACTGAGCAATATTGACGGCATATACAATGGCTCTCCTTCTACCCTCGGTACGCAGGTGATACGGAGGTGGAGCAGGGAAAGGATCTTTCGGACTATATACAGACGGAGAAATCGGGCTTTGGCCGGGGCGGTATGCTGACAAAGACTACCATTGCCCGCAAAGTGGCCGATGAGGGTATCACAGTCATTATAGCCAATGGCAAGAAAGACAATATTCTGGTCGATTTACTGCAACATCCGGCAGGGACAGTCTGTACGCGCTTTATTCCGGCAGAAGGCGGAGTATCCAGCGTGAAGAAGTGGATTGCCCACAGCGAAGGCTTTGCGAAAGGCGAGTTGCATTTGAACGAACAGGCCGTGAAAGTGTTGAAAGGACATAAGGCGGTAAGCCTGCTTCCTGTGGGAGTGGTCCGCATAGAAGGGGAATTTGAAAAAGATGATATAGTGAAAATCATAGACCACCGGGGCAGGCAGATAGGAGTGGGACGCATCGGATTTGATTCGGCAGAAGCACGTGCATTGCAGGGGAAACATGGGCAGAAACCTATGGTACACTATGATTATTTGTATTTGGACTGATGCGGTGTGGTAATGATTTAGATAAAATGAAGTGACTATGGAACAGATAAAAGATATTTTTAAACAGGTGCGGCAGGCAAAAGGATCTCTTGCTTTCTGCAAGGAGGAGATCATTAATGATACCTTGTATGCATTGGCCGACAGGGTGGAGGCTGCTACGGATCGGATTCTGGAAGAGAACGCCAAAGATTTGGCGGCGATGGATCCCTTAAATCCCAAATATGACCGTTTGAAACTGACGGCGGAACGTATTCGCGCTATAGCTGGAGGCATACGGCAAGTAGCCACGTTGCCTTCTCCGTCGGGGAGAATACTGAATGAGACTGTGCGTCCCAATGGCATGAAGCTGACCAAGGTAAGTGTGCCTTTTGGGGTGATAGGCATTATTTATGAAGCTCGTCCTAATGTGACTTTGGATGTGTTTGCACTTTGTTTCAAGTCAGGCAACGCTTGTATATTAAAAGGGGGAAGCGATGCCGATTTCTCCAACCGTATTCTGGTGGAGATTATCCGGAATACATTGCTGGATGTAGCCCACTTGTCTCCTTATCTGGTGGCATTGTTGCCGGCAGGACATGACTCGGCTGATGCACTGCTCCATGCCCGTGGCTATGTGGATTTGATTATTCCCCGGGGCGGCAAGGGGCTGATAGATTATGTGCGGCAGAACGCCACGATTCCCGTTATCGAGACAGGAGCTGGTGTGTGTCATGTTTATTTTGACAAGGATGGTGATGTGGCGAAGGGAGCCGCCATTATCCGTAATGCCAAGACACGTCGTGTCAGCGTGTGCAACGCATTGGACTGCCTGATTGTAGATGTGAACCGGCTGACCGACCTTTCCACTCTTTGTAGCGATTTGCAGCATGACAACGTGGAAATCTATGCCGATGACTTGTGTTATAATTATCTGAAAACTTCTTACCCTTCCCACTTGCTGAAACATGCTTCTACGGATACTTTCGGAACAGAGTTTCTGGACTACAAAATGGCAGTGACGGCGACTATGACATACAGGCGGCTGTGGCCACATTTCTATTTATGGTTCGGGACATAGTGAATGTATTGTGACGGAGAATGACCGGGCGGCCGATTATTTTATGAAGATGGTGGATGCGGCTTGTGTTTATGTGAATGTGCCTACTTCGTTTACCGATGGAGGTGAGTTCGGATTGGGAGCGGAAATAGGTATCAGCACGCAGAAGCTCCACGCCCGTGGTCCGATGGGCCTGGAGGAACTGAACACATACAAGTGGATTATTCAGGGGGATGGACAAATAAGACAATAATAATATAAATGAAAGGATTATGAGATACTTTACAAACGTACATGATTTGGGCGACTTGAAGAGTGCCCTTGCCGAAGCTTTCGAAATCAAGAAAGACCGCTACAAATATGAAACCCTGGGAAAGCATAAGACTTGTCTGTTGATTTTCTTCAACAACAGTCTGCGTACCCGTTTGAGTACCCAGAAGGCAGCTCGTAACTTGGGGATGGATGTGATTGTACTCGATGTGAATCAAGGTGCATGGAAGCTGGAAACAGAGCGCGGTGTCATTATGGATGGCGATAAGAGTGAACATTTGCTGGAGCTATTCCGGTGATGGCTTCTTATTGTGATATCATCGGTGTGCGTTCGTTCGCTCATTTTGAGAACCGCGAGGATGATTATACTGAAAAGATTCTGAATCAGTTCATAAAATATTCCGGCAAGCCTGTATTCTCCATGGAAGCCGCTACCGGTCATCCGTTGCACTTTCGCCGACCTGATTACTATTGAAGAATATAAAAAGAAAGACCGTCCCAAGGTGGTATTGACTTGGGCGCCGCACCCGCGTGCATTACCTCAGGCTGTACCTAACTCGTTTGCCGACTGGATGAACGAGGCCGATGTGGATTTTGTCATCACTCATCCCGAAGGCTATGAGCTAGACCCGAAGTTTGTCCGTGGCGCGGAGGTGGAATATAACCAGATGAAAGCTTTTGAAGGGGCTGACTTTATTTATGCCAAGAACTGGGCATGTCCCGGTGTCACCCATCCTGCCGACTATGGAAAGATCCTGAGCAAGGATATGAGTTGGACGGTAGATGCGGCGCACATGGCAGTGACAAACAATGCTTTCTTTATGCATTGTCTGCCGGTGAGAAGAAACATGATTGTGACCGATGAGGTGATTGAAGCTCCTACTTCGTTGGTTATTCCTGAAGCGGCCAACCGGGAAATTTCTGCTACAGTTGTTTTAAAGAGAATGCTGGAAGGGTTGGAATAACCGGCAGTCGGAATGACGTATTCTTCCTTTTTTATTTATCGTTTCACCTGTGTGATGAAACAGTATCACCCATGTGATGAAATTGATCACCTTAGTGATAAAACTTCATCACTAAGGTGAAAGATAAGCCTAAAAAGGACAGCATAGTGATTTCTATCGGACGAAAAACTGTGTGTATCCTTGGCTTGATTATAAGACAGTGCGTGGCAAGATTGCCATTCAAGAGGAAAAGGTATCGCTTCGGAAATAGAAGACCGGGCGGGGACTCTGGAACAAACTTACAGAGATGAAGAATTTATGAAGGATTGAAAAAAAATCCTTCATAATAAGTGACAGTAAATCAACTTGCTAAACCATAATGAAGAATTTGAAGGAAAAAACGGTTAAAAACTTATTTCCTTCCCTAATTCCTTCCAGTCTAGGATACCCTTATCCAGATTATACACTTTGAATCCTTTTTTTACCAAAATATTGGCCGCATTGCGGCTGCGCCTTCCACTTTTGCAATAAACGGCTACGGGACGGTCTTTTTGAAGAAGCTTCTCGATGTTTGTGCCAAACTCATTGTCCAATACATTGATATTGATGCTGCCCGGTATATGGCCTTCGGAATATTCGGCTACCGTGCGTACATCAATCAGTTGGATGGTCTTGTCCTGTATCATTTCCTCAAACTGGTCAGAGGAAAGATTCTTGAATTTGTCACTGTCTTTGCCGGTACATGCCCATAATCCTAGTGAGAATGCGCAGATGAAGAATATGAAATAAATGGTCTTTATCATAAAATGGAATGTTTTGATGTTTTTGTTTGCTAAAAATAAAAGATACGACTGGTCATACCTTCTTTATAAGTATGGATGTTGAATACAATCTTATCGCCTTTATGCAGCTTGCCGGCGTATGCCATAAGGGAACAGACAGATAGACTTTACGGTTGAAACCTTCGATGTCATTATTCCTGTCATGATAGAGTGTCAAGTATAATGTTTGTTCTCCATCTTTGTTCTCCAGTTTGTTCTCAATAAAGTGATAGCCGTGCTTCTGATCTTTGACTTTGACTTGTAAAATCAGGTTCAGGTAATTTCCACCCCGCCAGATGCTTTGAATGGCCACCGGATCGGTCTTTATCTCCTTGAATTTAGATTCGGGCAAGGGAACAGGAGAAATAACCAGTTGGGTATTGTAAAGCATGGCTTCTTTTTCTGCTTCTTCCGAGTCTGTCAATGGAGCGTACATGGTAACCGTGCGGTACGTGGTGTCTGGTGCCAGTCCGTCAAGACCGGTACGTGACTGGATGCGCCACTCTGTCCCTTCGTCCGTTATCAGATATCGTCCGGTTCCTGTATGATCGGTTTTCAAGTCGATCATATCTGTCAGAACATTGGGATATACATAATCGTCTTCACCGCACGCGCCGAGAAGCAAAGAAGCTAGAAAAGATAAAATAACGACTTTCCTCATGTTTGTAATTTTCTTTTTCAGGGTGGACTGTAAAATCCACCCTTTACGGTAAACGTTCTTATCCTTTTGCCGCTTTCAGGTAATTGATGAGCGGATTGGCATACATAGTCAGCAAAGCATGGCGCAGGAAAGAGGCATCTTTATTGTGAAGGTCTACTTTGGCAATCTGTTGTTCCATGTAGTTTTCAAAATGCTCTTTTTCTTCTTCTGTGTACTCGGCCGTGAAACGGTTGTCTCCCATCAAGAGGTCACACGCCACATAATTACCTGCAAACAAGCGGTAACTGCTGTGTATATGCCGGTCTATGGTTTCCGATATGGCGGTAAACAAATCACATTTAGGCAAATTGTGTTCTTTCAGTTCGTCCAGTTCATGATTCAGACAGGCGGAAGTCTGGAAATGGATGCGTCCTTTGTATCCGTAAAGGCCGGTCTGCATATTGATCAGGTCGTCTTCGGGACTTTTCTGGAAATAGGGATCATCGTTTCTGTTGTAATTCCTTGGCTTTCAGGAAATCGCATGGGTCATATTCGTAAGAGATAGCAAGCGGAACGATGTTCAGTTCTTTCAGTCTTTCGGTGACATCGCCTTCACCTGCCATGGCCATCATTTTCAATACACTGTCTTGGGTACGGTCATTGGAATCTTTGGCACGTCCCTGACGTTGCGCTATCCATAAATTCTCATGTTTTTCCTTCATGGCGAAATGCATGTAGCGCGACATCAAAGCAGATGCTTCCAGTTTCTGCCGCATGTTGAGGCCGCGTTTCACGATGAATGATTTATTGACACGTACCAGCTTATGAATCCATGGGTAGATGAGCAGGTTGTCGCCGATGGCGATTTCTACGGTGGTCATTCCTTTGTCTATCAGTAGGATAGATAGAAAAGCCGAATCCAGAATAATGTCACGATGATTGGAGATGAAAGTGTAGTTCCGGGTTAAGTCGGACAAGGCGGAACAGTCGAATGTCAGTCCGTTGGCTGTTTTTTTCACCAAATCCCATAACAGTCCGTAAAAGAACGCTTTTTGGAATTCCAGGTTTGTTTTGCATTGACGCATCTTCATGGCAAGACCTTCGAAAGGTACGCCCGGCATAACAGACTCTACCACTGTCCGGAAAACGGGGTCAGCGATTAATTCTTCATAGATTTGCGGTAACTCTTCGGGAGTGTACGGACGAATCTCGTTAAATTCAGCTGGTATGTTCATAATTTATAAGGGTTAGTCAGTGATGAGTGGCCAGTGGTTAGTGGTTAATAGGCTGCATTATGTGCCGCATGGATATTAATCACTAACCGCTAATCACGAACCACTAAAATTTATTTTCTATAATGTCAGTCATCACATCTTTTATATCCAATCCTGCGGCACGCACCTGTTGGGGAATGAAGCTGGTAGCTGTCATGCCCGGGGTGGTATTGATTTCGAGCAAGTTTACTTTTTCGCCTTCGGTAATGATATAGTCAATGCGGATAAGGCCGGAACACCCCAGAATGTCATAAATGGCCGAAGTGAGCAGACGTACACGTTCGGCTGTATCTTCGGGCAGGCGGGCAGGGGTGATTTCCTGTGATTCTCCATTGTATTTGGCTCCATAGTCAAAGAATTCGTTGGCACTCACCACCTCGGTGATGGGGAATACCACTTCCTTGTCCGAGGTCTTGTAACAGCCGCAGGTGATTTCCGTTCCTCTCATAAAGGCTTCAATCATTACTTCGTCACTTTCCTTGAAAGCTTTTTCGATGGCGGGTTGTATATCTTCCTTAGTCTTTACTTTGGTGACACCGAAGCTGGAACCGCCGGCGTTGGGTTTGATGAAACAAGGCAGACCAATTTTGTTGATTACTTCTTCGTCTGTAATTTCAAACCCTTTACGCAGGATCAGTGATTCGGCTACGCGGATACCGAAGCCTTTCAGGTATTGGTTGCAGGTGAATTTATTGAAAGTCATGGCAGATACCAGTACGTTACAACTGGAGTAGGGAATTCCTAACAGGTCGAAGTAACCTTGCAGGATACCGTTTTCCCCCGGAGTTCCGTGATGGTGATGTAGGCGAAGTCGAAATGTTTCTTTTCGCCGTTCTCCATGAAACTGAAATCATTACGGTCTATCGGGGTTTTGGAACCGTCCGGAAGGACTACTTCCCACCGATGCCCTTCCATCTCTACTATATATAGGTTATAACGCTCTTTGTCAATGAAAGAGTAAAGTCCCTGTGCACTGCGCAGGGAAACGACAAGTTCGCTGGAATCTCCTCCGGCTACTATGGCAATAGTACGTTTCATAGTTCTTCTCTGTTACTGATATAGTTTCTCCACTTGTCTATCAGGTTTGTCATATCCTCGGGCAGCGGAGAGGTGAAGAACATCTCTTCGCCTGTACGGGGATGGACAAAGCCCAGCGTCATGGCGTGTAATGCCTGGCGGGGGCAGGTCTCGAAACAGTTGTTTACGAATTGTTTGTATTTACTAAAATGAGTTCCTTTTAAAATTTCGTTTCCGCCATAACGCTCATCATTGAACAGCGTGTGCCCGATGTGCTTCATGTGGACACGTATCTGGTGGGTGCGTCCCGTTTCAAGCACACACTCTACCAGCGTGACATAGCCCAGACGTTCCAGTACCCGGTAGTGGGTGACGGCGTGCTTTCCTTGGGCGGGGTCACTCAGTACAGCCATTTGCATGCGGTCTTTGGGGTTGCGCCCTATATTCCCTTCTATGGTTCCTTCATTATTTTCTACGATACCCCATACCAGAGCATTGTATTTACGTTTGGTGGTCTTGTTGTAGAACTGAAGTCCCAGATGAGTCTTGGCATCGGGGGTCTTGGCTACCACGAGCAGGCCCGAGGTGTCTTTGTCTATACGGTGGACTAATCCCACTTGCGGATCGTTAGGGTCGTATCTGGGGTTGTCTTTCAGATGCCATGCTATGGCGTTGACCAGCGTACCGTGGTAGTTTCCGCATCCCGGATGCACTACCAGTCCGGCCGGTTTGTTGATTACCATCAAATCGTTGTCCTCATAGACTATATCCAGTGGAATATCTTCGGGAATGATATCATTATCATAACGTGGACGGTCCATCATCACCGTCAGCACGTCGCAAGGCTTTACTTTATAACTGCTTTTCACCGGTTTGCCGTTCGCCATGATGAGGCCGGCGTCGGCAGCCTTCTGAATACGGTTGCGCGAAGAGTTGACAAGCCGTTCGAACAAATATTTGTCCACGCGCACTTGTGACTGTCCTTTGTCTACTACTACACGGAAATGTTCATACAGTTCGGCGGGGTTGTCCACTATCGGTTCCACATCATCCAGTGTGTCGTCTAGTTCATCCACATATTCTTCTCTCATCATCACTGTGTGTTAAGTTTAAAACCAGGATTCGTCTACCACAGGTTTGTCATCGTTCGCAGTTCCGGATTCATTTACCAATGCAGAATCTTCGGGCATGGTTTCATTGCCGTTGCCTACCGTGAGGGTCAGTACGGCTTCGTGAGGAATCTTTTCTCCGGCTTTCAAGTCGCGTCCTCGGTATTTTATGCTGTATACCCAGTCTTTTTCGCCGCTGATATATTCAGGTTCGGTTATTTTAAAACCTAACGCACGTAATTTAGCTTCGGCTTGGCGGAGAGAACTATTATCCATGATATCGGGAATGGCTACCTTGGGGGCGCTGTCTGCATTGACGGTCAGATAGACGGTTCTGCCCGACTTCACCTTGGAGCCACCGGCGGGATTCTGTTCCAAAATAGCACCGGGGGCTATTCCTTTTACATAGCTGGAGTCTATGACGATTGATTTTAGTGACTGCTTGTCGAGTTCATTTTCTGCAATCCGCAGATTCATTCCTTTTACATCGGGCACTACCACTGCTTCGCCGTGGCGTGTATAGTTGTCCAGCCATTGAAGGGTTCCCAAAGGTGCTGCCACAATGACCACTACCATCGCTATCAGATTGAGCCAGAAGAAGCGGTTATTCTTGAATGAAAAGAATTCTTTGAATGTTACCATATCTAACTTAATTATTTCGGGTCAAAGATACGACAATTTCATTTCTGTTCCTACATTTAGTTATGAATATCATATACTTTTTGTACCTTTGCATCCCGAAAAAACAACCTGTTTCCTGTCAGAGTAAATAAAATTGAGGTAAAAAGAAGATGAACGAGACAACAAATGAACAAGAGGTGCTGTTATTGCGCCGTAAACTAGACCTTTTATTACGTACCGGCAAGCTGCTGATGGAGAGCGCGGCAGACACTAACCGAATTGAAAGAAACATGAAGCGCGTGGCCGCTTATCTGGGTATTCCGGAAGAGAAACTGCATATTGATATCCGGTGGACGATGCTGATGGTCAATGTGAGTGACGAGAAGCACTCTTTTTCCAAGTTTCAGAAATGCGAGAAACATGGTATCAATATGGAAGCCATTTCAAAAATCAGTAAACTTTCGTGGCGTGCCATTGAGCAGGATTATTCATTGGATAAATACGAGGAAGAACTTGAGAAGATTGCTCGTCAGGAGCGTAATTATACCCCTTATGTCGTGGCAATCTGTACCGGGTTTGCTTGTGGAGGGTTCTGCAAGTTGTTTGGTGGTGACTGGATTGCTTTTCTAATTACGGCTATTTGTACTTTTGTGGGGTTCCGTACCCGTGCCCGTTGCATTGAGTTCGGTATCAATGTATATATGAGTATTGCGATCTCTGCATTTTTATGTACTTGTCTGGCTTATGCGTTTTCTTTTTCCGGTTTATCTTCCACTCCGTATCATCCGTTGCTGGCCTGTACTTTATATATAGTACCCGGTGTGCCGCTGATAAATTTTGTGGACGATATGATTGACAATCACTTGTTGGTAGGTATTACGCGTGCAGCCAACACGGTAATGATGGTAGGAGGCATGGCGTTTGGTATCGCTTTTGCCTTGAGGCTGCTGGTGATGAATGATGTGACTATCGACCAGAAGTTCAGTGAACTGAGTATGGTGCCGCACGATGCTTATTGGGTATATGCTGTTGCGGCTGCAATTGCGGCTATGGGATTCGCTACTATTTTTAATGTGCAGAGACGTTTGTTGTGGGTGGTGGCTGTAGGTGGAATTATTGCAGTATGCACCCGTAACTTTGTAAACTTTGAATTAGGATATGGTCCGGTGATCGGTTCGTTTATGGGAAGCTTTGTCGTGAGTTTGATAGCTGTCAAAGCCGTTCATTGGTTTCATGTCCCTAATCATGTGCTGACTATTCCTTCTGTCATTCCGATGGTACCTGGTGTCTTGATGTATCGTTCGTTGCTGGCGCTTATCAATATGCGTGGAGTGGTAGGGGAAGTGACACTTGCTTTTTCCAATGGTATTAACTCGGCGCTTATTATTTTCTGTATAGCTTTGGGGGTAGCTGTTCCTAATATTTTTGCCCGGCGTTACATTGCTAAGGACCGTCAGCGTTTCCTTACACAGATGTTGGCAGAACGCAGAGCTCGTGGTAAATTTATTGAGTGGTAGCAGGTGTATGTTTACGAAGTAGTAGTCATTAAAACTTGATAGACAAAGAAAAAGGATTTTCCATTGCGGAAAATCCTTTTTCTTTGTCTATCAAGTTTATGCTATTAATTTCTGGGTAAGGCTTCTTTTACTACCATTGGACGGCCGGCATATTCTACACCGTTCAACTGTTTGATAGCGTTTGAGGCTTCTGAAGTTTCCGGCATTTCGACAAAAGCAAAACCTTTTGATCTTCTTGTATCACGGTCAACGATTAACTTGACTGAGCCTACTGTTCCATACTCTTCCATAACTTCTCTCAAATCTACTTCCTTAACGTTGTAGCTAAGGTTTCCAACATACATATTCATAACTGTCAATATAAAAAATTAATAATCTAACAACGAAATTTCAAGAAGCTCTAAATCAGGAATGAATATACTCAATGTGGGTAACTGAGAAGATACATGATGAGAATAAAACTAGAATAAATCTCTAATTGTTTGTTGGACAAAGTAAACTCTTTCATTTGGATTATGCACTATATTTCTGCTTTTATTCCATATTATATATCATTTATTATTATAAATGGTCGGAAATTAACACAATATGGAATGAAAACAGGGTTTTATGGGGTTATTGAGTGCTGACAGGCGGTTTCTCCCTGTATTGAGTAGGGGAGCAACCTGTATGCTGTTTGAATACAGTACTGAAATATCTGGCGGTTGAGAATCCTGTCTTATCTGCTATGTCATTGACGCTGAGTTCTGTATGGAGAATAAGCCAGATAGCTCTCTCCATACGTATTTGGGTTATATAGTCATTGGCTCCCATATCTGTCAATGCTTTTAGCTTATTGTATAAAGAAGCTCTGCTGATTCCTATTTTGTCGCAAATGAATGGAATACCCAACTGTTCGTTATCCAGATGTTCTGTGATTATCTGGTTCAGGCGATTTAAAAATTCTTCATCGGCAGAACTGAAGGTGCCTTCCTCGGGTGGCGGCAGAGGGCCGATGTCTGTATAACGGGTACGCATCCGTTCCCGGTTATGCAGTTGGCTACAGATAATCGCATATAGCATACTTACTTCAAAAGGTTTTGTGACGTAGGCGTCTGCTCCGTTTTTATAACCATATAGTTGGCTTTCTTCGTCATTACGTGCAGTGAGCAGTATAACCGGGATATGGCTTATTTCCAAATCTTCTTTTATTTGTTTACATAGCTCATAGCCGTTCATACGGGGCATTTGGATATCGCTTACAACTATATGAGGACGTTTTTTCCGGCAAAGACGCAATGCTTCCTCTCCATCGGCGGCTACCCATATTGTTTTAAACCGGTCTTTCAGGGCTGTTGCCAGATAATCGGTCAGGTCTTTGTTGTCATCTACTACTAATAAGGTATGGTTTGGGGCTGTTTTATTTTCTTCCTGTTGTTTGGGAATACTTTCTGTTTCTTGCGTGGGTGCCAGAAGTGTATTCAGATATTCTTGTGGGTGCAGCGTGATATTTCCCGGTTCGGTATTTAATGGAAGTTCGAACCAGAAAGTAGCTCCCGGGCTTCCGAAATTCTTGTTGTCGTAGGCTCCAATGTTGCCTCCGTGTTGTTCGACCAGTATTTTAGAATAGGACAATCCGATTCCTGTGCCGGGACGACTGTTGTTGCCTTGGTAAAAGCGGACAAAGAGATTGTTGGTATCCACATCTTTCAGTCCCGGACCTTGGTCGGAAATGGATATGCGTACTCTTGTCTTGTCTTCCGACAAACGGGTTGAAATACTGATTGTACTCTCATCGGGAGTATATTTCAATGCGTTAATTAATAGATTGGTCAGGATAGTCGTACATTTTTCTTTGTCGAAGCACAAGGTCTGAATCTCCGGTTCAGGTTGATAGACGAGCGTGATGCCCCTGACGGAGGCTTCTGGTTTAAAATCGGAAATCAGTTGCTCTGCCCATTCATCCAATTGTATGCTCTGGACATGGAGTGTGCTTTGTCCTACTTCCATCTTGCGAACATTCAGAACAGTATTCAGAATGTTCTTCATCCGTTCAGATTGTTTACAGATGCTTTGGATCAACGGATAATTTTCGTTGTCGGCGGTAAGTTTATCCATTAGTTGTTTCAAGGGTGCATGTATCAAGGTCAGTGGAGTCCGGAGCTCATGGCTGATATTGATAAGAAAGCGTACTTTTTCTTCGTATACCTGCTGCTCATGTTCTTTCATTGCCCACTTTAACTTGGTTTCTTTGTTACGCAATAACAGGATGAAAATGAGGATAACGCTAACGAAGATAAAAAGGGTGCAACTTAGGATGAACCAGCCAGATTTATACCAAGGAGGCAGTACTATCAGGGTAAGAATATCATAGTCTGCTGTCCAGTCACCGTTGCGGGTACTGCAGGCGGCTTTTATGTGATAACTGCCTGTTGGCAGGCTGCTTAAGTTTATTTCCGGTAAATAAGAATAGATGTTTTGTCCGTTCAGTCCTGTAATGGTGTATCTATACATGGGTTTGCGGAAAATATCCTTATTACGGGTGATGATTTTGATGATGATCGGTTTGCTTTTTTCATTGACACTGAGTTGGTGGTCATTTGATATCCGGTCGTAGACACGTTCTCCGCCCACTAGGATGTCGGCCAGTTGAAGAGTGGGGAGAAGTGCCGGTTCGTCAGGTAAGTGCCGGTTGATATGTAGTAAGCCGTTTACACCTCCCATATAGATATCTCCGGATGAAGAGAGTAACCGGGGTTTCTCCAGATATTCGTTTTGTACCACTCCGTCCGGTTCACCGAATAAGATGAATTTCTTTTCTTTAATCAGATATGCGAATAATTTTTCTTCCGTTCCTATCCATACACGCCCTTGCCGGTCACAAATGAGTGAGCTTATTTCATTAATCAGGGTATTGGGGACAAGGGTGTATTGCTTGGTAACTGGATTATAATAACTTAAACCATAGTTACTGCCTATCCATAGCAATCCGTTCTCGTCTAGTGAGACAGAATTGAACACGGTGTCTGTTTGACAGGTAAATATAAGCTCCAGTTCGTTGAGGCTGGAGTTGATTTTATAGATATGTTCCAAATCGTGCAGATAGCAATCCTCTCCTGTGCTGTTTATGGGTAACAACGTACCGACAATATCAGTGATGCCTTTTCCTTTGGTGATGGGAATGAATTGCTTTTTACCAATATGGTATTTATAAGGTGTTTCGGATAACATCAAAATGGTTTCAGGAGTATTTTGATATACATTGACTGTTTTTCCCCGATGGCATAAAATATCATTAATGCTGTCGTTGATAATGACAAGTGGCTGATATCGGTGGGTTTCTTTATGAAAGACAAACAAGCCTTGGCTGAATAGCGAACCAGTAGATGGTTTTTGTCCATGCCGGTGATGGAAGCTACCTTTTCTTCCCAGGTAGAAAGTATGTGATGAAACTTTCCGGTGGCCGGGTCGAAGAGGTTGATACCGCCTCCGTCTGTTCCGATCCATATTTGGTTGTCATTGTCTTGATAAATGGACAGGATTGTTTTCTCGCTCAGCCGTAATTCTGTCCCGGCAGCACGTCTTGATAAGTTTTCATTCCTACCTCTTTAATATTGATTAATCCATTGCGTACACTTCCCGCCCACATATTGTTGCTTTTGTCGTTATATAGACAAAGAATAGAGTTGGCAGGCAAGGAGTAACGATCTCCCGGAATATACCTCAATGTCGATATCTTGCCGGTCTGCGGATTGAGAATATGGATTCCTCCGCCGTCTGTACCCATCCATATTTGTCCATTATGCTCTTCTAATGATAGCACTACATTGGTTTTGAGAGGAGAATTTTGTGTATGATAGGTCTGTAATTGTTTTCCATTACGGCCATAACAGCTTACTCCCTGATTGTAATGAGCTACCCATACATTTCCTTTTCTATCAATCAACAATGAGATAATCTGTTCACTGTTGAAGGGAACAGGACGGGTGTTGCCCGTAGCGATATCAATAAATAAAGCTTTTGCCCATCGGTTGGTGGCTAGGAGAGTGTGGGAATCCCATTGGTAAAGATTGGAAATATGATACTTGCCGTTCGGTTTCAACGTATGGAACAGGTTGATAATATGGTCTTCATAGTTGTATTTATATAGTCTTCCTCTTCCCCCGAAGATTACTCCGTCCTCCCATAGGCAAAGAGAACTGGCTATTACCGGATTGTTGTCTTTATCCCGCACAAGGATAAAATTGTCTTCTATTTCATTGTAGCGGAATACTCCCTTTTCTGTGATGACCCAAATGGTATGTTCTTCATCTTCCAAAATATGTGTGACATTACCGCGCAGATATCTTCGCTGTTCGTAACCGTCGAATCGTCCGATTCCTGAGCGTGTCCCTATCCAGACATATCCTTTTTCCTGACTGACTTCCATACAGCGTACCATGGAGGAAAGTCCGTTTTGAGAGGGAATTTGTTGGAAAAAGTATTGTTTGGCTTCTGATATAGAATGTAATAGAATGAATAGAAGGAGCAAGGACAGGATTCGTATGTTGTGGGCAGATGTTTTCATTACTTACTCAAGGTTTGGGAACAAAAATAGTTGATTGTCTTGAATAACACAACAAAAAGACGATGAATAATGTGGACAACCGATAAAAATCTCTTTTTTGCTGATTAATCCCTGTCTGCTCCTTCGTTTCCTTTATTTTTTTATAGCATCATAAACAGCTTTTGCCATCACCTTCGCTCCTTCTTCATTGGGATGGATATGATCGGGGAATAATTCCGGCATTCCATCCATTGCGCTGTGAAGGTCAATGACAGGCAGCTTGTTTTTCTTGGCAACCTTCTTAATCATAGGTATAATTTCTTTTGAGATGATATCATCATTAATGCTTTCTCCGGTAAGATATGCCTTTGAAGGATAGCATAGATAGATTTCAGGTTGTGAGGGAAGGGCTTTAAAGGCGTCAATCATGGTTTGTGTATCTTTTATGAAATCTGCTTTATGTACCCAGTTGAATGACTTGCTGTCATTGGTTCCCAGTTTGATAACAACGATATTGGGGTTGAACGCCAATGCTTGTTGATAAGCTTGTTCTTTCATATAAGGGCGATCACCTTTATTCAGCATGGTACGTGCGCTGACTCCAAAGTTTTTCACCCAGTATTTATCTCCTAGCAAACGGCCTAGAACGGAGGGGTAGCTGTCGTGGCTCCGGTTTTTGATTCCTGCTCCGTAAGTAATGCTGTTGCCTACACAGGCTACCCGGACAGCATCTTTACGGGGAGCTTTGAAACTGCGCAACCAGGCGGATAAATCGTTTAACATCTCATTCTTGTAAATGAAGTTTTCGCGGATACCCCAGCCATGTCCGCCACTGGCATAAATATGGAGTACGGCTGGTACATGATTCTTGTGCAGCCCCAGGTAATAATTTACCCCATTGGCAGGAGGGACTGTCTTGTCATCGTCACTGTAGGCGATAAAGGCGCGGGGAGTTTCTTTGGTTACTTGTTTCTCATTGGAAAATTCGGTTTCCAGTTCGGCGGAAGCGTCCTTACCTAAAAGATTATCGTGAGATCCTATGTGAGTATAGGATTTATCCATGGTGATGACAGGATAGAACAGGATTTGAAAGTTAGGGCGGAGTTCGGGGCGGGCATGTGTGGCGATGGTTGAAGCTAGATGCCCTCCGGCAGAGGAGCCCATTATACCTATATCATATGGATTCAGATTCCATACATCGGCACTGTCGCGCGCCATTTTCATGGCAGCTTCGGCGTCCGAGATGGGGAGAGTGCGGTCACCATGAGGCATCCGATATTTCAGTACAATCAGTGCGATGCCTTGTTTGTTGAAGTAAGGTGCCCAGTCATAGCCTTCGTGGTTGACAGCCAGTCCGCCATATCCGCCACCCGGACAGGCTACTATGCACGGCCTGTCGCCAGTTCGGGAGCCGGAAGGAAGACGCGGAGCGAAGGGGTGTCAATATCAAACGGTTGGGGAGCCTTTTGGGCGGCCAAGGGAAAAGATGCTGATAAGAAGAACAGCAGGATCGTTAAAATAGAAAGTTTTAGTTTCATAATATATTGATTAATGGATAAAAACATATTTGGAGATACAAAGATACTTGTTTTTGTATTTGGGTCGGTTGTCATTGTCTTTAAAAAAACAATAGCCAGGTTTCCGACTTTGTTTATTCCTCCTCCAAAATTGACTATTTCTCGGTGAAATGGACCTTTTTAGCTAATTTTGGACTTAAAAATAGTGATTATTGTACCTCTTATACCTCTGTTTTCCTCTACATTTGCCACAAATTAAAATAATGTTAACTATCATAAATTACTAATTTAAATTTAATTCTATGAAGAAGAACCTCTTTAACGTTTTTCTAGTGTGTGTCTTCTGTATGGCAGCAATTCCAGATATGTTTGCCCAGCAGATAAAAGTAACAGGTAAAGTTACTGATAGTACTAACGAGGGGATGCCCGGTGTGAATGTACAAGTGAAAGGTACAACCACGGGAACCATTACAGATTTTGATGGCAATTATTCTATTGATGTCCCTGACTCCAAATCTACATTAGTGTTTTCTTTTATTGGCTATGTGACCCAGCAATTGCCGGTAGGAGGGAAAAAAGTATTGAATGTTCAGTTGAAAGATGATACTCAGACATTGGATGAAGTAGTGGTAGTGGCTTATGGTACGGCAAGAAAGAGTGATTTGACCGGTGCTACCGCCAGCTTGCGTCCGGATGCTAACGATGCTTCTAAAACAGCTTCTTTTAATAATCTGTTGCAAGGTAAGGTGGCGGGGCTGAATGTAACTTCATCTATGCTGCTCCGGGAGCTGCCAGTTCTGTGACAATTCGTGGCGCTAACTCATTGCGTGGAGATAACCAGCCTCTGTATGTTATTGATAATGTCCCGCAATCTTCCACCGGGGAATTTGCAGAGTCGGCTATGGGTGGCGGTGATTTCCAAATTGCGCAAGATCCTTTAAGTGCTTTGAATCCTGCGGATATTGAAGATATCACTGTATTAAAAGATGCCTCGGCTACGGCAATTTATGGTTCCCGCGGTGCGAATGGTGTTATTATCATTACGACTAAAAAAGGGAAGGCAGGTAAGGCTAAAGTAAACGTGACTGCAAACTTTACTATTGCGGATGCCCGTAACCTGCATAATATGTTGAATCTGGAACAATACGCTGCTTATGCCAATATGAAGGCTAATTCCGGCGAGGAAAAGTACTATCCGCAAGCAAATGGCGAGATGCATTATGTGTATGGTGAAAACTTGGATAAATATAAGAAAGATCCTACCAACCCTGAATACTATCGTGTCTTGAGTTATAAGAACTGGCAGAAAGAAGCCTATTCATCCGCTTTCTCTCAAGTTTATTCTGCATCGGTCAGCGGAGGATCGGATGCAATGACTTATTATGTTTCGGGTGGCTTTAAGGATATAAAAGGTATTGTAAGTAATACAGGTATTAAACAAGGTGATTTGCGTGCAAACCTTACGGCTAACCTTTCAAAGTCCGTTACTATGGCACTTGCTCTGAATGGATCTATCAAACAAAATGATATGATGACCGGAGGTAATACGACAGGTGGTATTGCCGGTTCATTGGCACGTACAGTACTGGATACAGCTCCTTATGAAATTCCGGCAGACGACCCGACATTACAAACGGACATGGATGCAAAAACTACTGTTTATAGCTGGCGGGATGACTATGATGATATAACGGATGATAAAAGCTTTGGCGGTAGTCTGGATTTGAAATGGAATATTTGCAAATATCTTTCGTATAATCTTCGTGCCGGGGGAAATGTGAATATAAACGAACGTGCTCGTTGGTATGGTATGCAGCTCACTATCGGTGCTAATGATCAAGGTGTGCTAGCCATGGCTAACTTGAATAAGACCAATTATAATATAGAAAACTTATTGAATTTAAATATTGACTTGGCGAAAGGTATTCATCTGGGAGCTACTGCTGGTGTAACTTATGACGGACATACATTCTTGAATAAGAATGTGAAGGGTACTCGTTTCTCTAATTTTGACTTACGTACAAAAGGGTTACACCTTGCTTCTGTGAAGACTCATGAACAACCTACCCAAAAGGATTATCAGTTACTGTCTTATCTAGGTCGTATCAATCTTTCTGCTTATGATAAATATTTGCTTACTGCATCTGTACGTGCGGACGGATCAAGTAAATTCAAAAAGGGTAACCGATGGTCTTACTTTCCTTCCTTCTCTTTAGCTTGGCGTATGGAGCAGGAAGAATTTATGAAGAATATTAACTGGTTGAATCAAATGAAAATACGTTTAGGTTTTGGTGTTACAGGCAATCAGGGCATTAATCCTTATGCTACTTTCTCTGATTATTCACAAATAATAGATTATGCAAAAGCCACAGGGGATCAGATTTTGGCAATGGCGGTAAGCAATTTGCAGAATGACGGGTTGAAGTGGGAACGTACATCTTCTTGGAATGTGGGTTTTGATTTTGCTTTTTTCAACAGCCGTCTGTCAGGATCAGTAGATGTATATCAGAAAAAAACTAATGATTTGCTTATTTCGCGTTCATTGCCTGCTTCCAGTGGTTTTGCAAGTGTGATGTTGAATCAAGGTTCGTTGAAAAACAAAGGTGTTGAAATTAGTTTGAATGGAGATATTCTCCGTAACTTGAACGGTTGGAGTTGGAGTTTGGGCGGAAACATTGGTTTTAATAAATCAAAAATTGGTGATCTGGGTTTTGCACCGACAGATTTTGGAACCTTGAAAAATGTGCGTGGATATCAGGGAACTTCTATAGGGGATCATTTTGGTATTGCTAATCTTTTCATTGCAGGTGAGGCACCGGGATTGTTCTTCGGATATAAGACTCAAGGTATTATTCAGCCGGAAGATATTGTAGATGGAAAAGTTGCTTATACGGCTGCTGACGGATCAACCAAATATTATTCCAGTTCTGTGGCCAATGACTTGGGAGCCGGTAATATAAAAGCGGTGGATATGAATGAGGATGGTGTTGTGGATGAAAAGGATAAAACCATTTTAGGCAATCCGAATCCGGACTTTACTTATGGTTTCCAAACTCGTATTGCCTGGAAAGACCTGTCTGTCTCGGCTTCTTTTAATGGTGTGCATGGTAATCAGATATTGAATACGAATATCCGTTATTATACGCCCTCTCGGCAAGCTGGTAATTTGACACAAGAAGCATTCCGGAATATCTGGACGGAAGAAAATCATTCAAATCTTTATCCGTCGGCTACGGCGAATGTAAAGAACGTGGTTTATGACCGTTATATTGAGGATGGAAGTTACTTGCGTTGTTCGGATATCACTTTGAATTATACATTGCCAAAATCTTGGATGAAGAAAATCGGCTTTCAGAATATAGGTGTATTTGCTTCGGTTAAAAATGCATTTGTCATCACTAATTACAGTGGATACGATCCGGAAATCAATTCGTTTGCTTTTGATGGATTACGCCCGGGCATTGATATGAATGCATTTCCAAGCCAACGTTCTTATGTCTTTGGATTAAATGTGGCCTTTTAAATAGTTTAACCGATAATTTTTTTGTAAAATGAAAAAACTAAAATATATATTTTTATTAGCAGGTGCTTTGTTATTGGCATCCTGCGAATCGTGGCTGGATGAAGACCCGCAATATACGATAAATACAAAAACTCAGTTTAGTACTGTGGAAAATGCCAAACAGGCTTTGATGGGATGTTACGGATATATGTCGGCTGATAATGCTTATGGCCAGGCATGGCAGGAAGTAACATTTGGATATTGTGGTTTTGGATGGTCACAAACAAATGGCAGTTCTACAGATTTATTGGTCTCTATGGACGGAGGAATTGATGAAACTATAAACACAATGGCGTGGAGAGGGATGTATAAAGTGATTGGTGAAACAAATGCATTCATTGCCAATATTGCCGATAGTCCGTTAGAATCGGCTGATAAATTGCCAATGGAAGCGGCTGCTCGTTTTTTGCGTGCATTGGCTTATTACAATTTGGCAGTTACCTATGGAGATGTACCTTTAAAGACCACTCCCTCTGCTCATGACGGAGTAGCTGTTCCTCGTTCTCCTAAAAATGAGGTCTTTGATTGGTACGTACTGACTGGGAGTTCGCTTATGAGAATTTACCGGAAAAAGATGATGACGGTTTTGCAACGAAGTGGGCAGCGAAAGCGTATCTAGGAAAACTTTATCATACTTTGGGCTGTCAGGGTGATAATACGGCTTGGGAGAAGGCGAAAGCGTGTTTTGATGAGGTAATGTCTAACCTGAATAATTCATAGTCTCCACAAAAAAGAGAACGCCCTTCTTGTATATTTGCAAGAAAAGCATTAACTTTAAGGTGTTAAAAATAAACTTAATACCGGCGTTCTCATGTGCAAAGATACAA
>ENA-OQBT01000333-OQBT01000333.1-human-gut-metagenome-genome-assembly--contig:-NODE-333-length-31043-cov-3.434209_pt1 | contig 31043 bp, 37 predicted proteins | sample MGYA00242749_ERZ504557 | MGnify/ENA primary metagenome ERZ504557 (study PRJEB26092, sample SAMD00036243) | human gut metagenome | host: Homo sapiens | study: EMG produced TPA metagenomics assembly of... | reverse complement strand
CAACGATTGGCTACGGGGATATTTATCCCGTTACAGCAGCTGGAAAGATTTTTACCATGATGTATTCAGTTGTCGGATTAGGGGTTATGGGGAGTTTTCTAGCTGTTGTGGTTAAAAAATTGGGTCAATTGGATAAAAAAAGTGAGAGAAGACCTGTGATTTATCGTGATTTATTGTTTGATTTGGACCATACTTTGCTTGATTTTAACGCGGCAGAAGATGTTGCTCTGACAGAACTTTGACAGAGGCGCACGTGGATGATGTTGAAACTTACAAAGAAGTTTATATTCCCATGAATCGTAAACTTTGGAATGATTTAAGTTTGAAAAAGATTACCAAAAAAGAATTGGTTGACACCCGTTTTTCTCGTTTATTTGCGCATTTTGGACATGAGGTTGATGGACATGCCTTTGCTATGCGCTATCAAGATTTTCTTAGCCAACAAGGTCAGACTCTTCCTGGGCAGATCAGTTGTTAGACCAGCTAAATCAAGAAGGTTACCGCATTTTTGGTGCAACAAATGGCATTACCAAGATTCAAACTGGTCGCATGGCTAATTCAGGGATTAAAGATTATTTTGAACACGTCTTTATCTCTGACGAAGTTGGTTATCAAAAGCCAGATAAAGCTTTTATGACGCCATTTCTGGAGCCATTTCACGATTTAATCAGGAAAAAGCTTTGATGATTGGTGATAATTTGCTGGCGGATATTCAAGGTGGCAATAATGCTGGCATCGATACTGTCTGGTATAACCCAGATAAAAAAATCAATCACACCGTAGCTAACCCAACCTACACCGTCCATAACTATCAAGAATTGCTAAAATTATTACGATAAAAACCAAAGCTAGAAGTTTTAACTTCTAGCTTTTATCTTTAATAATCGATTTTACGTTCTTCTGTGATAAGTTTAGCCATTTGTTCGGGGTTAATAATTTGAATCTGATGGTCAGTTTTTTCAATCATTTCTTCAGCGCGAAGTACTTTTACCATTCGTGCAATAGTCACTGAGTGCATGCCTAGGTAGCAGGCGATTTCTTGATAGGTAAAGAAGGTATTTAAAGCTAAATGACCTGATTCACATGGCTCAGCTTGGTCAAGTAAGAAGCGGCAGAATTGGACCAAAGCAGGTTCATTTTTACTGCTGTGAAAATGTTCCATGAGATAAATATGATTTTCGGTCAATGTATTTAACATCAAGCTAACAACTGATGGAAATCCTAGCAAGTCTTGAAATTGACGATTAGAAATGCGGTAAGCCACGCAAGGCGTTTTGGCAACAATTGAAAATGATTTTTTCCCGTAATAGTTCAAATGCAGATTGTTCATCAATGGAACAAAGCCGACAAATTGTCGCTTTTTAAAGTATAGATAAGTTGTTTCTTTTGCCATCACAAGAAATAGATGAAAGAGCACAGATGCCTGAAGATAGAATATAAATATCACCGCTTGTTTCGCCAGTGACGGACTGTGCGAGATTATCTCCCTTTTTAAAGGTCACACGTTCGCCGTATTGATAAAGTTCTGTAATATCTAGTGTAGAGTGCATAATTACCCTTTCTAAAATTAACATAGGCTATATAACTATATAGTTTACGTTAAAAAAGCGTTTTTATCAAGCCAAAAAATCAGAAAAAGAGCTTAAAAATATCTTGATAATGATTTTTAAAATGACTATTTTTGCGCCAAATAAAGGTAAAATCATGACTTATGGCAGGAATATCCAAATTAATTTTTTGGAGTTTACCTGCAGAAATTTCTTTTTGAACCACGCTTTGATAAACAAAACTAATTCCCAGATTTTTTTGGACTAGCTCGCAAATGGTATTTAGATTACCAATTTCAGTGATTTTATGGAAATCAGAAATGGTTAGATTGGCCTCTTTGAGCATGATTTCAAGTATTTCACGGGTACCTGACCCTTGCTCGCGTACGATGATAGGATAGGCTAGTAGGTCTTCTAAAGAATAGCTTCCGCTTGCTAGGGGTGAGCCGGGAGAAGCGACCGCGATGAAAGATTCTGTGCGATAAGGCAGAAAATCGTATTTTTCTTTTGAAAAGAAACCTTCGATCAAGGCAAAATCAATCTGTCCATTATCAATAGCTTTTAACAGTGTCTCGGTATTATCCACCAGCATTTTGACTTGGAAATTCGGGTGATTTGCCAAAATATCCACTAAAGAATCGGTCAAAACATACTCGCCAATGGTTAAAGTAGCCCCAAAATTTAGCGGCTGTAAATCTTGCTTGAGCTGTGTCTTGAAATGCTTAATATCTGTGTCCATAGTCGTCAGCAAATCAAGCAATTCTTTGCCACTTTGTGTCAGCTGACATTGCTTGCCAGAAAAGGTAAAAAGCTTAGTTTGATACTCTGTCTCTAAAGTTTTGACATGCTTAGTGACTGCAGGTTGAGTGATATGCAATTCTTTAGCAGCTTGGGTAAAATTAAGCGTTTCGCAGACTTTCATAAAGGTAAAAACACGGTAATCAAGCATAATAATCTCCTATTATTTTTTTTTATTATATCATAATAAATCATAATTTTACATTATAACTTGTCCAGGTTATAATATTTTGTGAAAAGGAGTTTTTATTATGATGACAATTGAGAAAAAAATTGCCGGGAATTATGTTTTGTGTGATTCTAGCTTTACCAGCCTGGTTTTTAGGGAATTTATTTCCACTTGTAGGAGCGCCAGTATTTGCAATTCTACTTGGGATGGTTATGGGGAATTTTCATAATAATCGCACCCAAACCACTGATGGTATTGCTTTTACATCAAAATATATTTTACAAGCGGCGGTTGTTTTATTAGGTTTTGGTTTAAACTTAACACAAGTTTTTAAAGTTGGGACACAGTCATTGCCAATTATTATTTCAACCATTGCAGTCTCGTTGGTTGTAGCGTTTTTATTGCAAAAATGGCTAAAATTGGATAGTAATATAGCAATCTTGGTTGGTGTTGGGTCATCTATTTGTGGTGGCTCAGCTATTGCCGCAACAGCACCAGTTATTAAAGCAAAAGATGAAGAAGTCGCAAAGAGTATTTCGGTTATCTTTCTTTTCAATATCTTAGCGGCACTAATTTTTCCAACGTTGGGAGAATTACTTCACCTATCTAACCAAGGTTTTGCGCTTTTTGCGGGAACAGCTGTCAATGATACGTCATCCGTTACGGCGACCGCGACAGCTTGGGATGCTGTTCACGGGTCAAATACCTTAGACGGTGCAACAATTGTGAAATTAACGCGCACATTGGCCATTATTCCGATTACTTTAGGACTGTCAATCTATAAAGCCTATCAAGATTCAAAAAATGGCAGAGCTAACCAAACGACTTTCCAATTGAAAAAAGCTTTTCCAATGTTTATTCTTTATTTCTTATTGGCTTCGATTGTCACGACAATTGTCAGCGGTTTAGGAATTGATACGGTTATTTTTGATAATCTTAAGACACTTTCAAAATTCTTTATTGTCATGGCAATGGGAGCTATTGGTCTTAACACGAATCCTATTAAACTTATTAAGACTGGTGGACAAGCTATTGGATTGGGAGCTACGTGTTGGATAGCTATCACCTGTGTCACTCTCTGGATGCAACATCTTCTAGGGATTTGGTAATGAAAATGTAGGAACAATGTTTGTGACTATTCAAGCATTGTTTTTCTTTTTAAAAAATGATAAGCGTTTACTTTGAAATCGTTTCCTTTAAGTAGCTATAATGACCTTGAAAACCTTAGTTAAATTTTATAAATAAAGACTATTAATCTAATGGTTAACAGTTGTAAGGCATGGAATTTAGCAACGATAAAGGAGGAAAAGGTACGATGGCATATAAAACAACTTATCCTTATACAAACGAGATTCTTGCGACTTTTGACAATGCAACGGATGAAGCGTTAGAGGAAGCTTTGGCAAATGGGCATGCGCTTTATAAAAAGTGGCGTGCTGAAGGTGGCTTAGCAGAGCGAAAAGCTCAATTGCGTAAGATTGCTGAGCTGCTACGTCGTGACGTTTGACAAATACGCTGAAGTCATTGACAAAAGACATGGGAAAATTGTTGTGGAAGCTAAGGTGAAGTTGGACCTCTGTGCAGAATTGCTGATTACTATTGCTGATAAGCAGTAAGAATTTTTGAAACCACGTCCACTTGAAAACATTAATGGTGATGCTTATTACATCAAGCAAGCGACAGGTGTTTTGGTAGCCGTTGAACCATGGAATTTCCCATTCTATCAAGTCATGCGCGTCTTTGCGCCAAACTTTATGATTGGAAATCCGATGATTTTGAAACATGCTTCAATCTGTCCAGCATCAGCACAAGCATTTGATGATTTGGTTTTGGAAGCAGGTGCACCAATTGGCGCATTCAAAAATCTCTTCCTTTCTTATGACCAAGTTTCCAAGGCTATTGCAGACCCACGTGTTGTTGGGGTTTGCTTGACTGGTTCTGAACGTGGTGGTGCTTCTATTGCAGCAGAAGCGGGAGCAAATTTGAAAAAATCATCTATGGAACTTGGTGGTAACGATGCCTTTATTATCCTAGAAGATGCCGATTTTGATTTGCTTGATAAGACCATTTTCTTTGCTCGTCTCTACAATACTGGTCAAGTTTGTACCTCATCAAAAACGTTTTGTCGTTGTTGGTCAAGAAAACTATGACAAATTCGTTGATATGGTGGTCAAACATTTCAAATCAGCCAAATGGGGTGACCCAATGGATCAAGCGACAACTTTAGCACCGTTGTCATCAGCGGCCGCAAAAGAAGAAGTGCTTGGTCAAATCAAATTAGCTAAGGAAATGGTGCAACTGTGTTTATGGTGATGAACCAATTGACCACCCAGGAAACTTTGTCATGCCAACTGTTTTGATAAATGTCACCAAAGAAAATCCAATCTACAATCAAGAAATCTTTGGTCCAGTTGCTTCTATCTATAAAGTTGATACTGAAGAAGAAGCTATCGCGCTTGCCAATGATTCTAGCTATGGTCTTGGTGGTACCGTCTTTTCAAAAAATCTTGATCATGCCAAAGAAGTAGCTGCCAAGATTGAGACAGGGATGTCATTTATCAATCTGGTTGGACATCACACCCAGAAATCCCATTTGGAGGCGTTAAAAATTCAGGTTACGGTCGCGAATTAAGCGAACTCGGCTTTGACGCTTTTGTCAACGAACACCTGATTTTTGTCCCAAATGATTAACCAGCTCTCCTTTTATTTATATTTAAAATAGAAAACCGCAAACTAATTTAGCTTGCGGTTTTTGGATATGCTGAAAAAGTCTTATTTGTTAAATAACAGTTATGAAAAATCACGTAAATTTTTCCTTGGACCAGGATGTAGAATATTGTGATACTCACGTTTTCTTCGACGAACTGCCAGAATAGTAGCGATTGTATGCCCATGTTGTCGCACAAAGATAGGATATGATATCTAATAAATAATAGGCACCTTGATAAAGAGATTCTGTCAGCGGATAACTACTGATAATGGCAATGACAGTTTCACTCTTCGATAAATCAATCTTGCCTTTATGTTATCAAAAAAAGCCAAATCCTAAAAATAAGAGGAACTTTTACCACAGCAATGCTAAAACGATTTTGTTATAATAGAGACATGAATGAACTGATTAAACATAAACTGGAACTATTGCCAGATAGCCCAGGATGCTATATACACAAGGATAAAAATGGCACGATTATTTATGTTGGTAAGGCAAAAAATCTGAAAAATCGTGTGCGTAGCTATTTTCATGGCAGCCATAATACCAAAACAGAACTTTTGGTTTCAGAAATAGAGGATTTTGAGTATATTGTCACAGGTTCCAATACCGAGCGTTGCTTCTTGAAATCAATCTCATTCAAGAAAATATGCCAAAATACAATATCAAGCTCAAAGATGATAAATCCTATCCTTTCATCAAAATCACAACTAATGAGCAGTACCCACGTTTAATGATTACCCGCCAAATCAAAAAAGACGGTGCCATGTATTTTGGACCCTATCCTGACTCAGGAGCGGCAACGGAAATCAAACGCCTGTTAGACCGCATTTTTCCATTTAAGAAATGTACCAATCCTGCTAATAAAGTTTGTTTTTATTACCATTTGGGGCAATGTAAAGCACATACGATTTGTCATGTTGACCATGATTATTTTGTTGATATGGCGCACGATGTGAAAAATTTCCTTAATGGTCAAGACAATAAAATTGTTGACCAACTTAAAGATAAAATGCAAAAAGCGTCAGATTTAATGGAATTTGAACGTGCGGCAGAATATCGCGATTTACTGCAAGCTATCTCAACTTTACGCACGAAACAGCGTGTGATGAGCCAAGATATGATGGACCGTGATATTTTTGGTTACTACGTTGACAAAGGCTGGATGTGTGTGCAAGTATTTTTTGTTCGCCAAGGAAAACTCATTCAACGTGATGTTAATATGTTTCCTTATTATAATGACCCAGAAGAAGATTTTTTGACTTACATGGGGCAATTTTACCGTGACAATAAGCACTTTATTCCCAAAGAAATTTTTATTCCTAAAGAAATTGATGAAGACTTGGTCAAGGCGATTGTTGATACGAAAATCATCAAGCCCCAACGTGGTGAGAAGAAGCAGCTTGTTAACCTAGCTATCAAAAATGCACGTATGAGTTTGCAACAAAAATTTGATTTGCTTGAAAAAGATGTTAAGAAAACTTATGGCGCTGTTGAAAATATCGGCGAATTGCTTAACATTCCAAAGCCTGTTCGTATTGAAGCATTTGATAACTCAAATATTCAAGGAACAAGCCCTGTCGCTGCTATGGTGGTCTTTGTAAATGGAAAACCAAGTAAGAAAGATTATCGAAAATTCAAGATTAAAACGGTTGTCGGACCAGATGATTATGCCAGTATGCGCGAGGTCATCTATCGCCGTTATAGCCGTGTGCTGAAAGATGGCTTAGTGCCACCAGATTTGATTATCATCGATGGTGGTCAAGGTCAGGTCAATGTGGCGCGTGATGTTATTGAAAATAAACTCGGTCTTGATATTCCAATTGCTGGTCTGCAAAAAAATGATAAACACCAAACGCACGAATTATTATTTGGTGACCCCTTAGAAGTTGTTGAATTGCCACGAAATTCCGAAGAATTTTTCTTGTTACAACGTATCCAAGATGAGGTGCACCGTTTTGCTATTACCTTCCACCGTCAAGTGCGTAGTAAAAATTCATTCTCATCAAAACTTGATGGCATTGCTGGATTGGGACCAAAGCGCAAGCAATTACTCATGAAGCACTTTAAGAGCCTACCCAATATTCAAAAGGCTGATATAGACGACATTGTGAACTGTGGTATTCCACGAAATGTCGCGACTGCGATTAAAGCAAAATTAAGTGATGAGGAAGCGACCAATGCTAACCATTAAACCGATGACTGAAGAACTTGCTGTTTGCCAAGTCGAGGATTATTCACAAGTCAGTCTGGGAAATCCGTTTGTCGTTACTGGGGCAACAGATGACGAAAAATAACTTGTTTGTCCGATTGCTTTTGTCTCTGAAAATGCTTTGACAGTTGATAAGACTTGGTCAGCTTTCGAATTGAGGGTATTTTAGACTTTTCTTTGATTGGCATTTTATCGAAAATATCAAGTCTTTTAACAGAAAATAATATTAGTATTTTTGCCATTTCGACCTATAATACGGATTACGTTTTAACGAAAATAGTAGATTTCCAAAGAGCACTCTGATTCTTAGAAGAAGCAGGGGATCAAATTTAGGAATAATTTTTGCAAGAAACGAAAGGTACTTTTGAATATAAATAAGAGAATTTTATGAAAACTTTCTATTTCTGTTTGTAATCTTTTTTAAACTGTGCTAACATGGATAGGGATTTTTTAAGGAGATAAGCATGTTTAAGAATTTTAAGAAGAGCCTTTCTCATCTACGAGAAAAACGCTTTTGGCTACCAAGCCTTATGATAATGCTAGTTGCTTTTTTACTGATTCTTCCACAAATTATATCAAAAGGTGTTATTGTTGGTAGTGATTTTCTCTTTCACTACAATCGTTTCTATGAAACGGCTATGCAGATTAAGACTGGTAACTTCAGTTATTTTATATCCTTGTATGGCTTTTATAGCTCAGGGCGGATTGTTAATGCGTTATACGGTCCCTATTTTGCCTATTTTCAAGGTTTACTGGTTTTAATCAGTCGTAATTGGTACACGTATCAGTTAGTGTCACGCTTTTTGTTGAGTGTGATTGCAGGCTTTTCAATGTATCGATTAACACGTAGAGTAGCTGTCAAGCCTAAAATTTCTCTAGCCATTGCTATTTTTTACATGATGACTTTTTCTGTTCAATATTGGACATTTAGGCAAGGTTTTTCAAGTTGGGGAGCTGCTTTTATGCCGTGGTGCATGATTCCAGCGATTGATTTTGTAAAAACTAAAAAAGTAGGCGTGCTACGCTTAGCTGTTGCTGTCGCTTTGATGATGCAAGTTCATATGCTAAGCTGTTTCTTGCTTATTGTTTCTTATTTGCCGTTTTATTTGTACGGTTTTATCAAATCTCAAGAAAAGAAAACCATTATCATCAAAGGAATACAAGCTGTTTTACTGGCTCTTTTATTGACAACGAATGTCTGGGCTGCGCTTATTGACGTCGGGCGTAGTAATAATTTGGTTGAACCATTTATCAATTCAAAATTATATATTATGACGGTGAATCAACGTAGCATTCAATGGCTGATAACACCGTTACCTTTGCTACTTTTGGTGCTGTATCAATTGTATTTTTCATTCAGACATTGGCGCCATTTTGATATACTCTTGCGAGTTACAACAGGAACATTTTTCTTCTTTCTCGTTCTGTCAAGTAGCATTTTTCCTTGGTACAGTATTAATAAATTAAACCTTTCTTTAGTCAATTTAATTCAATTCCCGTTTCGCTTTTTTGTGCCCGCTACGGTGCTATTATTATTAGCAGTAGCGCTAGTTTTAGAGCGTTATTTTGATATCAAATGGTCCAGACTAGTGACAGCCGGAGCGATTTTGATTAATCTTTTCAGCCTTGCTCAGCTAACACATCTGCAACAAGAAAAGATTGTTGAATACTATACTGCTAAACACCCTATCAAAACTAAAAAACATACCTTTGTTTGGGGAAAGCCTGAGGAAGTTCGAGCTAGTTTTCACAGTTCAGATTTAGATGAACTGTTAAATTTAATCTCGAAATCAACACCAGACTATCTTCCTGCTGACAAATCAAACAAGGATAACAAATACGTTCTTTATGAAGAATTTGTCATTAGTCATACAGCTGCTTTTGACAAATCACAAGATGGCAATACTCTTACCTTTACATGGATTGCCGACAATAGTGGTAAGGTCAACATTCCAATCGCCAAATACAAGGATACTGAGCTAACACTCAATGGTAAGAAACTAAGTTGTAAGGACTATTCCTTGTCAGGAATCGGAACACCGACTGTGACACAAAAAGTCGGAAAAAACATATTAAAAATCACTTACCATATTGGTGTCTGGTTCAAACCTTTACTGATTGGCAACGTCTTCACATGGTTAGCAGTAGCAGGCTATGCTTGGCTAAAGAAATTAAGAATGATAAAAAAAGTATAATAATTTTAGGACTGGAATTGCACATCCAGTCTTTTTATTTTACAAAAATCTTATTTCATGTTAGATTTCTTTCCAAAAACTACTAAAAAAAGCTGTGAACTCTTTCAAAAAATGTTAGAATAGAGGAGCAGAGAATATTTTAGAAGGAGGTTCGCTTATGAAGTTTCTAGAATTAAACAAAAAGCGACATGCCGTCAAAACCTTCAATGACAAAGCTGTTGATTATAAGGATTTACGAACAGCCATTGAAATCGCTACATTAGCTCCAAGTGCTAATAATATCCAACCTTGGAAATTTGTTGTGGTGGAAGATAAAAAAGCCGAACTTGCTGAACATCTTCCAGAAATTAATAAAAAGCAAGTAGAGCAAGCTCAATACGTTGTAGCAATTTTTACCGATACAGATTTGGTTCAACGTTCTCGCAAAATTGCTCGTATTGGTGTCAAGTCATTGAGTAATGATATGTTAGGCTACTACATGGAGACTTTACCTGCTCGTTTTGCAGAATTTGACGACAAACGTAAAGGTGAATACCTTGCTCTTAATGCTGGAATTGTTGCGATGAATCTTGTTTTGGCTTTGACTGACCAAGATATTTCATCAAATATTATTCTGGGATTTGATAAGTCATCAACCAATGATATCCTAGAAATTGATAAACGTTTTCGTCCAGAGCTCTTAATCACTGTTGGTTATAGCGATAATAAGCCTGAACCAAGTTATCGTTTGCCTGTTGACGAAATTATCGAACGTCGTTAAGCGTACCGACTTTAATTTCATGCATCAAGCTTGGTTTATTTGCTAGGTTGAGTTTGACAAATACAGTAACATGAGTTTATCAATTTTTGGTGAATTCAAAAGATAAAACAAGATTGCTTTTCTTTTTGAGAAAAGCTACCTTTATGAAGGAGTTATAAGAATGACAGTAGACTTTAAAGCAGAAGTTGAAAAACGTAAAGATGCCATGATGGAAGACCTCTTTGCTCTTTTGCGTATCAACTCAGAACGTGATGACAGCAAAGTTGACAAAGAACACCCATTTGGACCTGGTCCAGTAAAAGCTTTGGAACATTTCCTAGCTATGGCTGAACGTGATGGTTACAAAACACGTAACATTGATAACTATGCTGGTGATTTTGAATTTGGTGAAGGTGACGAAGTTCTCGGAATCTTTGCTCACTTAGATGTTGTGCCTGCAGGTAGCGGTTGGGATACTGACCTTATGAGCCAGTTATCAAAGATGGACGCCTTTATGCGCGTGGATCATCTGATGATAAAGGTCCAACAATGGCATGTTACTATGCCCTAAAAATCATCAAAGAACTTGGTTTGCCAGTATCTAAAAAAGTTCGTTTCATCGTTGGTACTGATGAAGAATCAGGCTGGGGAGATATGGAATATTATTTTGCTCATAATGGCTTGAAAGACCCTGACTTTGGTTTCTCTCCAGATGCTGAATTCCCAATTATCAATGGTGAAAAAGGAATATCACAGAATTCCTACACTTTGCAGGTGACAATAACGGTGCCTTCACATTGAATAGTTTCGATGCTGGACTTCGTGATAACATGGTGCCAGAATCAGCAACAGCTATCTTCACAGCTGACAGCACTTTGGCTGAACTTCAAGAAAAATTAACAGCATACACAACAGCTGAAAACTTGACTGCTGAACTTACTCAAGAAGGCGACGCTTTCCGTTTGACAGTTGTCGGAAAATCAGCTCACGGTTCAACACCAGAACTTGGTATCAACGGTGCAACATACCTTGCTAAATTCCTTAACCAATTTGCTTTTGAAGGAGCTGCTAAAGCTTATCTTGAAACAGCAGCAAACGTTCTTCACGGTGATTTTGCAGGTGAAAACCTTGGTGTTGCCTATACTGATGAAAAAATGGGCGCTCTTAGTATGAACGCTGGTGTTTTCAAATTTGACCGCAATTCAGATGACAATACAATCACTCTTAATTTCCGTTACCCACAAGGTACAGATGCGCAAACTATCAAAGCTGAACTTGAAAAACTTAACGGTGTGACAAAAGTAACACTTTCAGACCATGAACACACACCACACTATGTTCCAGCTGATGACCCATTGGTTGCAACACTTCTCTCTGTTTACGAAAAACAAACAGGCTTGAAAGGTTACGAACAAGTTATCGGTGGTGGTACATTTGGACGCCTTCTTAAACGTGGTGTTGCTTTCGGTGCAATGTTCCCAGATTATGTCAATACAATGCACCAAGCAAATGAATTTGCCGATGTTGAAGACCTTTACCGTGCTGCAGCAATCTACGCCGAAGCACTTTACGAATTGATTAAATAATCTTTGACAATGACAAGAGGAGATTTTTACAACTTGTAAGAATCTCTTTCTTTATATATTTGAAAGCTTTGAAGAAGAAGTAGAAGGGGGGATAAATGGATACCATTGAACAATTAATTGCGGACATTATGGCAGATGAACAAAATGCGACCTACACTCAACAAGGCATAAAGCCACTTTTTACTGTTCCAAAAACGGCTCGGATTAATATTGTCGGACAAGCTCCAGGCATTCGTGCGCAAGAGTCGGGTTTGTATTGGAATGATCCAAGTGGTGATAATTTGCGAAAATGGCTGGGCGTGGACCGAGAAATATTTTATGATTCTGGGCTTTTTGCGGTTGTACCAATGGATTATTATTTTCCGGGAACGGGAAAATCAGGTGATTTGCCGCCACGAAAGGGCTTTGCTGAAAAGTGGCACAAACGAACCTTGGCTTTCGCTCCAAATATTGAATTACATATTTTGGTTGGCTCCTATGCACAGCGTTATTATTTGCAACAGAAATCTTCTGTCACGTTAACAGAAACGGTAAAACATTATCAAACCTACCTACCCCAATTTTTCCCTTTAGTACACCCTTCGCCTCGTAACAATCTTTGGCAAGCAAGAAATCCTTGGTTTGCAAAAGAAGTGATCCCTGATTTGCAAAAACGAGTCAAAGAAATTCTTGCAAAGTAATAGAAAACGAAGCTAAGGAAAAAGTGCTTAGCTTCGTTTTAGCATAACTAGGATAAGTGATTGAGATATCTTATTTGGATAGAATAGTTTTAATGTTCTGACCTAACGTTATTTTCCAAGACAGAATTGGCTAAAGAGTTTTGTGATTAATTCATCAGGTGCTGCATCACCTGTGATTTCACCGAGAATTTCCCAGCAACGTGTTAAATCAATTTGAAGAAGATCAACAGGCATTCCTAGTTCAAGCCCTTCATTGACGGCTTGCAAACTTTGCACCGCTTTTTCAATCAATGAAATATGGCGAGCATTTGAAAGATAAGTTGCATCTTTTTCAACAATACCAGCATTAGCAAAGAACAGTTGGTTAATACGTTCTTCAATCACGTCGATATTTTGATTTTTAAGAACGGAAATGCGAATGACATCATCTGGCAACTGATCAGCTCGATTTTTTCTGGTAAATCTGTTTTATTAAGGAGAATAATGCGGTTGCTATCTTTGCTAAGTTCCAAAAGTGCACGGTCTTGGTCAGTCAAAGGTTCAGAACTATTGAGCACAAGAAGAACAAGGTCAGCTTCCTCAAGGGCTTTTTTCGAACGTTCCACACCGATTTTTTCAACCACATCATCTGTTTCGCGGATACCAGCTGTATCAACCAGTTTCAAAGGTACACCTTTGATATTGACATATTCTTCAATTACATCACGGGTTGTTCCCTCAATATCAGTAACGATAGCCTTTTCTTCGCGTAACAGATTGTTAAGCAAACTTGATTTTCCAACGTTTGGACGACCAATGATAGCAGTAGATAAGCCTTCGCGCAGAATTTTGCCACGTTTTGCAGTACGCAATAGATTTTCCAAAAGTTCTTGGAATTCTTGTGTTTTTTCGCGGATTAAAGCTGTCGTCATTTCCTCCACGTCATCGTATTCAGGGTAGTCGATATTGACCTCGACTTGAGCTAAGGTGTTTAGGATTTCTTGGCGCGTGTCATTGATTAATTGTGACAATGACCCATCAAGTTGTTTTACCGCAATATTCATGGCTTTGTCTGTTTTCGCACGGATAATATCCATAACGGCTTCCGCTTGTGTCAAGTCAACACGACCATTCAAGAAAGCACGTTTGGTAAACTCACCAGGTTCAGCAAGACGAGCCCCTTGGCGCAAGACAAGTTGCAAAATTTCATTTGTCACGGCAACACCACCGTGCGTATTAATCTCCACGACATTCTCACAGGTAAATGTTTTTGGCGCAAGCATCACAGACACCATAACCTCATCAAGCACTTCATCAGTATCAGGGTCAACAATGTGACCGTAATTAATCGTATGTGAAGCGACCTCGTTAAGGTCTTTACCATGATAGACTTTTTGTGCAATAGCTAGCGCTTCCGTTCCAGAAAGTCTTACAATTCCGATTGCCCCCTCACCAAGCGGTGTAGAAATCGCAGCAATCGTATCAAATTCATTTGTAATCATTATGTTTCCTCATATTTATCGGTTTTAGCCTATTGAAATTAGAGCATCAACGATAATAAATTAGATAGTAAAAGTAGTATTGTGGCTTAAGAATGCCACTTATAAGCTTCTAGTAAAGTATAGCAGTTTTAATTTAGAAAAGCTAGCGAGGGATAAGTATTAAGAATAATCATCTTTTTGGATTAAAAAGTCTAAGGAGTTTTCAAAATGTTAATAAAGTTACTAAAGAAGTGTCTGTTTCGTTAGATGATTAGAAAGCAATAGTAAGATAGATTCGTTACTGCTATTAGTTGACATATCTAAAATAGATATGATAACCTAAAGTGAAGTGTTTTCAATATAAAGCACACTATTTTATAATCGATGATGAAGAAGTATTATTGAGATATTTTTTTAATCAGAAAACTGTAAGGAGGATATATGTTTTCTATAGTACAAAAGGTAATCAAAGGGATGGTTATTTCTCTTGGTTTTTTACTACCGGGGGTGTCTGGTGGAGCGCTTGCTGCTATTTTAGGTGTCTATGAGCGCCTTATTAGTTTCTTAGCTAATATCAAACTTAATTTTAAGTCAAATGTACTTTTCTTTTTGCCGATAGGAGTTGGGGGACTTTTAGGAATAGCTCTATTTTCTTATCCTATTGAATTCCTTTTGGAACATTACGAAATTCCAACACTATGGGGATTTTCAGGAGGAGTTCTTGGTACAATACCTAGTTTTATTGAACGATACTAAACAAAGTGCTCCTAGGAATCGATTAAAGTGGGGATGGATTATTTGGCGCTTTTATCATTTCTTTTCTTTTAGTTTATTCTATGAGCCGCTTTACAGGTAATATGTCGGTCGGATTTATTAGTTATTTATTAGCAGGAGCTCTCATAGCGCTAGGGGTTCTTCTTCCAGGTCTCAGTCCGTCAAGTATCCTCTTATGTTTAGGAGTATATACTCCTATGTTAAATGGTTTTAAAGCGTTTGATTTGCTAGGAACTTTTTTCCCAATTATGATTGGAGGAGGGGTGACTATGATTTTATTATCAAAAGGAATGAATTATCTTCTCTTGCACTATAGATCATATATTTATTATTGTATTATTGGTAGTGTCCTTTCAAGTACATTATTAATACTTTTACCAAGCGGAAATGCCTATGAGGGAATCTCTTATGCAAATGTTACAGGCATGGAGATAGTAATAACAGCTCTTTGTTTTTGTTCTCGGGATTTTATTCGGATTATGGATGGTAAAATTAGAGAAAGACTATAAGGAATAAACGCGAGATTATCTATTTCATTATGACACAAAACACTTAAATCATGATATAATAATCAGTTGGAAATAGAAATTATTTACAATAATATATAAAAAGACGAGGTAGCTATGGAAAGACTCAAAAAAATCGCTGGTGTCACAGCCGCTCAGTATGTCAAAGATGGTATGGTCGTCGGACTTGGAACAGGCTCAACAGCATACTTTTTTGTTGAAGAAATTGGTCGCCGCATGAAAGAAGAAGGACTCAAAGTTGTAGGTGTAACAACTTCAAGCCAAACCACTGCACAAGCAGAAGGTCTTGGGATTCCTTTGAAAGCTGTTGATGACATTGATGTTATCGATGTTACCGTTGACGGTGCAGATGAAGTTGACACTAACTTCAACGGTATCAAAGGCGGTGGTGGCGCCCTTCTTATGGAAAAAATCGTTGCCACACCAACCAAAGAATACATCTGGGTTGCTGACGACTCAAAAATGGTCGATAAACTCGGTGCCTTTAAATTGCCAGTCGAAGTGGTTCAATATGGTGCAGACCGTATTTTCCGTGAGTTCGAGAAAAAAGGTTACAAACCGTCCTATCGCATGGTAAATGGTGAACGCTTTGTGACTGATATGAAAAATTATATCATCGACTTGACCTTGGCGTCATTGAAAATCCTGTCGAACTTGGCAAAGAATTGAAAGCCATGGTCGGCGTTGTTGAACACGGTCTCTTCAACGGTATGGTTAATAAAGTTATCGTTGCAGGTAAAGACGGTGTCAACATTTTAGAAGCTAAATAATGATTTCAGCAGGAGGAAATTAACAGTTACCATAACTGAATCTTCTCCTGTTTACTATGTTATATTGATTCATTATTATTTCTAATCACTTGACTTATTTGAATATTAAGAGATTAGGAGGTTTTGGGTGCCAACCGTAACCACCCTAGATTAGGAAAAATTATGCCAACATTTAATCGTATTCACCTTGTAGTTTTAGATTCTGTCGGAATTGGTGCAGCACCAGATGCTAACAATTTTGTCAATGCTGGTGTGCCAGATGGTGCTTCAGATACCCTTGGTCATATTTCAAAAACAGTCGGATTAACTGTTCCGAATATGGCGAAAATTGGTCTTGGAAATATTCTTCGTGAAGCACCTCTAAAAACAGTACCAGCAGAAGCACAGCCAAGTGGTTATGCAACAAAATTAGAAGAAGTATCACGTGGAAAAGATACCATGACAGGGCACTGGGAAATCATGGGGCTTAATATTACAGATCCCTTTGATACTTTCTTTGAAGGATTCCCAGAAGAAATTTTAACAAAAATTGAAGAATTTTCAGGACGTAAAATCATTCGTGAAGCCAACAAACCTTATTCAGGAACACAAGTTATCGCTGACTTTGGTGAACGTCAGATGAAAACAGGTGAATTGATTGTTTACACTTCAGCTGACCCAGTACTTCAAATCGCAGCACATGAAGATGTTATTTCGCTTGAGGAACTTTATAAAATCTGTGAATTTGCTCGTTCCATTACATTAGAACGTCCAAGTTTGCTTGGCCGAATTATTGCTCGTCCGTACGTTGGTGAACCTGGTAATTTCACACGTACAGCTAACCGTCGTGATTATGCTTTGTCACCATTTGCACCAACAGTGCTTAATAAATTAGCGGATGCAGGCGTTCCGACTTACGGTGTCGGAAAAATCAATGATATTTTCAATGGTTCAGGTATTACAAACGATATGGGGCACAATAAATCAAATATGCATGGTGTTGATACCTTGATTAAAACCCTACAATTGCCAGAATTTACAAAAGGATTATCATTTACAAACCTTGTTGATTTTGATGCTATATATGGTCACCGTCGTAATGCCGCAGGTTACCGTGATTGTCTAGAAGAATTTGATAATCGTTTGCCTGAAATTATAGACAATATGAAATCAGATGACCTTCTTTTAATCACAGCAGACCATGGTAATGACCCAACTTACACAGGAACAGACCACACACGTGAATACGTTCCGTTATTGCTTATAGCCCATCATTTAAAGGAAATGGTGTCTTACCAGTCGGACATTTTTGCTGATATCTCAGCAACAATCGCTGACAACTTTGGTGTTGAGACAGCCATGATTGGTCAATCTTTCCTAGAAAAATTAGTATAAGAGGTGCATATGACAACAATTATTGAAAAAATTGAAGAAGCTCGTCAGTTCTTGGTATCACAAAGTTGTGATGCTCCTGAATTTGGTTTGATTTTAGGGTCAGGTCTTGGCGAACTTGCCGAAGAAATTGAAAATTCTGTTGTAATTCCCTATGAAAAAATTCCTAATTGGGGAAAATCAACAGTAGCAGGACACGCTGGACAATTGGTTTATGGTGACCTTGGTGGACACAAAGTCATTGCTCTTCAAGGACGTTTCCATTTTTACGAAGGAAATCCAATGGAATTAGTGACTTTTCCAGTTCGTGTCATGAAGGCTCTTGGTTGTAAAGGACTTATCGTGACAAATGCAGCTGGCGGAATTGGCTTTGGTCCAGGAACATTAATGGCAATTTCAGACCATATTAATATGACAGGACAAAATCCATTGATTGGTGCGAATCTTGATGACTTTGGACCACGTTTCCCAGATATGTCGGATGCTTATACAGCTGAATACCGTGATACTGCTCACAAAGTTGCCGAAAAAATCGGTATCAAGCTTGATGAAGGTGTTTATCTTGGTGTTTCTGGACCATGTTACGAAACACCTGCCGAAATTCGTGCTTTCCAAACACTTGGAGCTGATGCGGTTGGTATGTCAACAGTTCCAGAAGTCATCGTTGCTGCTCATTCAGGTTTGAAAGTTTTAGGAATTTCAGCTATTACAAACCATGCCGCAGGTTTCCAAAGTTCACTTAATCATGAAGAAGTTGTTGCTGTTACACAACAAATCAAAGAGGACTTTAAAGCTCTAGTTAAGGCTGTCTTGGCAGAATTGTAAGTCAATACTAAAACTTAGTATTATCATACTAAAATTAGAAAGTGGTGTCAGATGCGAATTCATTTTATCGTTCACGAAGCCTTTGAAGCACCAGGTGTTTATTATGATTGGGCTATTAAACGTGGTCATGATGTGACAATGACAAAGCTTTATCAAGGTAAAAAATTGCCAAAAGATAGTTCTGGTATTGACCTACTAATTGTTATGGGTGGACCACAAAGCCCACGAACAACAGTAGCAGAATGTCCTCATTTTGATGCACAGGCTGAAATCTCGCTTATCAAAGAAGCTATTTCACAAGATAAACGAGTTCTTGGTATTTGTTTAGGAGCTCAATTGCTAGGTGAAGCCTACGGAGCATCTGTTGAAAGAAGCCCAGAAAAAGAAATTGGAAATTATCCAATCACATTAACAGAAGCTGGTTTAGCAAATCGTAATCTTTCGCATATTGGAACATCTGCAATTGTTGGGCACTGGCATGGCGATATGCCTGGTTTGACACCACAAGCCAAAATTCTTGCAACTAGTCAAGGTTGCCCAAGACAAATTGTCAAATATAGTGATAAACACTATGCTTTCCAATGCCATTTAGAGTTTTCAAAACCATTGATTGAAGCACTTTTGGCAGAAGAAGTTGATTATGATGAACAAGTTAAGACGTACTCATACCTTCAAGTAGCAAACGAAATGCTAGCTTACGATTATTCAGAAATGAATCATATTTTAGAGCAATTTTTAGATGCTTTCACAAAATAAAAGATTTAACTCTAAAGCTTATTGCTTACGCTTTGGTACTGCCCTTCTTTTGACTAGTATAGTAGCAGGAGTAGGCGGTATTTTACTTCATGACTTATTAGAATTGATTGAATGGATGATTTTTGGTCATGGGGAAAGTACAGGTGCGCAGCCTATCACAAACCTACAATTTATTATTATCTTATTAACTGGTATTATTTCAGCGTTTATTTGGTTTGTTTTGCAAGATAAAAATCGTCAAATCATTTCAATTAAATCACAGCTAAAAGTTACTGATAATAGCAAACGTCCGATACTTTGGATACACTTGATACATATTTTTCTTCAAGTGGCTTCAGTCGGAGCTGGTTCACCTATTGGTAAAGAAGGTGCACCACGAGAGTTTGGAGCTTTAGGAGCAGGTCGTATTTCCGATCGAATGACATTGACCTTAACAGACCGAAAGCTTGCTATTGTTTGTGGGGCATCGGCAGGATTGGCAGCTGTCTATCAAGTGCCGATTGCCAGTATCTTTTTTGCCTTTGAGACACTAGGTTTAGGTTTGTCCGTTTTGAATCTTATTTCAGTCTCAAGCACAACGATTCTAGCTAGTCTTATTGCGGGAACGGTGATTTCAGATACACCACTTTATCATTCAGGACAAGTCGTGCTCGATGCTAAAACATGTGGTTTTGCAATTGTTCTAGCTATTCTTATCACCCCCTTAGCGCAGCTATTTCGCCACCTCACCCAAAAAGCCCAAGCCGGCAAAGTGACAACTAAAAGCATTTTGTGGAAACTCCCCTTAACTTTTTTGCTTCTCGCAAGCTTTTCCCTTTATTTTCCAGAGATTTTGGGAAATGGCGGAGCTTTGGCACAAGCCGTTTTTGATGGGATGGGTGTGTGGTATGCCTTAGCTTGTGTGGTTATTAAAGCCGTACTTGTTTTGCTGACGCTGAAAAATGGTGCCTACGGAGGCACTCTGACACCGTCGTTTTCAATAGGCGCTGTCCTAGGATTTTTGGTAGCAGTGCTGTGTCAATTGGTAGTCCCAGAATTATCACTAACTTCGGCTATGTTAATTGGCTCAAGTATCTTTTTAGCCATTACGATGAATGCTCCGTTAACGGCTGTTGGTTTAGTTGTGTCGTTTACGGGACAATCTTTCACAGCTCTTCCGATTTTGCTTCTTGCGGTCATCGTAGCCTTTGCTACAAAAACTATTATTGAACATATTGAAAGGAAATACTATGTCAATCCATATCGAAGCCAAACAAGGCGAAATCGCAGATAAAATTTTACTTCCAGGAGACCCGCTCCGTGCCAAATTTATCGCAGAAAACTTTTTAGAAGATGCCGTATGTTTTAATAATGTCCGTGGTATGCTTGGTTTTACAGGGACTTATAAAGGTGAACGTGTCAGTGTTATGGGAACTGGTATGGGAATGCCATCCATCTCTATCTACGCGACTGAATTAATCCAATCTTACGGCGTTAAAAAATTAATCCGTGTTGGAACAGCTGGTTCCCTTAATAAAGATGTTCATGTTCGCGAACTTGTTTTGGCGCAAGCAGCAGCAACAACATCAAGCATGATTAAAAATGAATGGCCACAGTATGATTTTCCACAAATTGCTGATTTTACCTTGCTTGACAAAGCCTACCATATTGCGCAAGATCTAGGAATGACAACTCATGTTGGCAGCGTGTTATCTGTTGACGCTTTTTATTCAGATTTTGCTGAAAACAATGTTAAACTTGGACAACTTGGTGTGAAAGCTGTTGAGATGGAAGCCGCTGCACTTTACTATCTCGCAGCAAAACACGGCGTTCAACACTCGGTATCATGACGATTTCTGATAGCCTTGTTGCTGATGAAGACACAACCGCTCAAGAACGCCAAACAACTTTCACAGACATGATGAAAGTCGGTCTTGAAACTCTTATTGCAGATTAATGCAAGAAATATATGAAACGATAGACATCCTTTTGGATGTCTATGCTTATAATCACGCTTGGAAAATAGCAGAGCAGCACAGCGATTTTCCAGCGCAAAGCCGTTATCTTTTAGAAATGTTAAAAGAGCGTAGGGAACTTAACGTTGACTTTGCTTTTTTACATCCAGCAGAAAATCAAGCAATTTTAGCTAATTATGGCGTTTCACTCATTACCAATGCGTATGAGGAAGAACAATTGGCAAATTATATTATGGATTTGGAAGCTAAGGTGAAAAATGGCAATATTATTGATTTTGTCCGCTCTGTTAGCCCGATTCTGTATAGCTCTTTTATCGCCTTGCCAAACGCGAAGTTCAAATTTGGAAAACTATATCCACGATGCTAAAAATAATCAGTATGATACTTGGATTTTTACAAAAATGAAACAGAGCGACTATGCTATTTTTCATAGATACCTTGAGATTCGTCGTGATGGCAAAGTGACTTCAAAAGCTTTAGCAGAACTTTTACAGTACGGACAACTTCCTCAGGAGATTAAACAGTTAATCAGCGAACTTCGCAATTTTGAAAAATCCGTTCGTAATCCCCTAGCCCACCTCATCAAGTCTTTTGATGAAGAAGAACTACACCGAACAACCAATTTCTCATCCCAAGCCTTTCTAGATAAAATTATTGCCCTTGCTACCTATGCAGGTGTCAAATATAACAAAGAAAAATTCTATTTTGACCAAGTTAATGATATTATCAAAAGTGAGTTGAAGAGAAATGGATAGAACATAAAAATCTTGGACAATGTCCAAGAGTTTTTATGTATCAAATTTAACTTCTTCAAGGAGATACTCAATAAATCGTTCGCCCATTTTTGAAAGGTTAGCTTTTTCGTGGCGAATATAGACAATGTCAATCATATCCTCAACATCAAGCGGAATAGAAACAATATTATCACCATTTAGATTACTATTTAAAATACCTGTTGCAATTGTATAACCATCAAGTCCTATCAAGAGATTGAAAAGTGTCGCGCGGTCACTAACGACAATTGATTTCTTATGGGGAATTTGTGAAAAAATTTCTTCAGAGAAGTAGAAGGAATTATGAATCCCTTGATCGTAGCTAAGGTAAGGGAAGTCTTCCAAATCTTCCATAGTTACCAGTTTTTTGCTTGCAAGAGGATTGTTTTTGCTGACAAAGATATGCGGACGCGTTCTAAAAAGGCTTGTATAGGTCAGATGATTATCATCGAACATTTTGGTCAAGACATCGTGGTTATAACTATTCAAAAATAAAACGCCGATTTCTGAACGAAAATTCTTAACATCATCAATGATTTCATACGTTCGTGTTTCACGAAGGAAAAGCTCATAACGTGACATGTCCGTTCCTTCTAAAAGTGAAACAAAAGCATTGACAACGAAAGCATAGTGCTGTGAAGACACGCTAAACAGTTCTCGGTTTGTATTTTTGCTCTTATAACGTTCCTCTAAAAGAGCCGTTTGTTCTAAAATTTGGCGAGCATAAGAAAGAAACTCAACGCCATCCTTAGTCAAGGTAATGCCTTTTGGGTTACGAATAAAAATTTCAATACCCATTTCACGCTCCAAATCTCGTACAGCATTTGAAAGGCTTGGTTGAGTGATAAAAAGCTGCTTAGCAGCCTCGTTCATGCTCCCTGTTTCTACTATTTTAACGATATAGTGTAATTGTTGTATTCTCATAGACTTAGTTTAGCCTAAAAATGATTTTCCCGCAAGTAGGTACCAGTCTTTTATGAAGAAAACGATTAAAAAACGAACATTAGTCATTTTGTAACATCATTACAAAACGAAGGTAAAAATACAACATTTTGATTATTAATTTCTTTTCTTTAACAAAGCGCCTATATTGTTTGAAACAAAGCAATGAAACCGTTTGTAAACATCTAGTTTTATAATAATACCGAATTGCAAAAGCATGACAAAAGTGTTAAAATAGGAACGTTAGTAATCCTTATAGAGAGTGGAGATTTATAATGCCTACACATTCACGTCATCAAAGACAGCATAAAAATTCACGTTCATATTCCCGTCTTGATACTAAGACGATAGTGAATAGTGTTTTGCTAGTCTTGTATGCTTTACTGGCAGGAATTGCGACTTTTCTGATGTATTCGCATAACATTCTTGCTTTCCGACACTTCAACATTATTTATACTGCTTTGTTAGTGGTTGTTCTTGTCGTATCATTGGTATTGATAATTCGGAAAAAAGGTAAATTAGTTGTTACTGTCCTTTTGGTCATTTTCTCGATTGTCACAGCTGCTTCGCTTTTTGCATTTAAATCATTAATTGATGTAGCAGGCAATCTGAATGAAACAGCTTCATATTCGGAAATTGAAATGAGTGTTGTAGTACCGGCGAATAGTTCTATTTCAGATGTGACAGAATTATCAAGTGTTCAGGCGCCGACTGGAGCTGATGGAAGTAATATCGATGCCTTACTGTCACAAATCAAATCAGATAAAGGTGTTAATTTAATAACAGATACAGTTGATTCTTATCAAGCAGCCTATGAAAATCTCATTAATGGTAGTAGTCAAGCAATGGTTCTAAATAGCGCTTATTCAAGCCTGTTAGAATTATCTTATGATAATTATGAATCAAATTTGAAGACAATTTATACTTATAAAATTAAGAAAAATGTTTCAAGCGATGCATCATCTTCAGATAAGAATGTCTTTAATATTTATATCAGTGGTATTGATACTTACGGCTCTATCTCAACAGTTTCTCGTTCAGATGTTAATATCATCTTAACTGTTAATATGAATACTCATAAGATTTTGATGACCACAACACCACGTGACTCATATGTCAAAATTCCAGATGGTGGAGCAGACCAATACGATAAACTCACACATGCTGGTATCTATGGTATTGAAACTTCTGAAAAGACACTAGAAAATCTTTACGATATCGATATTGATTATTATGCAAGACTAAACTTTACATCATTTATGAACTTGATCGATGCTATCGGTGGTGTGACAATTTATAATGATCAAGCTTTTACAATTCATTTGGATACTGGTAATGATTATTCGTTTGAAGTTGGAAATATTGATTTAAGTTCAGGTGAAGAAGCACTTGCTTTTGTTCGTGAACGATATGATCTTAATAACGGTGATTATGATCGTGGGAATAACCAAATCAAAGTTGTTCAAGCTATCGTTAATAAATTAACATCATTAAATTCAGTGTCTAATTATTCTTCAATTACTTCAACGTTGACAGATTCTATCCAAACGAATATGTCTTTAGATACAATGATGGATCTTGCCAATACACAACTTGATTCGGGTAAGAAATTCACCATTACGTCACAAGAAGTAACTGGTACAGGTTCAACAGGAGAATTGACTTCTTATGCTATGCCAACAGCAAGTCTATACATGATTCAGTTGGATGATGCTAGCGTATCTAGTGCTTCACAAGCAATTAAAGATGTTATGGAAGGTAAATAGATGATTGATATTCATTCGCATATCGTTTTTGATGTTGATGATGGACCAACTACTATAGAAGAAAGTTTGGCACTTATCGGTGAAAGCTATCGTCAAGGTGTGCGCACGATTGTCTCAACGTCACATCGTCGCAAGGGAATGTTTGAAACACCAGAAGATAAGATTTTTGTTAACTTCAGTCAAGTCAAAGAAGCTGCTGAAGCCAAATACGAAGGCTTAGAGATTTTGTATGGTGGTGAACTTTACTATAGTAGTGATATCCTTGAAAAGCTCGAGCATGGTCAGGTTCCCAAAATGAATAATACACGTTTTGCTTTAATTGAGTTTAGTATGACCACACCATGGAAAGAGATTCACACAGCGCTTAGTAATGTCATTATGCTTGGCAATACACCAGTTGTTGCTCATATCGAACGCTATAATGCGCTTGAATTTAATGAAGAACGTGTTAAGGAATTGATTAACATGGGGTGTTACACGCAAATTAATAGCTCACATGTTCTCAAACCAAAATTATTTGGCGATAAATACCGCCAGTTCAAAAAACGAGCACGTTATTTTTTGGAAAAAAATCTTGTTCATTGTGTCGCAAGCGATATGCATAACCTTGGACCAAGACCGCCATTTATGGACGAAGCTAGGGAAATCGTTACAAAAGATTTTGGACCAAATAGGGCATATGCTCTTTTCGAGGGAAATCCTCAAACCTTATTAGAAAATAAAGATTTATAGGAGTTAATATGAATTCAAATGATAATGCAAGTATAGAGATTGATGTGCTTTATTTGCTAAGAAAACTTTGGAGTAGAAAATTTTTCATTATTTTCATTGCTCTAGCTGTTGGGACAATAGCTTTACTTGGTAGTATATTTTTTATCAAACCTAAGTACACATCAACAACTCGTATTTATGTTGTGAGTCGAAGTAGTGATAGCAGTTTGACTAATCAGGATTTGCAAGCAGGTTCTTACCTTGTTAATGACTATAAAGAAGTTATTACCTCAAATGAAGTTTTGTCATCTGTCATTAGTCAAGAAAATCTCTCACTTTCAACAACTGAATTGTCAAATATGATTTCTGTAAATATTCCAACAGATACACGTGTTATTTCAATCTCTGTTGAAGATACAGATGCGCAAGAAGCTTCTGACATTGCTAACACTATCCGTGAAGTTGCTGCAGAAAAAATCAAATCTGTAACCAAGGTAGATGATGTGACAACTTTGGAAGCTGCTGAAGTTGCTAGCAAACCATCATCACCAAATATTAAACGCAATGCTGCTTTAGGTGCACTTGTTGGTGGTTTCTTGGCTATTGTTGGTATTCTTGTGCTTGAAGTACTTGATGACCGTGTTCGTCGTCCAGAAGACGTCGAAGAAGTGCTTGGTATGACACTTTTAGGAGTTGTACCAGATATTGATAAATTATAAGGAGAAAAATTGTAATGCCACAATTAGAATTAGTGAGAGCTAAAGCTCAAATGGTTAAATCTATGGAGGAATATTACAATTCTATCCGTACCAATATTCAATTTAGTGGACGTGATTTAAAAGTAATTACGTTAACTTCGGCTCAACCTGGCGAAGGAAAATCAACAACGTCTGTTAACCTTGCAATTTCTTTTGCGCGTGCAGGTTTCCGTACACTTTTGATTGATGCTGATACACGTAATTCAGTCATGTCAGGAACGTTTAAATCTAATGAACGTTATCAGGGGTTGACAAGTTTCTTGTCTGGAAATGCAGAGTTGTCAGATGTTATTTGTGACACAAGTATTGATAATTTGATGATTATTCCTGCTGGGCAAGTCCCACCAAATCCGACATCATTGATCCAAAATGATAACTTCAAAGCGATGGTTGAAACTGTTCGTGGACTTTACGACTATGTTATCATTGATACACCACCGCTTGGTTTGGTTATTGATGCTGCTATCCTAGCACACCATTCAGATGCTAGCTTGCTTGTAGTAAAAGCGGGAGCTGATAAACGTCGTATAGTTACAAAACTAAAGGAACAATTGGAACAAAGTGGTTCAGTTTTCCTTGGCGTTATTCTGAATAAATATGATATTCACTTAGATAAGTATGGTTCATATGGTAGTTACGGTGGGTATGGTAGCTATGGCAATTACGGAAAAAGTGACGAAAAATCAAAAAATGGTAGAGGTAAACGAAAAAAATAGCTGATACTTTTACCTTAGAGTAGGGAACAGGGAGTTATATGTATAGCGAAGATTCGAAAAAGAAAGTTTATTACCTTTTGTCGGATATTGTGACTTTAGTGGTAAGCTACCTCATCTTAGCGCAATTTTATCCTTATCACCTTTTGATAGTAAATTCTTTGCAGTTGTTTTTGGAATTTTGGTTGTAATCGTTAGTGTCTTGAACGATGAATACTCTTCAATTACAAATCGTGGTTATTTAAAAGAATTGAAAGCATCTGTAATTTATGGTATGAAAGTTTTAGTTTTGTTTACTTTTGTACTGACGCTTGGTAAAATTCGTTTTATCCATGACATTTCACAGATGTCTTATTTTTTCTTGGGACAAATATTTATTCTAGTAAGTCTTTTTGTCTTCATTGGACGTATTTTAGTTAAGAGTCTTTTCAAAAGTCATGCAACGGATATTAAACAGGTATTGTTTGTCACGGATTTTACGAATGGTAAGGAAGTCATTAAAGAACTTAATAATTCCAATTACCATATCGCTGCTTATATCAGTTGTCGTGATAATTCTGACATTTCACAGCCTATCTTAAAAAGTACTAAAGAAATTAGAGATTTTGTGGCAAATCACCAAGTTGACGAGATATTTGTTGCCAGAAATCACCAAGATGATTTTATAGAATTTGCTCATTGTTTAAAATTATTGGGAATTCCAACGACAGTAGCTGTTGGGAATTATTCGGACTTCTATGTTGGAAATAGTGTTCTTAAAAAACTTGGTGATACGACCTTCATAACGACAGCATTTAATATTGTGAAATTCCGTCAGATTGCTTTAAAACGTCTTATGGACATTGCAATGGCTTTAGTTGGCTTAGTGATCACTGGGATTGTAGCCATTGTTATCACACCGATAGTTAAGAAACAATCACCAGGACCTCTAATTTTCAAACAAAAACGTGTCGGTAAAAACGGTAAAGTTTTTGAAATTTACAAATTTAGAAGCATGTACACCGATGCCGAAGAACGCAAAAAAGAATTACTAGCGCAAAATGATTTGGATACTGACTTAATGTTTAAGATGGAAGATGACCCTCGTATCTTCCCATTTGGACATAAGTTACGTGATTGGTCACTTGATGAATTACCACAATTTATCAATGTCCTAAAAGGTGAAATGTCTGTTGTGGGCACACGTCCACCAACGCTTGATGAATATCATCACTATGAGTTACATCATTTCAAACGCTTGACTACCAAACCAGGAATTACTGGTTTATGGCAAGTTAGCGGTCGTAGTGATATTACCGACTTTGAAGAAGTCGTAGCGCTTGATATGAAGTATATCCAAAACTGGAGCATCAGTGAAGATATTAAAATTATTGCCAAAACATTTGGAGTAGTACTAAAAAGAGAGGGAAGTAGATAGAAATCCCTCTCTTTGAGGGAGAGGATAACTTTTTATGTAGCTGATAAAAGGGTGGCATTATGAGTAAGATTAAAGTTTTTAAAACAAAGATTCCAGGTTTGCATATTATTCAGCCTACAATGTTTTCGGATAACAGAGGGACTTTTTTTGAGTCTTATAATAGAGAAGAATGTTTGGCTAATGGTTTAAATTTAGAATTTATTCAAGATAATGAAGTATTTAGCGAGAAGGGCGTTCTTAGAGGAATGCATGTGAATATTAAACATCCACAAGGAAAATTGATTCGTGTTCTTGATGGAAAAATACTTGATGTTGTAGTGGATCTTAGAAAAAAATCACCAACTTTCTTAACCAGTTATTCCATTATTCTTTCAAAGGAGAACAAAAAACAATTATATATTCCTGAGGGGTTTGGCCATGGTTATCTAGCTATTGACGATTCTAGAGTTCTGTTTAAGACGACTACTCACTATATACCAGATGATGAAATAGGATTCGCGTGGAATAGTAAAGTATTGAATGTTGATTGGGGTATTGTTAGTCCAATTCAGAACGAGAAAGATAAGCTAAGTAAGGATTTAAACGAGGTTTTGAAATGAACGTAATGTATACTTGTGATAATAATTATGTATGGTTAATGGGGATATCCATGATTTCATTGTTCGAAAGCAACAGAGATATTGCTAACCTTAAAGTGTATCTTATAGGCAATGAGATAAGTCAATCAAACAAAGATAAATTAAGTGATATTGCTAATAAATATGATAGAGAAATTGAGATAATAGATACTCCAGAGTTAAATATACCTTCTTCACTTACTTCTTCACGATGGCCATCATCGGCATTTACAAGATTATTTGCAGGAAAAATTCTTTCACAAAAAGTGAAGAAAATTTTATATTTAGATTGTGATACTATTATTTCTGGTTCAATATCTGACTTAGGTAAAATAGATTTTGGTGATAAAATCATCTTAGGAGTTAGGGATTGTGTTAGTGGAATTTATAAAGAAAATATTGGGCTTAAAAAAAGATAGTATATATATTAATGCGGGAGTTATTTTTTTTTGATTTAAGTAAATTAAGAGAAATTGATATTGCTTCTGAAATGACAAAATATGTGGAAAAATACGAAAAAAACATTAATTATGCGGATCAAGATATCTTAAATGGATTTTTGAAAGGTAGAATTGGAGAACTAGATCCTAAATATAATGTAATGACGATTAATGCTATTAATACTTATCAAGATATTATAAGATTGAGACGTCCGACCAATTATTATTGTGAGAAAGAACTAGAGTCAGCTAAGTCAAATCCACTAATCATTCATTATACAACAAACATGTTGATAGTAAGACCATGGTTTAAAAATACAAATCATCCTTTTGCATCGGCATTTAAAAAGAATATGATGATTAGCCCATGGAAAGATATTGAACTTAGTAAAATGATTTTTAAATCAAAAGAGTCATTGATAATTAGTTTAATATCAATACTTCCTAAAAAAATATCATATAGTATTTTAGGTTTAATTCATGCTAAATTAAAGCCGTTATATATTCGAAATTTTATGAGGAAATAATATGAAGATCTTAGTTACTGGAAGTACAGGTTTCATCGGAAGCTATTTTATCCCAATGTTGCTTCATCAGGGCCATACAGTAAAATTGTTAGTTCGAAATGAAGAGAAAGCACGAAAACTTTTTGGAAATACTTGTGATTACCATATTGGAGATATTACAGATAGAAGTAGTTTAAAAGGTTGTTGTGATGGGATTGATATTGTTTTCCATCTCGTTGCGAAGAGTGGAAATGATTTACCAACTAAAGAAAATTTTGAAATATTTAGAAAAATAAATGTGGAAGGAACAGAAAATATTATTGCAGAGTGTACTAACGTCAAAAAATTTATTTATGTTAGTTCAACAGCTGCTATGGGACTAGTTAAAGAAAATCCAATTTCTGAAAAAAGTAAGTGTAATCCTGAACTTCCTTATCAAGTTTCGAAGTATGAGGCTGAAAATTTGATTAGGAAAAAATGCAAAGACAACTTTCCTGGTATTATTGTTCGACCATCTAAAGTTTATGGTGTAAATGAAACAAATTATACATATCTTACACTTGCTAAATTAGTTAAAAAGGGGTTCTTTTTAAAAATCGGTAATGGTCACAACTATACTTCAAATATTTATGTACATGATTTTGCTCGCTTTTTAGTATGCTTAGTTGATAACGGGAGAATTGGTGAGACTTATATTGTTTCTTCTGATAAGTCTATAGACTTTATTGAATCTGGAAAGATAATTGCAGATGAACTCGGCATTCAATTGAGAGTGGTAAAAATTTCTCCTTACATAATGTTGATGGCTTCTTCAATTTTGGAAAGAATTTTTACAATTTTGGGTAGGAAACCAGTTGTAACTAGGAGGAACATTCAAATGACCTTGCAAGATAGGGTATATGATGTGTCAAAAGTAAAAAGAGAAGTAGGATTTACCCCAGAAGTTTCAATGGAAGAAGGAATTAGAAAAGTGATTAGATGGTATAAAAAGAAGGGAATTGTTTAATGGAAAAAGAGGCTAAAATAATTGGAGTTATTCCATTCTACAAACCAAATAAAAAAGATTTCGAGAATATAAGAAAATATATTTTAGAATTAGATTATTGTTTTTTGCTTGATGATACTGGACTTGATAATTCAGAGCTGTGTCAAGAAATAGTTGATATGGATCCACAAAGAATTGAGTATATTCAAAATGAAACAAATATTGGGCTATGTGCCTCAGTAAATAGAGGATTTAAATTAGCGATTGAAAGACAAGCTAACTGGGTGCTTGTCATGAATCCAGATGGTACATTTCAAAATAATGCAATAGATATTTATAAA
>ENA-OQBT01000332-OQBT01000332.1-human-gut-metagenome-genome-assembly--contig:-NODE-332-length-31050-cov-7.443844_pt1 | contig 31050 bp, 35 predicted proteins | sample MGYA00242749_ERZ504557 | MGnify/ENA primary metagenome ERZ504557 (study PRJEB26092, sample SAMD00036243) | human gut metagenome | host: Homo sapiens | study: EMG produced TPA metagenomics assembly of... | reverse complement strand
ATGGTTTTTTCTCATAAAATAACGTGCCTGAAGCGTCCAAAAATATATGCTTCATCCCATCGTTAGGTGCTCTGAAAGACCCGTTTTAATCTGATGGAAACGGCAGCGTTTAATTTGCCGAATAACAATCAGTCTCTCCAGGAGCTCAAACTCCTTCAGTGTCAGTGTCACGATTTCTCCTGTCACCTTCACTTCATGCTTTTTCACATCTACACTGACTCCGTTGACTGACAGCATATCCTGCTCCTGCACTCTGCCGGATCTTCGAAGAACTGCTTTGATCCTGGATACCAGCTCCATCATTCCGAAAGGCTTGGTCACATAATCATCCGCTCCCGAATCCAGACCGATCACCTTGTCATACTCCGCACCCTTTGCAGTCACCATGATTACCGGAATATCCTTCGTCTTTGCGGAATTCTTCAGCTTTTTCAAAAGCTCCAGCCCATCCTCACCCGGAAGCATGATATCAAGTAAAATAAGCTCTGGCGTATCAAACGCCAAAGCTTCCATAAATGCCGTGCCTTCTGCAAATCCCTTTGCCTTAAGACCGGTCGTCTCCAGAGTGTAAATGACCAGTTCGCGGATATTGTCATCATCTTCCACGCAATAAATCATATCTTTTCTCCTTTTTACACTTATACATTCACTCCGTTTCGGTGTACTCCTGTAATGGAAAATTCCACCCACTCTGCAATGTTGGTCGCATGATCTCCGATACGCTCCAGATATTTTGTCACCATGATCAGATCCACGATCCGGCTGCCCCGCTGCCCTTTATTGATCGCGATATAATTTACCATCTCTTCCCGGATATTGTCAAAGAGGCGATCCACTTTATCATCTTCCAGCATTACCTGGCGCGCAAGCTCCAGATCTTTCTGTACATACGATGTGACGCTGTCGCGCACCATCTTACTTACAACAGATGCCATTCTTCCGATATCCTTGATATCTACGCTTTCCTCTGTATTGGCTGAAATTACGATTTCCGCAATATCTGCCGTCTGATCTCCGATTCGCTCCATATCTGTGATCATCTTCAATGCTGCTGAGATTCTTCTCAGATCCTTTGCCACCGGCTGCTGCTGTAAGAGCAGTTTCAGACAAAGCTTTTCAATATCTTTTTCCATCTCATCGATCTCAGCATCCGCATTGATCACTGCCTTTGCCTGCTCAATACTTCCATCGCTCAACGCCTTTGTCGCATTCGCGATCGCACTCTCACACAACTCACCCATATGAATAAGCTGCTCCTCCAGTATCTGTAGCTGTCTGTCAAATTTGTTGCGCATAAATTAACCAAACCTCCCTGTAATATAATCTTCCGTTCTCTTATCAGACGGAATGGAAAACAATGTTTCTGTGTTGTTGTACTCAATCACTTCTCCAAGAAGGAAAAAGGCTGTGTTATCCGACACACGTACCGCCTGCTGCATGTTGTGTGTTACCATGACAATAGTATAATCTTTTTTCAGTTCCATCGCAAGGTCTTCTATCTTCGATGTAGAGATCGGATCCAGAGCGGATGTCGGCTCATCCATCAAAAGTACTTCCGGTTCTACTGCAAGTGCTCTGGCAATACAGAGTCTCTGCTGCTGTCCTCCGGACATTCCCAACGCACTTTTTTTGAGACGGTCTTTACACTCATCCCAGATTGCCGCATTTCGCAGTGACTTTTCTACAATATCATCCAGTTTTGCTTTGGAACGGATTCCGTGTGTTCTCGGTCCATAGGCAATATTGTCATAAATGCTCATTGGAAATGGGTTTGGTTTCTGAAACACCATTCCTACCCGCTTACGGAGCAGGTTCACATCCATTCCTTTGAAGATATTCTGTCCGTCCAGAAGGATATCACCATCGATGCGGCATCCTTCCACCAGATCATTCATGCGGTTGATGGACTTTAATAACGTGGACTTTCCGCATCCACTCGGTCCGATAAACGCTGTAATTTTATTTGCCTCTATTTCCAGATTGATATTTTTGAGTGCTTTAAAATCTCCGTAATATAAATCCAGGTTTTTCACACTGATCTTCCCCATTGTTTATTCCTTTCTCTCTACGCTTTTGTCAGTTTTTTCGCGATTACGCTCGAAATCGTGTTGATTCCGACTACAAGTATCAGAAGAATGACTGCTGTTGCATATGCCTGATCCATGTACAGTCCTTCACTGGACAGATTGTACATATGAACTGCCAGGGTTCTTCCGGAACCAAAAACATTTGTCGGTACCTGTGCAACAGTACCTGCTGTATAGATCAGCGCCGCTGTCTCTCCCACAATTCTTCCAACCGCCAGGATGATTCCTGCTAAAATTCCAGGAATTGCCGACGGGAGTACAATCTTAAATACGGTACGCAGCTTTCCTGCTCCCAGTCCAAAACTTCCCTCTCTGAAGGAATCCGGAACTGCTTTTAACGCTTCTTCTGTTGTTCTCATGATCAGCGGAAGGATCATGATCGCCAGTGTAAACGCACCGGCCAGCAGGGAAAATCCCCATCCTAATGTATTGACAAAAAACAACATTCCGAACAATCCATATACGATGGAAGGGATTCCGGAAAGTGTCTCTGTTGTCAGACGGATCACTTCCACAAATTTATTCCCTTTCCCTGCATACTCTACAAGGAAGATCGCAGAGAAGATTCCAAACGGAACCGCGATCAGCAAAGAAAGCAGCGTCATGATAATCGTGTTAATCAAAGCCGGCATCAAAGAGGCATTCTCAGATGTATATTCGAACGCGAACAAAGACGGCTTGATATGCGGCACTCCGTTGATCAGAATATAAGCGATCAAAAACAGCAGAACCGCAAACGTGATAATTGCTCCCAGCATCACCAGAAGCATTACAATAAATGAGCCCGGATGTTTTAAATAGCTTTTCAGCTTTTCTCCGATTCCAGTCTGATTACTCATGTTCTGTCCTCCTTTTCAGCATTGCTACACTGAAGTTGATGATCAGGATGAACACAAATAATACTACACCTGTCGCGATCAGCGCTTCCCTGTGCAGACCTGTCGCATATCCCATCTCCAGTACGATATTTCCTGTCAGTGTACGCATTCCCTGCAGGATATTTTGTGCAATTCTCGGCTGATTTCCCACGATCATGATAACTGCCATGGTCTCTCCGATCGCACGTCCGATTCCCAGCACGATTCCTGCCAGTACTCCGGATTTTGCAGCCGGGATCACAACTGTAAAAATACTTCTCTCATGGGTTGCTCCCAGAGCCAGAGCTCCTTCATAATAATGGGTCGGCACAGCGCGGATCGCACTCTCTGTGGTTCCGATGATTGTTGGCAAGATCATCATTCCCAAAATGATCGACGTAGTGAGAAGTCCTTTTCCGTCTCCTGCTTTTTCCACGATCCCCATCTGTTTTAATGTTCTTCCGAACTCCCGTACCATTGGCACCAGTACGACCAGACCGAAGAATCCATACACAACGGAAGGAATTCCTGCCAACAGCTCTGTTGCTGCTTTCAGCGGTCTGTATATTTTTTTCGGGCAGTACATTGCCATAAATACAGATGTCAGAATTCCGATCGGCACTCCGAACACGATCGCACCTGCTGTTACATATAAGCTTCCGATGATCATCGGGAAGATTCCAAACAGATTATTGTTCGGTCCCCACAGTTCTCCGGTAATAAATTTTACGAACCCGATTTCTCTGATTGCAGGGACTCCATTTGCAAACAAAAAGATACAAATGAGAGCTACCGCCAGTACAGAAGTACAGGCGGCTATCAAGAATACTCCCTGCATGAATTTTTCAGTCCATGCTTTTGATTTCATTCTTCTTTCCTCTTATCAATTATTCAGTTACTTCATCCCAAGTATAAGTTTCTCCTGTGTAGATGGATTTTACCTGATCAGAACTTAACTCTTCTGTCGGGTTGTCATTGTTTACGATCACTGCGATTCCGTCGGTTGCGATCACAGTTGCTTTTAATCCCTGTCCCACTTCTTCCTCTTTCAGTTCACGGGATGCCATACCAATATCATAGCTTCCTTCCAGAGTCGATGTCATACCTGTTGTAGAATCAGATGTCTGCAGCTCGATCTTTGCATTCGGATTTACACTTTTGTATGCCTCGATCAGTTTTTCCATAACCGGTGATACAGAAGAAGATCCTCCTACTACTGCGCTTCCTGACGGTTTTGTTCCATCATATGCTTTTGTATCGGCAACCGGAATATAACCGTTGTCTGCTACGATTTTCTGACCTTCTGTACTCATGATATAGGTGATGAAATCATTTGCAACTTCATTATCAGCGCCTTCTTTTACTGCAATATTAAACGGTCTTGATACTTTGTAAGAACCATTTTCGATATTTTCTTCTGTTGCTTCTGCTCCATCAATCTTAAGCGCTTTTACACTCTCATCCAGAGATCCCAGAGATACATATCCGATGGCATACTCATCCCCTGCTACTGTTGTAAGCATAACAGATGTATTATTTGTAACCTGTGCATCCACAGTTGTCATATCTACTTTTTCTCCGTCAACTTCCTGTTGAATACCAAACAGCTCTACGAAAGCTCCTCTTGTTCCAGATCCATCTTCTCTGGATACAATCGTGATATCATTGGAAGAATCCCAGTCACTGGACGCACTTCCTGTCTTTGTTCCTTTATCAGCAGATGCATCATCTCCAGAACAACATCCTGCTGCCAGTGCTGCTACCATACCTACTGTTGCCAAAACTGCGATAAACTTTTTCATTTTCATTTTACTTAATCTCCTTTTTTTCAAAAGTGTTTTTTCTTTTCTCCACAGTTAGCAATGATACAGAAGAATTGTAAAATATATCATCATCTGAATGTTAAATCTATGTAAAATCACCTTTCTTTTCCTTGTTAAGTTTTTGTAAAATATGAAAAAAACTGCGCAAAAACGGGGCATTTGCCGCTTTTTTGCAAATGCCCCGCTCTCTTTGTTTTGTAAAATCCCCTATTCTGCTGTCAAAATCTCTTCTGCGATATTTCTCGCATGATCCGAGATTCTCTCAAGACATACCAATGCATCCAGGAATACGATTCCGGATTCCGTGCTGCACTCATTTCTTGCCAGACGCTTCATATGTGCCGTACGCAGTGCGATCTCCAGCTCATCTGCCTGACTCTCTTTTTCAATGACCTTCATCGCCTTTTCTTTGCTGCGCTCTTCCAGTGCCTCGATCGCATACCGGAAGCAGTCGATACAGACGTCTTCCATCTGCTGGATCTCTTCTCTTGCGATCTCGGAGAAGGATGCTTTCTGATCTTTGAGATTCTCTGCAAATTCAGAAATATTTTCACAGTAATCGCTGACACGCTCGATATCCGATACGATCTGCAGGATACTCGCCACCTCCTGATGCTCCTTCTCATTGATGGAAAGTGTATTCAGTTTAATCGCATACTCTGTGATTCCTTTGCACAATCCGTCTGCGATTGTCTCTTCCTCCCGGATCTTTTCTATCTCCTCACGCTTCTTGGTGATCAGCACATCTCTTGTACGATCCATGGTTCCCCGCACAACATGTCCCATTCTTACCATCTCGCTGACTGTAGACTGGAGCGCAATGCTTGGTGTCTCCAGCATTCTGTCGTCCAGAAGTACCTGTCCTTCATCCACATCGTCAGAATCTTCTCTCTCCAGTTTCTTCGCCAGCTTAATGATCCAGTCAGATACCGGGAAGAGCAGGATCGTAGTTCCGATATTAAAGATCGTGTGAACTGTACTGATCTCTGTCTGTGTGATCAGGCCTTCTCCAAATCCCGGATTGATCACTTTAAAGAATACAATTGCAACAACGCTGAAGATGATCGTACCGATGATGTTGAACAACAGATGCATCACAGCTGCTGTCTTTGCTGTCTTCTTTGCCCCGATACTGGACATGATGGCAGTCACACAGGTACCGATATTCTGTCCCATGATAATGTAAACAGCCGCATTAAACGGAACCAGCCCTGCTGCCGCAAGACTCTGTAAGATTCCCACTGATGCAGATGAACTCTGAATCACAGCTGTAACAAGCGCACCGGCCACGATTCCAAGGAACGGACTGTGTCCGAGTGTTACAAACAGATTGCAGAATGCCTCTGACTGCTGCAGCGGCTCGACTGCATCTGACATCGTCGTAATACCGATGAATAAGATACCAAATCCCACAATGATACTGGAAATATCCTTTGTAGAACGTCTTTTTCCTGTCAGCATCACAATCACACCGATCATAACTGCCACCGGTGCAATATTCGCCGGGCTGAGCGCTTTTGCCCACTCGACACTGGATACCAGCCATCCGGTCACCGTGGTACCGATGTTGGCTCCCATGATCACTCCCATCGCCTGGGTAAGATTCATGATCCCTGCATTTACAAATCCGACTACCATCACTGTCGTAGCGGATGAACTCTGAATGACAGCTGTAATAAAAGCACCGAGCAAAACTCCAAAAAACTTATTCTTTGTCAGTACCTCCAGCAGACTCTTCATCTTGCTGCCTGCTGCATTCTCCAATCCCTGGGCCATGATCTGCATACCATAGATAAACATACCCAGTCCCCCGATAAATGGGAGAATAATGCTCACGTAATCCATACGTTTCCTCCTGTAATAAACCCTTTATAAAATTTTCCGCACTATTACGATAACATTATACTCGACAAAAAACAACAAAATCTTTACATTTCCTTAACATAAAGACACGGTGTCTATTTTTTCATCTTCGGTTCAAAGATATGAGATGCCAGATAACCGAAAATTAATGCTGCTGAAATTCCCACAGCACTGGCTTTAAAACCACCCATAAAGATTCCCAGAAACCCATTTTTCTCAACGGCTTCTTTGACACCGTTCCACAGTACGTTTCCGAATCCAAGGAGCGGTACGCTCGCTCCCGCTCCTGCAAATTTCTGAAATGGTCCGTAAATATTCAAAAATCCAAGCACTGCGCCGCTGCATACAAGCAGCACCATGATTCTTCCCGGCATCAACTTGGTCCGGTCCATCAAAATCTGTACCGCCGCACAGATCAGACCTCCCACCCAGAACGCATGTACATATTCCATCTTAATCTCCTCCTTTTCTCAGCAATGTTCCAGCACGATCCCATGTGCAATTCCCGGAACGCTTGCCCCTTCGTTGTAACTGACCGTAGACATCAGAGCACCCGTCGGCACAAAGAGTACCCGTTTCCACTCGCCTTTCTGGATCTTTGGAAGAATGTAAGCGGAAAGCGTCACTGCCGCACAGCCGCAGCCACTTCCTCCCGCATGCGTATCCTGTTTCTCCTGATCAAAGATCTTCATTCCGCAGTCCAGGTGTCTGTCCCGCATCTGATGCCCGTTCTTACTCATAAAATCCAGTAAAATACTCTGTCCGATATACCCGAGATCTCCTGTAATGATCCGGTCATAGCTGGTCGGGCTTCTTCCGAAGTCCTTCAGATTTGTTAAAATGGTATCTGCTGCTGCCGGTGCCATACACGCTCCCATATTCTGGGAATCCTTCAGTCCATAGTCCACAATCTTCCCAACCGTCACGCCTGTGATCCTCACATGGCTTTTCTGTCTGCCTACCAGAAATGCTCCACTTCCCGTCACCGTCCAGCTGGCAGATAACGGACGCTGGGATGCATACCCCAACGGAAACCGAAATTCCTTTTCCGCGCTTCCAAAGTGGCTGGAAGTCACTGCCAGCATATATTCCCCATACCCAGCTGCCACGCTCATAGCAGAAAGAGCAAGTGCTTCTCCGGATGTGGAACAGGCTCCGTACAATCCGAACATGGGAATCTGTAATTCTTCCACTCCCATGGAAGTGGCGATTCCCTGACGCAGAAGTCTCCGCCATACAGATAGCGCACATGCTTTGCATCCATATGTGCTTTTCCAAGTGCCAGTACACATGCTTCTTTCTGCATGGTACTCTCTGCCTCCTCCCATGTTTTTGCTCCAAAAAGATCATCCTGGTTCACCATATCAAATAGCTTTCCAAGGGGACCTTCCGCCTCTTTGCTTCCCGCTACGGAAGCACTGCTGATCAAATAGGGAGCTTCCCCGAAACTGATGCTCTGACTGCCTCTGATCTGATTCATCTTCTCTCCTCTTTTCTTCCTGTTTTTGCAAATTCTTTCTGCTGTTAGTATGCATCTCACCAGATGAAATATACATCCGATTGAAAATCTTTCCGGTGACAGAATATTTTTCCGTTTTTTTCGGATACTATGAAATAAGAAAAAGGAGGCGATAGTTTTGAAGCAGACAGAAAAAGAAAAACGACAGCAGCAGTATGAAGACTATGTAAAAAAGAAAACACCGGTGCACAATGTTTATCTGAATATGGCAAAATCCTTTATCACGGGAGGAATTATCTGTGTGATCGGACAAGGTATTTATAATTATTGTGAAATGATCGGACTGAGCAAAGACCACTGCAGCAACTGGACTTCTCTTTCACTGATCTTACTGAGTATCATCCTCACCGGAGTTGGACTCTATCCAAAGATCGCAAAATGGGGAGGAGCTGGTGCATTGGTTCCCATCACCGGCTTTGCCAACTCTGTGGCAGCTCCGGCGATCGAGTATAAAAAAGAAGGGCAGGTATTCGGGATTGGCTGCAAGATCTTTACCATATCCGGACCTGTCATTCTCTATGGAATCTGCACCAGTTCTCTTCTGGGACTTTTATACTGGATCTGGATGCAGTTTTAAAAGAAGAGGTGAGACTCCTTATCCGGAATCTCACCTCCCCTTTTATACCTCGCTTCGTTTCCGCATCGGACGGATCGCCCGTTTTGATACTTCTACATATAATTCTTTTTGCAGCACTTCACGAAGCCAGTTTCTTTTTAATTGTCTTCCAATAAAAATAGCTTTTGCTTCCGGCATCGTATCAATACCGGTAACGCTGTATGTACGATCTGTCACATCAAAGCGAAGCCATCCATTTCCCGCCGGAAGATACCCTTTTGCTCTGCAGATATCTCCAAACACACCGGAAACTACTCCCTGCAAAAACAGGATCAGCTCCTGCTCCGATTGCAGGCTGGCTTCCGTCAGTCCAAGATTTTCCAGATCTAACTCCCGCTCTTCCTTCATTGGAATCTCTTTGTCAAGATACGATGTCAGCAGTGAAGCCCACCAGTCATCTCCCTGTTCTGTATAATGAGAAACACAGATCTCAGCTTCCGGATTGAGCGCTATCAGCTTCTGTTTCAAACTGCACCGTTCATTCTCTGCAGCATATTCCATCTTGGAAACCAGAATCCTACCTGCAGACTGTATCTGATCCTCGCAGATCTCTGAAAATTCAAACATACAACGATCATACATCGTACCGTCCAGAATCGTGAGCGGCTCAAGCAGAGTGATCCTCTCATATTCAATCTTCTGGATATTCTCTATGATCTTACTGAGCATCCCCACACCGGTCGGTTCTACGATCAGATATTCCGGATCCACTGTATTTGCAATGGTCAGGATAGACGTGGCAAAGTCGTTCTGCATGGAACAGCAGATACATCCCTCTGTCAGCTCCCAGATATTTAAGTCATTCGTCTGTTCCAGAAGATCTCCGTCCACATTGACCGCCCCGTATTCATTTTCCATCACTGCAAAATCTTTTTTGGTACGTTCTGCAAGTGTCCGGATAAATGTCGTCTTTCCTGCTCCTAAAATCCGGATACCACTAAAATCTTCATCTCTCATGCCATCCTTATTAGTCTGAAATCTTTACAACCGGTTTGATCAGATCCGCCGGTTTATCACGCATCATAAACAGTGCCTCTTCCAGATGATCCCATCCTTCAAATACATGCGAAGCCAGAGGGTGTACATCCAGTTTGCCAGCTGCTACCAGAGCGCCCAGTTTTTCCATGCGCAGACGTCCGCCAGGCATCAGACCTCCGTTGATCTGCTTGTGACCCATACCAACGCCCCATTCCACACGTGGAACAGTCACATAAGTACCGCTTCCGAGATAGTTGACATTTCCGATCTTTCCGCCCGGTTTCAGACATTTTACCGCTGATTCAAAGGTCTCACATCCGCCGCCTGCGATCACAACTTTGTCTACTCCTTTTCCATCTGTCATGGCAAGTACCTGCTCTTCGATCGTTCCATTCTTATAACTTACAAAATCAGTTGCCCCGTACAACTTTGCTGCTTCCACGCAGTTTTTGCGGGTTCCGACTGCAATAATTCTGGAAGCACCTCTGAGTGCTGTTCCGGCTACTGACATCAATCCTACCGGTCCGATTCCGATCACAAGAACGGTATCTCCAAACTGTACATCGGCAAGCTCAACTCCGTGAAAGCCTGTCGGTACCATATCAGAGAGCATACATGCATCCACTGTGGAAATATTCGATGGAAGCAGTGCCAGATTGCCATCCGCATCATTTACATGGAAGAATTCAGAGAACACACCGTCTTTAAAGTTCGAGAACTTCCATCCTGCCAGCATCCCTCCTGAATGCATTGAGTATCCTGCCTGTGCCTCCAGCGAATTCCAGTCCGGTGTGATCGCCGGAACAAGTACACGGTCTCCCGGTTTAAAATCCTTTACCAACTCTCCGACTTCTACAACCTCTGCACAGCACTCATGTCCCAGGATCATATTGTGCCGCTCCCCAATCGCGCCTTCCCAGAGAGTGTGTACATCCGAAGTACAGATTGCGACTGCAAGGCGGGCGGCAGATCGCATCCAACGGACCACATACATGCCTCTCTTTTTCAATCCATCCGGATTCCCCAATTTTCAGCATTGCATAACCTTTCATAAATTAGTAAACTCCTTTCAAATCCGTATTTTCTTCATGTTACTATAGGATTTGTATATTTTCAACTAATTTATTGTTAATTTTCTATAAATTTTGTAAATTTTATCACTTTGTGACCAGTAACTTAACTCTGTCATTGAAAAAATGCAATACATGCTCCAAAGCCTTTTCCAAGTGCAATCCCGATGATAAACCACTTGATATAGCGTACCAGCTTTACTCTCCTGATAAAAATCGGAAATACATTCAGGATTTCTGCCAATGCCATTGCCCAGCATCCTACAAATATGCCGGACAGCACGCCGAAAAAGGGAAGAACAAAGCCTGCACCGGGAATCCTGATCTGAAAACAAAACAGGGCATTTCCTAAAATTCCGCCAAGTGCGATAGAATCCTCATACAGCAAAAGATTTTCTGCCGTATGTGTCCGGTCAGCCAGATCTGCTACTACTCCAAGTTCTACGATAAATGCAAATAATCCGCCTGCCACTGCAACTCCGGAGCTAAGTCCTATGAGCCCCAGGACGATTTGCTCTGCCCACATCCAGTTCTTCCTCCTTTCGTGCAGCATCCTCGATCAATGTTGTCTGGATGTCATTTTCATACAGACGCATCTGCACCTCCATCGGCGTCGGATCCACAGAAAACCGCCTCTTTCCAAAATGATTGAAAAATACCAGAATCCCGATCGTAATTCCTACAGAATAGGAGACCTCCAGTATTGTAAAGCCGCTGCTTTGTTTTCCTGTCATCCAGTAATAGATAGATCCAAACAGCTTATCCACATCCACATCATTGTTAAATGCCATCATAGAAAACGCCGCTCCAAAAAATGTGATCAGTACTACCAGGATCGTTTTTGCCACATGTACCCACTTTGACGGTGTTTTCTGCATTTCATATGTGACGATCAAATCCATTTCTCCCAGATTCTGCACTTCCAGACCCGGATATTTCTCATGGATACACGCAATAATCTTTAAAATCGAGATCACATACCGCTTTTCTCCATTTTCCGGAATTTTCAAGACCTTCATTGTCTTCAAATGAGGCAGGATAACGCGGTTACTGCATTCCATAGAAACCAGATCTCCAAGTGTCACTTCCCGCTTTGTCACTTCTACATTTCTGTCTCCTTTTACATACAGCGTATCCTGATTAACAGCCATGGGATATCTCCTCCACCTTCCGGATCAGGTAGCCTTTTGTCTGCTGTGCCGGCGACATATTTGTCTTTACATAGTAAATGACCCCGATCGATACTGCTGCCACTACCAGGATTGTCAGACACCACATTATTTTTCGTTTTCCGTTTTCCACTTTTATCATCCTCCTCTTTTATTCTGACCTTAGTATCTGACATCCATGAAAAAATATACCCTTTACAATGCGATTTCTCAGTGCGTCATCTCTCTTAAATTTTGAATGATTTTCTTTTCCATTCTGGACACCTGAACCTGAGAAATTCCCATTTCTTTTCCCACTGCCGACTGTGTTTTTTCCGCAAAATACCGCAGATAGATCAAGGTTCTTTCCTGTCCGTCTAATTTTTCCAACAGCTGCCCAAGCAGCATTCGATCCAGAATTTTCTCTTCCCGGTGTTCTTTTTCTTCCAACTTTTCCAGAAGCGAAATCTCACTTCCTTCTTTTGATGGATCGGGCGATACAGAGATTCAACCTCTCCCGAGGCTTCCATTGCCTGCACCAGTTCTTCTTTTTCTATTCCCATCTCCTGTGACAGTTCTTCCAGTGTCGGCTCTCTTCCCAGTCCGTCTGCCATCTTCTCTCTCGTCTGAGAGATCCGGTAAGAGAGCTCCTTAAGTGAACGGCTGACTTTGATCATTCCGTCATCTCTTAAAAAACGCTTGATCTCTCCGGATATCATAGGAACGGCATAGGTTGAAAATTTCACATCATAGGACAGATCAAATTTGTCGATTGCCTTGATAAGCCCGATGCTCCCTATCTGAAAAAGATCTTCTGCCTCGATTCCCCTTCCGTAAAACCGTTTTACAACACACCAGATCAGCCCGATATTTTCTTCCACCAGTTGTTCTCTCGCTTCTTTATCTCCATTGTGTGATTTTTCGATCAAAGCGATTGTGTGATCCATGTCTCCCTTTCTTTCCCTATGCTCTTTTTCATAATAACTCTGGTTCCTTCTCCGGGTTCTGAGATTACATGTACGTTATCCATAAACGCTTCCATAAAAGAAAATCCCATCCCGGAACGTTCCAGCTCCGGTTTGCTTGTATACATCGGAGTCATTGCCTGTTTGATATTTTCAATTCCCTTTCCGGTATCTCTGACTTCTACCGTCAGTTCTTTTCCTCTGACACTGCATCGGATAGAGACCTTACAGATCTGATTATCATATCCGTGAATGATCGCATTTGTCACAGCTTCTGACACTGCCGTTTTGACATCTGAAACTTCTTCCACCGTCGGATTTAACTGTGTCATAAACGCTGCTACTGCCACTCTTGCAAATCCTTCATTTTCTGAACGGCTGTCAAATAAAATTTCCATTTCATTGGTATCCTTCATACCTGTTCCTCCTCATATATCTGCATGATTTTCGTGACTCCCGACATGGTCAGGATCTTTCTTATCCTGGCATTTGCATGAACTGCCCACACCTCTCCTCCGATCAGACAGATCATTCGATATCTTCCCATGATCACGCCGATTCCCGAACTGTCCATAAAATCTGTCTGTTCAAAGTCAAAAATGACATATTTGATATGCTCTTTTTCTATGATCGCATCTGCACTCTTTTTCACTTCCTCTGCATTGTGATGATCCACCTCTTTTGGAAGAAAAATCGTCAGACAATTTTCCTGCACCTGATATTCCATACTCATTGTCTCAAATCCCCTTTCGCCCGTTCGAACATGCACGCAAAAGCGCACTTAAAAAAGGATATGCTTTTTTGCATATCCTTCTCTTTCGTAGCTTTTTCAACCATCTTATTCCTGCGTATCATCTGCCGTTTTGGTATCGTCTGCAGTGGTATCACCCATTGAGTTCAAATTACTTTTGGCTGTCGCCTCATTTTCTGTTCCCGGGAACAGCTCCGCCACACGATTAAAATAAGTCTTTGCATTCTCATTGTCACCGCTTCTCATATAAGCGATCCCGAGATTTAACAGGGCAGCTCCACTGTCATACTGCTCATCCATCCGCACTACTTTTCCCAGTGCATCAATTGCCGTCTCATAATTTGCAACATTGAGTGCTGCCATTCCATTCTGATATTTTGTCTCACAGGCTCCCGGAAAAATCTCTGTTGAGAGCTCATCATAGAGTGCCTGTCCGCTCTGTCCCAGTGCATCCCGGTTCACGTTCAGAAGCGTATCTGCCAGCGTCGCATCTGAATACTCTCCGCTCTCATAGTGGCTGGATACCGTCATCAGATTCTCATAACTCTCCGATGTGCTGGCCGCGCTCTGCGCCTGCGCTTCTTTGTCCGAATCCTGTGCCCGGTACTCATCCAATGTCTTTGTCTGTGCACTGACCTGTGCTTCCAGTGCATTGATCCTGTTGCTGTATTCTACAACCTGCTTATTCTGCTTTGCCACCTTCGCTTCATCTACAGAAGGAACGATCAGAAACCAGACGATTGCGGCTCCGATCAGTACCCCGGCAAAAATATTGCCTGCCGTTACTTTCCCCGAAATCTGTCTGACTCTTTTTCCGTGTGCCGGCTGAATAATCGTCTCATTTCCCAGCTTGTACTCCACACTCTCTTCTCTGGATTTTTTCGTTGTCTTCTGCCCGCCAATCAGCGATAATTCGTGCATATAGCGCAGCGTAATGTCATTCGTCGTATCCAGTTTTCTTGCCGTTTTTAAAATCTGCCGTGCCTTTGTATACTGTGCAGTATGAAGATACAAAAGTGCAAGAAGCTGATACGCTTTCAAAAATGTCGGGTGTGCTGCGATCACTTTTTTCAGCTGGATGATCGCCAGATCTTCTCCCTGCTGTTCACAATAAATCAGACACTGGTTATACTTCTTGACTGCCTGATTGATCTGCTCCAGTTTTTTTGCTGATTTCTGGACTTCATCAATAAAACGATCCGCCAGGTTGTCCTGCGGCTTTAAATTCTTACTGATGATCCACTCCACAAGCCCCTCTGCTACTTCTCCCCTGCCATAATACACGAGACCCAAAAGATTTCTGGCATCAATATTCGCCCTGTTGTACTGCAGACTTTTCCGAAGAGAGGTAATCGCACCGGACATATCCCTGATCTGCGCCTTCCTCAGCCCATCATTGTACCAGTAGTTTGACTGGTGCAGGATTTTCTCCGTATAGTTCATCTATTTCACCATAATCCTTTACTTTGTCTTCTGGTCCATGACCTGTTTCAAAAGATCTGTCATATCTGATAGATCTTCCTGATAAACCGCGTCTTCGATTTCTTCTACTTCCAGACTCGGTTTAAAATTTTTGAGTTCTTTTTCATAGTCCAGCATCACCCTGCCTCCTCTGTTATCGCTTTTATCATTCCTGTCAGATAAAGAGATCCGAGGCAATACACCGCCTTTCCTGCCTTTCGGGAGAATAGATATGTAAGTGCCTGGTGCAGTTCTTCTTTTACCACAACAGGTTTGTCTGTATATTTCTGAAATATCCGCTTTAGTTCTTCTGCCTGTGCAGCCCGCTTATCTTCGATCAGAGTGATCACATATTCGCTGACGCTCTTCTCCTGACAGAGAATCCGGATCATCTCTTCGTAATTTTTCTCTCTGACAGCAGAAAATAACACGATCTTTTCTCGTCTGTCTCTTTGGATACTCTGCACAAACATCCTTACCGCACTCACATTGTGAGCGCCGTCTACATAAAAATCCGGCAGAATCTCTTCCATTCTGCCTTCCCACTTCACCTGCGAAAGTGCCTCTCTCCATCCAAAGACATCTCCCTGCTCTCCGAAGATCATACGCATGGCCTCCATGGCAAGCATGGCATTTTCCGGCTGATACATGGCAGTGTTCTGCAATTTCCATGTAGTATCTCCATAATACGCATTTGACGGAGAAAATGCAAGAGTTCCGTCCTGAATTTTCAGAATTTCGTACGCACTTTTCCCTATTTTTTTACAAGGACAGCCAAGTTCTCCTGCCCGCTCTTCTATGACCCGACTGCTCTCCTGCTGTGTATCTGCAAATATGACAGGAACATGCGGCTTTAAGATTCCTGCCTTTTCTGCCGCAATCTTTTCCAGCGTATTTCCCAGAATCTCAGTATGATCCAGTCCGATCGATGTGAGGATACAGGTAAGCGGACCGCTGATAGAATTTGTCGCATCCAGCCGTCCGCCCAGTCCTGTTTCCAGTATTACATATTCCACGCCTGCTTCCTCAAAGCCTGCCATCGCCATCCCGAACAGAAATTCAAAAAAGCTCGGATGAGGAAGGCATTCGGCCTCCATCCTCCTTACGCTCTGTTGTGTCCGTAAAAACAGACGGGTAAATGTCTCGTCTGAAACCGGTTCTCCATCCATCCGGATGCGTTCATTCATCCGGATCAGATGCGGAGATGTGAAAAGCCCCGTGTGCTTTCCCTGTGCCCGAAGCATCGCATCCAGATACACGCAGACCGAACCTTTTCCGTTCGTGCCTGCTACATGGATGACCTTTTTTCCATTCTGTGGATTGCCGAGAAAAGAAAGAAACTTCTGCGTGTGCTCCAGTGTATTTTTCTTCGTAAATTTCGGTAATTCCGAAATATACGTTTCTGCTTCCTGATAAGTCACTCTACTCATCTTTACTTTCCTTCTTTACATCTTTGTCCTGATTGACAAATGCATTTCGTCCTGTCTCCACCTTATCCTCCGCATCCGGAAGTTTGGTGAGTTTTTCATCCTTATATTCGTATTGTGCCGATTCCCTGAAAATAGTCTCACTGGAACCAACCTGATCGACCTGGATCACATCTCCGTCTTTTAGCTCCACATCTTTTAAATCCAGACGGGTATTGTTCAAAAAGGTGCTGGTTTGTTTCTCTCCGTTGACATAGACCTTACTCTGTTTCGTAAAGTTCTCTCCATACAGACTGTAACTTCCATCCAGCTGCTCGATCACACTATCCAGTGTCACATCACTGACTCCCATCACCATATGTCCTTCTTTGATCGGAGAGCCATATTTATCATAGGCATATTGTTTTCCGTAAAGAAGATCGTACTGAAGCAGTTCCAGATCTGCCTGATAATTTTTCGTCTGACGTCTCTGCTGGTGATAGTTGAATACAGTTCCGGAATGAATATCCAGACGGTCAAACACTTCTGCCATGATCTGATATGCTGCCAGATTCTTATCTTCCTGTTTTAATCCGATATTATCCCAGATCACATAATTTGTATTATACAAATATTTGCTCTTTAAATCCTTTGCCTCCAGTCCCATCGTCGGAAGATGGTCTCCATAGAATACAAGTACGGTCGGTTCTCCGCGCTCTTCAATCTGACGCACCAGATTTCCTGCAAATTCATCCATCTCATGCACCATATTGACATAGTATTCCCAGGCGTTTTTCTTGCCCTCATCCTCCGGACCTGTTACTACGATCTTCGGATTTTCGATTACTTTCTCTGTCGGATACTCTCCGTGTCCCTGGACACTGACTGTAAAGACAAAATCCTGCCCTTCTGTGGTATTCATAGACTGGTCAATGTATTTTAAGAGTACGTCATCCGTTGCCCATCCATTTGGCGTAGTCTGCAGAATATTCATAAACTCTTTGCTGGTATAATGGTCAAATCCCATATGATTATATACCTGTGCACGGCTGTAGAAATTTCCACCGTTATTGTGCAGTGCCTCTGTACCATATCCGAGTGCACTCAGTGCAGATGCCGCACTCTCCACATATTTTGTCTTGGCATATGTCTTATACGGATACTCTCCCGGTCCGAAGAAACGCATACTCATTCCGGTCAGCACTTCAAATTCCGTATTTGCCGTACCTGCTCCTACCGACGGTGCCTTAAAATATCCGCTTGAATAATTTTGAAACATCTTCCGCAGATTCGGAATCGGATCCTCGGAAAACTGCAGCCACTCCACTTCTGTCGGATCAAAAAAGGATTCCAGCTGTACGAACATGATATTCGGCATCTCTCCTTCTTCTAATCCGGTACTGCTCTTGGAAAGCTCTCCGCCATCTGTGATCTCATCCATTGTCTCTTTACTGTATCCGGCAGGCTCTGAAATTCCTGTATTAAAGACACTGGCAGCAAAACAGTACGGGAATCCGTAATCTTCATATGCAAATGCAATATTGCCAAAGTAATTGGAAACAACCCTTTTGTCAATGGCAATATTTGTCAGTCCGATATAGGCTCCGATAGAAATCACAACTCCGAAAAGAGCCGCCACACGATGCATCTTTCCTGTGTACTGACCGCCTCTTCTCCACATGGAGATCACCCACAGGATCACGGCCACGATCCCTATGCCAAGGAGAACAAACTCCATTGCCGAAAAATAATTCTTCGACACTGCCAGACCTTCTGACCATGCTTTGAGATCCTGCGCATTGAACGGCGTAACCCTTTTAAGCAGCATATATCCGTTGCAGACTCCAAGCGCCAGCCAGAAAACACTGAGCAGGATCCGTGCAAACACACGTCTCCTGACCAGATATACAATGGAAAATGTGGCAAAAATCAAAAAGGCGTTGAAGAAAAACACCTTCGGTGTCCCTACCAGATAGTCCCATGCCTCAAACAGGGAATGCCTGGATATAATCTCGATGATAAAGTTTAAGACACATGCCAACAGGTAATGAAGTACTAATGAAAGTCGATTCATCATCCTGTAGACCGGCTGCATTTTACGCGCGAATTTTCCATTGCGGCGCTTTTCCAGAATCTGTCTGCGCCGCTCTTTTCTTTCCTTAAAATGCTCTTTGATATCCTGCATCTTTAAATTTCGTATTTTCTGGAAAAAGCCTTTTATATCAGGTTTCTTCATATGAATATGTTTCATTGATAACCTCACTTATTTTTTCAGTCCGGCCATTCTCTCCTGTACCTGCTGAAGCATCTGTGTATATTTTTCGAGCTTTTCACGCTCTTCCTGCACTTTTGCCTCCGGTGCTTTGCTGATAAAACGCTCATTGGAGAGCATGCCCTCTGCTCGTTTGATTTCTTTTTTCAGTTTCTCCTCTTCTTTTTGCAGACGTTCCATCTCCTGCTCAAAATCTACCAGATCTTCCAATGGCAGATATACGACTGCATCCGGTACCACAACAGAAACGGCATTATCTGCGATATTTTCTTTCGTCTGCTGTACCAGAATCTTTTCTGCCATCATCAGCGGCTTGATGGAATTCTCCAGTGTGCTGATTCCGTCACAGATCTCAGTATCCTCACACACAACATATACTTTGGTCTTACGGTTGTTCGGAACATTCATCTCTGCGCGCATATTGCGGATACCTCGTGTGATCTCTTTTACATGTTCCATCACATTTTCTTCTGCCGGGAAATCCCACTCTGCATGAAACTGTGGCCACTCGGACATCATCAGAGATTCTTCTTCCGGTACCAGTACGCTGTAAATCTCCTCTGTGATAAACGGCATAAACGGATGAAGTAATTTCAACGCCTGTTTCAATACTGTTTTCAATACCCAGAGTACGCAGTCTGCAGCCGCTTTTTCTTCCTCTTTGTGTAGATTCTGTATTTTGCAGTCTCTACATACCAGTCACAGAATTCATCCCAGATAAAGTCATATACTTTCTGAACTGCGATTCCAAGTTCGAATTTATCCATGTTCTCTGTCACATCTTTTGCCAGTCTGTTGACTCTGGATAAGATCCACTTATCTGCCTCGTTTAACAAAGACGCATCCGGTTCTGCAACTACATTTTCTTCCATGTTCATCATGATAAATCTGGATGCATTCCATACTTTGTTTGCAAAGTTACGGCTTGACTCTACTCTCTCATGATAGAAACGCATATCATTTCCCGGTGCATTTCCTGTCACAAGAGTCAGACGCAGTGCATCGCATCCATACTGGTCGATGACCTCCAGCGGATCGATTCCATTGCCAAGTGACTTGCTCATCTTGCGTCCCTGAGAATCTCTTACCAGACCGTGGATCAGTACTGTATGGAACGGAGATTTACCTGTATGCTCATATCCTGAGAATACCATACGGATTACCCAGAAGAAGATGATGTCATATCCTGTTACAAGAACATCCGTCGGATAGAAATAATCCAGATCTTCTGTCTTGTCCGGCCATCCAAGTGTGGAGAACGGCCACAGTGCAGAACTGAACCATGTATCCAGTGTATCCTCATCCTGTGTAAAGTGTGTGCAGCCACAGTGCGGACATGTTTCCGGCATCTCTCTTGCCACAACAAACTCTCCACATTCATCACAGTAGTATGCAGGGATTCTGTGTCCCCACCAGATCTGTCTGGAAATACACCAGTCTTTGATATTCTCCAGCCAGTGTAAATAAATCTTGTTAAAACGCTCCGGCACAAATTTCAGTTCTCCCGTCTTAAGTGCCTCGATTGCAGGTTTCGCCAGCTCTTCCATCTTTACAAACCACTGCTGTTTGATCAACGGCTCTACTGTCGTTCCGCAGCGGTCGTGAGTTCCTACATTATGAGAGTGCGGCTCGATTTCTACCAGATATCCCTGCTCTTTTAAATCTTCAACAATGGCTTTTCTCGCTTCGTAGCGATCCATTCCTGCATATTTTCCGCCTTTTTCGTTGATGGTCGCATCATCATTCATAATGTTGATCTCTTCCAGATTGTGACGCTTTCCAACCTCGAAGTCATTCGGATCATGAGCCGGTGTGATCTTTACTGCACCGGTTCCAAACTCTTTATCTACATAGTAATCCGCCACGACCGGAATCTCTTTATTCACCAGCGGAAGCAATACATTCTTGCCTACGATATCTTTGTATCTCTCATCGTCCGGGTGTACGGCAATGGCTGTATCTCCCAGCATTGTCTCCGGACGTGTTGTTGCGATCTCCAGAAAACGATCTGTTCCTACGATCGGATATTTGATGTGCCAGAAGTTGCCTGCCTGCTCCTCATGCTCTACCTCTGCATCAGAAAGAGAGGTCTTACATTTCGGACACCAGTTGATGATTCTGGAACCTTTGTAAATATACCCTTTTTCGTATAATTTAATAAATACTTCTTCTACTGCCTTGGAACATCCCTCATCCATTGTAAAACGCTCTCTGTCCCAGTCACAGGAAATTCCCAGCTTCTTCAGCTGATTTTCAATCGTTCCCGCATACTCTTCTTTCCACTGCCAGGTTCTCTCAAGGAATCCTTCTCTTCCCAGTTCTTTCTTATCAATTCCTTCTTCCTTCAGCTGATTGGTAACCTTCACCTCTGTGGAGATTGCCGCATGATCAGTTCCCGGAATCCAGAGTGCATTGTATCCCTGCATTCTCTTATAGCGAATCAGAATATCCTGCAATGTATTGTCCAGCGCATGTCCCATATGCAGCTTTCCTGTAATATTCGGAGGAGGCATCACCGTTGTGAACGGTTTTCTGCTTCTGTCCACCTCCGCATGAAAATACTTGTTCTCACACCATCTTTCATACAATTTTTCCTCGATCGCTTTTGGATCATAGGTCTTTGCCAGTTCTTTACTCATAATTTCCTCCTCAAAATGTCCCTGTTCTGTTCCTTCCCGCTCGTCATTCTCTCAATAACAAAAAAACACCCTCCACATCAGAAATGCAAAGGGCGAATGTTCCGCGGTACCACCTTCATTATATGCGTACGCATATATCTTCTTGAGTCCTGTAACGTGAACAACTCCGGGATACCCTACTTCCTGTTCAGATATCCGGTTCAGAAGCTACCTTCCACAGCCCTTTCTTGAAATCGCCTTTCAGCCCCGGACGATTCTCTCTGCCAAGAGTAATTGTGTACTCCTCTCCCTCATAACCTTTTATTTTAACTAATTGTTAACTGTATATGAACTACCAGATAATCATATCTTTCGATATTCCATTTGTCAAGGAATTTCAAAAATCTTAAGATATTTCATAGAATTTACACAGTTTTTGTATCCTGCCCGCTTTTACGAATTTTTACCTTTTAGATGAGAGATCATCTCCACGATCGAATATCCGTAATTTTCTGCGGTCGCCCATCCCGCCCCTTGCGGGTTTTCCTTCTGACCAAGCCACTGAACATACGGAGCCGAGCCTTTCTGCACATATTCATACCGGTCATCCACACATTCCTGTGCCAGAGGATCTGCTGTCGCATAGGCCTTCAAATGCTGGATCTGAGCCCGCACCCCGGTCCGCACATCGGGGTAAGAATTGCCCGGCACACCACCGCCTGTTGTCCCAAGTCCCGCAAAATTAAACTGTTCGATCGAAGCATCCCCTCCATACTGGAGAAATCCGGTCTCTTTCATAGTCTGTACAAATGCGACCTCCGGTCTCACACCCTCTGCCTGCGCTTCCTCTACATAAATCCTGCAAAATGTTTCGATACTGTCCGCTCCGCCCTTAGCCAGGCTTTCCGCCGGATATGCTTTTCCACTGGACTGAAAATAAGAAACCATCTGCTCTGTAGTCACACTGCTTTGTCCCATGATTGGTACTGCCCGTCGGCAATCACTTCCTCCGTCTGCGTCTCCTGCTTCTTTTCTGCGTTCTCCTGCTCTTGCTCCTCCACTTTGTTTGCTTCTGCCTTTGTCCGTACGGACTCCACTTCTGAAGACTTTGTAATACCAGATCTTCCCGCCGTAATTCCTGCAACACCCAGAACAGCAATTAAAATAAAGGCAGTTGCCGCCTCCGCAAAAAATGTATTCCGTTTTCCTTTCAGCCATTTCCAGATTTCTTCCAGATTCATAAACCTTTACACCTCATACATATCCATTCAAACATCTTCCTATTATAAAGATAGATTTTTTTGTTTCACCAGTATATTTTACTTTCTCTTATAGTCTATGTCCACTGACAAAAAGACATGCATAAACAAAAAACTGAGGAAGTGTTCCGCTTTTTACAGAACCTTCCCCAGTCATCATATCCAGAAATCTATATTGCCCGAATCCGTACAATTATAATTTCTACTCTACTACAACACCCTTCTGCAGCATTACATTTGCGTAAATTGCAGATTCTCCTGTTGCAATGATCGCATATGCTGTTTTTGCTTCATCATAGAATGCAAATCTTTCAATATTTCCGATTGCAGCCTCTCCGCGGTCATCGTGTTTTTTCACGATCTCTTTGTATGTATCCCAGATCGGTGTCTCTACTTTGCCCACATCATCCGGCATCAGCTGCATCAGGTTTACCGGATTTTCTACGTACGTATCCAGTGGGAATACCTGAAGGATCGCATCCAGGATCTCCGGTACACCATGTCCGTCACAACGGATCACAATCGCATCTTTTCCCATAGATTCTGATGGAAAGTTTCCGTCTGCAATCACAATGCGGTCACTATGTCCCATTTCACATAAAACTTTTAATAATTCTGGTGATAAGATTTTTGGAATTCCTTTTAACATATTGATTTCCTCCACAAACATTCTGTAATTTTATAGAAGGAGCACCCGAGGGTACTCCTTGTTATTTGACTGTTCTTATTTGTATAATGGACCGTATGCTGCACAAGCTCTGTAATCAGCACCTTCTTTGTCCATACCAAATGCGTTCCAAGCTGCTGGTCTGAAGATATCTTCTTCCGGTACATTGTGCATGCAAACCGGGATTCTCAGCATAGATGCCATTGTGATCAGATCAGCACCGACATGTCCGTAAGAAATTGCACCGTGGTTAGCTCCCCAGTTATTCATTACATCGTAAGCTGTCTTGAATGCACCTTTTCCTGTACATCTTGGTGCAAACCATGTACATGGCCATGTGTAGTCTGTTCTCTTCCAAAGTTTGTCAGAAACTTCGTCTGGAAGGTTCAGAGTCCATCCTTCTGCGATCTGAAGAACCGGTCCAAGTCCTTTTACAAGGTTCAGACGGATCATAGTTGCCGGCATCTCAGCCTGTGTCAGGAAACGAGAAGAGAATCCGCCTCCACGGAAGTATCCGTTGTCAGCTGCGTTCCATGTTGTCGCTTTAAGCATTGCATCCTGATCTTCTTCTGTTACATCGTACCAAGCTTTCATTACATTGTTTCCGTCTGCATCTTTGGATTCTCCGTTTGCATCCAGACATGCAGCTCCTGAGTTAATCAGGTGAATGAAACCATCTGCTTCTTTTGCTTTTCCTTCGATTTCATATCCTGTTACTCTCTTCACAGCGTCTCCGCTCCAGTATGTACGAACATCAGCAAAGATCTGAGCTTTGTTTGTCAAAAGCTTCATGAACAACATTCCAAGTCCGTTTAATACGTCGTTCTCTGTTGCCAGAATGTATGGCTCTCTTGCTCCATTCCAATCGAAAGAACTGTTCAGGATTGCTTCTGCAAAGTCTCCGTTTGGATAGAAGTCTGTCCACTGTCTCTGTCCCTGGAATCCAGCTGCGATTGCATTGTGTCCAACAGCTTCTTCTTCGCATCCTTCTGGAAGTTTTTGTTTCCATTCATCAAATCTTTGATGATAACTGCCATTTTTACAACGAACTCAAACTGTTCTGCTTTCTTCTCTTCGCTCATCTTCAGTTCGTCAGGGTTTTTATCAAATCCGATTGTACATTTTTCTTTTGCCCATGCAAGAGCTTTCTGGAATTCTGCTTCATCGTAAATTCCCTCTGTCATACGACGAATGATTTCCACCTCATCTACAGACTCAACTCTCATACCAAGGTATGACTCAATGAAATCAGAATCAATGATAGATCCACCGATTCCCATACAGATAGATCCGATCTGGAGGTAAGATTTTCCTCTCATGGATGCCGCTGCAACTGCTGCGCGTCCGAATCTTAACAGTTTTTCTTTAATGTCCTCTCCGATTTCAGAATCATCTGCATCTACAACGTCATGTCCGTAAATTCCAAATGCAGGAAGACCTTTTTGTGCATGTGTAGCCAGAACAGATGCCAGATATACAGCTCCCGGTCTCTCTGTTGCATTCAGTCCCCATACACCTTTGATCGTCATAGGATCCATATCCATTGTCTCTGATCCGTAGCACCAGCATGGTGTCACTGTCAGTGTAATGTCAACACCTTCTTTTTTGAATTTTTCAGCACATGCTGCAGATTCTGCAACACGTCCGATTGTTGTGTCAGCGATTACTACTTTTACTGGTTCTCCATTGGAATATCTTAAATTCTCTTCAAACAATTTTTTTGCAGCTTTTGCCATTCCCATTGTCTGATCTTCCAGAGATTCACGAACTTTTAACGCTCCTCTTCTTCCGTCGATTGTTGGTCTGATACCAATTACAGGATATCCTCCGATTAATCTTGATTCTGCCATAATGACATTCCTCCTTGAAAATTATTGAATAAATGTTTTAAATTTTTCATATGCAGCATCCCATTTTTCCGCATCCTGCGGGAGATACTCATATGTAGTTTCTGAATTTGCGATGATCTGTCTTGCCTCTGCCACATCTTTAATTTCTCCAAGTGACATCAGCTGAACAGCGATATTTCCAAGAGCTGTTGCCTCTACCGGTCCTGCAATGACTTTACGTCCGCTTGCTCCGGCTGTCATCTGACAAAGCAGTTTGCTCTGGATTCCTCCTCCGATCATATTGATCACGGAATAATGTTTATCTGTACAGCTTTCAATCTGTTCCAGTGCATATCTGTATTTCAGAGCCAGACTCTGATTGATACAGCACATGATCTCACCAATCGTCTCCGGTACTTTCTGTCCGGTTCTGCGGCAGAACTCACGAATACGCTCCGGTACATTTCCTGCCGGAACGAACTCCGGTGCATCCGGATCGATAAAACTCTGGAACGGTTCTGCTTTCTGTGCCATCTGCTCCAGCTCTCCGAATGAATATTCCTGCCCTTCACGAATCCACTGTCTTCTGCTCTCCTGAGCAAGCCACAGTCCGATAATATTCTTCAACAGTGTCGTTGTATTGCCATATCCGCCTTCGTTGCTGACGTTGCACTCCAGTGACTTCTCACCGATGATCGGTCCGTCGAGTTCTGTACCGAAAAGGCTCCATGTTCCGCAGCTGATAAAGATGAAATCTTTCTCCTGCGTCGGAACAGAAACAACTGCGCTCTGTGTATCATGTCCTGTGATTGCAATGACTTTCGCAGGTTCTACACCAAGTTCTTCACAGATCGATGGCTGAAGTGTACCTACAACTGTACCGCTCGGAACGATCTCCGGAAGAATCTTCTTCGGAATCTGAAGTGCCTCTAAAATCCGGTCAGACCAGACTTTGTTCTTTGCATCCATCAGCTGTGTAGTCGTTGCCATGGTATACTCTGCCTTCTTTTCGCCGGTCAAAAAGTAGTTAAACAAATCCGGAGTCAGAAGCAGTGTATCTGCTTTTTCCAAAATCCATGGTCTCTTCTGAACCAGAGAGTACAACTGGAAAATAGTATTAAAGTTTTCAAACTGATTTCCTGTTAAATTGTAGACTTCCTCCTTTGGAATGACTTTAAAAACTTCTTCCTGCATTCCAAGAGTTCTGTCATCTCTATAATGTACGGCACTCTCAAGCAGATCGCCATGCTCGTCCAGTAATCCGAAATCAACGCCCCAGGTGTCAATTCCGATACTCTCAAAGCCGCCTTTTTGTTTTGCTTTTACAATGCCCTGTTTAATTTCAAAAAAATGTCTCAGTGTATCCCAATACATGGTTCCGTTTACGATTACCGGATCATTGGAAAAACGATGAACTTCTTCCATATGGATTTTCCCGTTTTCCAGAGTTCCCAGGATCGCACGTCCGCTTCCGCCTCCGAAATCAAACGCCAGAACTTGCTTTTTCTTATCGCTCACTGATATGCCTCCTTTCAAAGGTTCTTAACCATTACTGATTTTATTTTAGCATTGTATGCTTCTTTTTACTTGTGCTATAATAGTAAAAAATATAACAATATTCACCTAGGAGTATCTTATGCAATATATCAACTACAGAGAAAACAGAAGAAGAGGAACTGCTGACTTTCCCCTGGAATATTATCACGTCACTGCTTCCCATCCGCAGTATGTCATGTCCTTTCACTGGCATGTAGAATTTGAGCTGATCCGCATCCTAAGTGGATCTCTGACTGTTGCCATTGATGAAATTGAATTTCTTGCAGAAGCGGGAGACAGTATTTTCATCCCAGCCGGTTCGATCCATTCCGGTATTCCCGATGATTGCGTATACGAATGTCTGGTGTTCGATATGAATATGCTGATGAACAAGACGGATTCCTGCTGTCGTCTTCTTCGCCAGATCACAGATCATGAGGTTTCCGTCCAGACGCACTATCCGAAAATCTGCAATACGATCCACCGCACACTCTGGACACTTTTTGATGCGGCAGCCTCCAAAAAAGAGGGGTATCAGCTTGTAGTTTTCGGCGCGATGTATCAGTTTTTCGGCACTCTCTTCAGTGAAGGTTTCTGTAAAAACGCACCGGATGAGGAACACCGAAGCCACAAAAGGATTTTGCAGCTGAAGCAGGCACTGGAATTTATGGAATCTTCCTATAATCTTCCTCTTACATTGGAAGAAATCTCCGGAAGTGTAAATATGTCACCTAAATATTTCTGCCGCTTTTTTCACGAGATGACGCATCGAACACCGATTGACTACCTCAATTACTATCGCATTGAACGCGCCTGTTACCAGTTGATCACAACGGATCTGTCGATCACAGAGATTGCCTACGCCTCCGGATTCAATGATCTGAGTTATTTCATCAAAACATTCAAAAAATACAAAGGAACCACGCCAAAAAAATATCTTAAAATATAAAAATATACCACTTTCTTATATTACAAAAAGTTCCCCGCAGAATAAGCCTCTCTCACCTACCTGCGGGGAATCCCCATAATCGTCTGAAAACACTCTTATTTTACATACCTGAATTGAAACCCTCAGAATAACTCGACGTTCACCATGCTGCTCTGGCGAAACTCTTTTTAAAAAATACCAAAAATCTTTTCCCTGAATGATCCGTACAATGTATCATAATCTGTATACTGAATCTGACTCTCTTTAAACCGTTTTCCCCATGCACTGCAGATGCTGTCAGCGATCAGCTTCGCATACTCGTGCTCAGTCCCCAAAATTGTAGGAAAAACGTAATAGATCATAAAAAAATTCAGATCTACTGTGTTCTGGAATCAATTTTTCCTTTTTTCGAAGCGAACTTCTTCTCTACACGATTTATCAGTGTATCTGCAATTTCTTCTGCTGCCCGCTCTTTATCGGAAATACTGTCCACATATTCTGTCATTTCCCGGAAATAATGTCCGTAGGAATCGATAAAATCCTGTGTATTTTTTTCAAATGATTTTTTCTTTAAATGCCGAAGCATTTGGGTTGTATTATCAAAAATAGTTTCTATTCCATTGAGCATATGTGTGTTCCTCCTGAGTGTTTGTCTTTCATAAAAAGAAACCGGGAAAACCCCCGGTTTCTCCTTAGATATCACTTTTTACTGTTTGATCAGCAAAAGATTAGTCGTAAAGGTTTGGTGCGATTTCCGCATCTTCCATTGTTTCTGCATCGTACCAGTAACAAGCTGTCTCTACGTCTTTTACTTCTTTTCCTTCGCAGATGTCATTCAGAGTCTCAATAGCGATTCTTCCCTGATCTACTGGAGCCTGTGTTACAGATCCAAGTAATGTTCCGTCTTTTACAGCACCTTTCTGTGTAGAACCAGCGTCAAATCCTACTCCAAGGATCTTTCCTTCGCCTGTTCCAAGTACATCCAGGTTCTGGTTAGCTGTCAGAAGACCTTCTGCTGTTACCTGGTTAGAACCGAACATAGCGATTGTATCTTTTTTGTTCATGATGTTAGAAGCTTCTGTAGCAGACAGTTCTACTGTTGTCTGTGCAGGTACAGCTACTTCGATGATGATATCAGCGTCAGCTTCTTTTGCATTGTTTTCAACAAGGTTTACATAGTATTCGTTTCCAACTACTGCAACTTTCTTTCCATCAGCTTCAGCAAGTTCTTTGAATTTGTTGATGAATCCCATACCACGTCCTGTGATGTTTCCAGATGTAGCATCCTGGTTTACTTCACCGATTCTTACTGTATCTTTTGCATTTGCAAGCTGATCTTTCAGAGCCTCGTACATTTTTTCTGCTGCGATTCCACCAGCTTCTTCGTTGTTAGTAACAACTGTTGCGTATACAGATCCTTCCGGAGCATCTGCTACACCAGTATCGAAACAAACTACTGGGATTTTCTTATCCAGTGCTGTCTGAAGAGATTTCAGAACAGAGCTCTGGTCACAAGCTGCCAGTGCGATTCCGTCTGGAGCTTTGTTAATTGCGTTGTTCAGCATGTTTACCTGGTCAGCGATATCAGACTCAGCGTTTGGTCCTGTTGTGTTACATTTTACACCAAGCTCTTTAGATGCTGTATCGATACCCTGTTTCGCTGCCTGCCAGTATGTAGACTGGAAGCTCTTTACAACAACTTCAAAGTTATATCCGCCGCTTTTTCCGGAATCCTTGCTTCCATCATCAGATGTCTTTGCGTCGTCTCCTCCGCCGCCACATCCTGCTAACAATCCTGCTACCATACATCCGCCAAGTAACACTGCTAAAACTTTCTTTTTCATAGTTCTTATCCTCCTAAGATATATTTTCTGACTGCAAGCCGAGGTGCAGCCTCCTCTTTTCTATAGTAACAGCCGGGGGATCCCCAAGATTCCCAACGCCGGTCTGCTATCTATCGTTACATTTGTTTTGAATTAAACAGCTTCTTTCTTTCTCTTGAAGATATCGATCAATACAGCTGCGATCAATACAAAACCTGTGATGATCTGCTGCCAGTTTGCTGTCAGTCCAATGAATGGAAGTCCTGTCTTTAACAGACAGATTACAAATACACCTGCAAGTGTTCCTGTAATACTTCCTACACCACCTGTCATGGAGACACCACCAATGATTGCTCCACCGATTGCTTCCAACTCAAATCCGGCACCACTACCTGGCTGAACTGTTGCAAAGATTGCAGAATAGGAAATTGCTGCCAGCCCTGCAAAGAATCCACAGATCACATATGCCATGATGTGGTAAAATTTAACATTAACTCCTGAGAGTCTTGTTGCTTCTTTATTACTTCCAATTGCCAGTGTGTAACGTCCGATTCTTGTATGGTTCAATACAAATGTCATGATGATTACAAGTAAGATGATCCATAAAAATCCGATTGGAATATTCATACCATCTGTTTTAATCTTAAAGATATTTCTGAACCATCCTTCCGGTGATCCTGCTACCGGCCAAGGAATACCAAATCCGCCTACTACAATCGTACCAATACCTCTGGCGATCATCGATGTACATAAAGTTGCCAGGAAAGCCGGAAGATCCATGATCGCGATTAAAACTCCGTTGAGAACTCCGATCGCAACACCCATTAAAATACTTACCAGCATACCTGCTGCTGTCGGCCATCCCTGATGTACGATCAGATATCCGCCTACCAGTGAATAACAGATCAGTCCAGTACCGATGGAAAGGTCTACACCACCTGTCATCAGCGGGAATGCAACTCCGATTGCCATCAACGCAATGTAGTAAGAATAATCCAGAATACTTACAAACGTTGTATATTTTCTAAATCCCGGACTCATTGCACAAAAGAAGATGAACATTGCGATCACGATCAGGAAAACGATAAATTTCTGTCCTCCCATTCTGTCAATGAACGACTTGTTTGTGCCAGCCGTCTTTGTTGTCTTATTTGCCATTTTTACTTCCTCCTACTCTATCTCTCGTGTAGCCATGTTCATGATATTTTCCTGTGTAGCCTCGGAAATATCCAGCTCACCAGTTTTCTTTCCTTCACACATTACGACGATTCTGTCACTCATACGTAAAATTTCAGTCATTTCAGAGGAAATCATAATAATGGCTTTGCCCTGTTCTGCCAGCTGATTCATCAATTTGTAAATTTCGTTCTTTGCTCCAACGTCGATACCTCTGGTCGGCTCATCGAAAATCAGGATGTCACAGTTTCTCGTCAGCCATTTTGCAATAACGACTTTCTGCTGGTTACCACCTGACAGGTTCACAACAAGCTGATCTACACTTGGTGTCTTTGTTGCCAATGACTCTACATACTTCTGAGCCACTTCTTTTCTTTTTCTATCAATGAAGATACCTT
>ENA-OQBT01000331-OQBT01000331.1-human-gut-metagenome-genome-assembly--contig:-NODE-331-length-31084-cov-4.342378_pt1 | contig 31084 bp, 46 predicted proteins | sample MGYA00242749_ERZ504557 | MGnify/ENA primary metagenome ERZ504557 (study PRJEB26092, sample SAMD00036243) | human gut metagenome | host: Homo sapiens | study: EMG produced TPA metagenomics assembly of... | reverse complement strand
CGGGAATATAAATCGGCTTGTGGACGCTCTCTTCAACGATAGCTGTCAAAGAAAACGTCCTTTTCCTTGCGGACAGCTGCATAGTATTTCTGAAAGATTTCGCTGACGGAAATCATGCCGATGAAATCATCCAGGGAACCCCGGCCTACGGGCAGGGTATTGTGATTGAAGCCACCAGTTCCTGCATCATCGTCTCTTCCGGGTCCTCGACGTCAATCCAATCGACCTGGGTCCGGTTGGTCATGATATCGCCGACGTCCATATCGGCCAGGCGGAAGACGCGGTCTACCAGTTCCGGCTCTTCTTTTTCAAAAGCCCCCAGTTCGACGCCCTGTTCCAGGAGCAGCTTGATTTCATCTTCTGTGACGGGCAGGACTTCCGGCTTGTTGACGCCCATGATTTTCGTGACCACTGCCGTCGACCAGGACAGGATCCAGACGACCGGTGTACAGAGGACGGAAAAATAGAGCATCGGCCGGGCCAGGAGACAGGCGATTTTTTCCGGTTTGTCGATGGCAATGCGCTTGGGTACGATTTCACCGAGGATGATCGTCAAATAGGTGATGAAGGCGACGATGCCCGTCAGGCTGATCGTATAGGCATAATTTTCCAGGCCAGGGATCTTGGCGACGTATTTCGACAAGGGCCCGGCCATTTCCGTGCCCCCGTAGACACCGGTGAGCAGGCTGACCAGGGTAATGCCGAACTGGACCATGGAAAACATCTTATTCGGATTTTCACGCAGTTTCAGGACGATGGCCGCCGATTTGCTGCCTTCATCGGCCAGGGCTTCCAGCCTCGACTGATGGCAGCTGACGATGGCCATTTCCAACAGCGAAAAGATGCCATTGCCAAAAATCAGCAAAATGATGACGAGAAATTGTTTCCCTAGGGAAAACTCCACAATAGATACACCCTCCTTTTACCTCGCTACCACCAAGGACCGACGCCGATGCCGATGCCACCGTGGTGGTGCCAGCCGCCGCCCCAGCCAATGCCGATGCCGACGCCGACACCGGGTCCACTGTGGGACGATTCACTCCCATGACGGTCGGCTTCGTCGACGATGGTAAGGGTCTTGGTCACAGTCCGTACAGTATCACCGATCTTCACGTCGATGACCAGGTCGGTCTTGCCGGCCTGCAGCGGATGGATATTCATTTTTTCCGTAATATCGGCGATTTTGGTATTCAAACTCGTCGCTTTGACGTCATAAGGAATCATGCCCGGTACGTGGACGCGGATGATGCCATAGCTGCCCAGGGGAATCTTTTTCGGATAGACGACGACTTCGACTTTGTCCATGAGTTTTTCCGTATTGCCGTAGATAAGGGCCGCATCATCGCCGGCCTGCAGTTTCCAGGCACAGCTTTCATCCTTGGCGACGAAATAGTTGCCCATGAGGACGTGAGATGCCGTATCATAGGCCTTTACATGATAGAAGTAATCGCCGACGAGGTTCTTATCGATGCGGAAATAGTAGCTGCCAACGAGTCCCGTCGTCTGGGACGGCAAATTCTGCAGCAGTCCCGTGACCTTATCGTAGGTACTCCCTTTCAGGATGTAAAAGTCATTGAGGTTCTTAACATTGACCGTCGGGTCTGTCAGGACGATGGCTGCCGTTTTTTCAGTACTGCCAGCTGCCGGCGCCTCTGCAGCCAGGGCGGTCATGGCCGTGACGGTGAAACAAAGACTGGTCAAAAGTATTTGCCATTTTTTCATCGAAATCCCCTCCCATACACAGGGTAAAGCAGATCATTTTTTCAAGATAGAACTATTTTCGAGCCGTTCCATAGCCTTTTCCAGGGTTTCGTCGCGGACGGCGAACTGCAGCCGCGCCAGGTGATGGACCGGTTCGATGAAGAACGTCGACGCCGGCACCAGGCGACGCCGACTTTTTCCGCCAAATCCCGGCAGAATGCCTCATCGTCGTCATAGCCATAGCCGCCGATATCGACGAGCATGTAGAAAGCCCCTTGCGGTACATTATGGCCGATGCCGATATCATCGAGGCGCTTCATGACGAAATCCCGTTTGCGCGTGTACATGGCCCGCAGACCCTGGTAATAGTCCGGCCCGAAACGAAGGCCCGTGATGGCCGCTTCCTGCAGCGGACTGGGCGCGCTGATGGTCAGGTAGACGTGGAGCTTCTTGATGGCTTCCGTGATTTCCGGCGGAGCAAAGATATAGCCAGGCGCCAGCCCGTGATGGAATACGTCTTGGACAAGGAACCGCAGCAGAGGTCCGTCCGTACATGCCGGGCAGGGTCGAAAAATACGTATATTCCGTCGGTTCATAGAGGATGTGTTCATAGACTTCGTCGATGACGACGAAAGTATCGTATTTTTCAGCCAGGCCGGAAATGACCAGCAACTCGTCGCGGCTGAAGACCTTGCCGCAGGGATTGGACGGGTTGCACAGGAAAATGACTTTCGGCCTCTGTTTAAAAGCCGCTTCCAGTTCATCGCCATCAAAAGTATAGTCCGGTTCCCGCAGGGAAACGTAAATCGGTTCGGCGCCGCAGAGCAGGGCATCCGTGCTGTACGCTTCGTAAAAAGGCGAAAAGAGGATGACTTTATCGCCAGGGTCGACGAGGGTCATCATGGCTGCCATCAAGGCTTCCGTCCCTCCACAGGTGACGACGACTTCTTTTTCCGGGTCGATAGTCTGTCCCGTGAACTGCCGGCGCAGTCGGCCATGGCCTGGCGCAGATTGCTGCGCCAGGGTCCATACTGTACTGATGAGTCCTTCCTGAGCGACCTGGCTGAGGCGGTCGCACATGGCCTGAGGCGGCGGGAAATCAGGGAACCCTTCAGCCAGGTTGATGGCTCCGGAAGCTTCGGCAATGCGCGACATCCGGGCGATGACCGATTCTGTGAACAATTCGATTTTTCGGGAAAGTTTCGGCATAATGTCTCCTCTTATAAATCCAGGTTGCGGACTTTCTTGGCGTTTTCTTCGATGAACTTGCGGCGTGGTTCGACTTTGTCACCCATGAGGACCGAGAAAATGCGGTCCGCTTCGGCAGCATCTTCCAGTTCGACTTTGAGCATCGTCCGGTTTTCCGGGTCCATCGTCGTTTCCCACAACTGTTCCGGGTTCATTTCGCCCAGGCCTTTGTAGCGCTGGACGACGACGCTGTTGTTATCGCGGCCCAGTTCATCGAGCTTGGCCTGCATCGATTCATCCGTATAGAAATACCAGACCTGTTTGCCCTTACGTACCTGGTAGAGCGGCGGCTGGGCAATATAGACGTGGCCATCCGTGATGAGGGGCTTCATGAAGCGATAGAAGAAGGTCAGGAGCAGCGTCCGGATGTGGGCGCCGTCGACGTCGGCATCGGTCATGATGATGATCTTATCATAACGGCGTTTGCTCAAGTCAAATTCCTGGCCGATGCCCGTACCGAAAGCGGTGATCATGGAACGGATTTCATCATTGGCCAGGATCTTGTCGAGGCGGGCTTTTTCGACGTTGATGATCTTGCCGCGCAAGGGCAGGATGGCCTGGAAACGGCGGTCACGGCCCTGCTTGGCACTGCCGCCAGCCGAATCCCCTTCGACCAGGTAGATTTCCGTCTGGTCCGGATTCTTTTCCGAGCAGTCTGCCAATTTACCGGGAAGGCTGCTGATTTCCAGGGCATTCTTGCGGCGCGTCAGTTCCCGGGCACGACGGGCGGCCTGGCGGGCGCGGGACGCGGAAATAGTCTTGGTGATGATAGCCTTGGCTTCGGACGGATGTTCTTCAAAAAATTCCTTCAAGCCATCTGAAATGATATTGTCGACGATGCCCTTGACTTCGCTGTTGCCCAGCTTGGTCTTGGTCTGGCCTTCGAACTGCGGTTCCCGGACCTTTACGCTGATGACGGCCGTCAAGCCTTCGCGGACGTCTTCGCCGGACAAGTTGTCTTCATTTTCCTTAATAATACCCGCACTGCGGCCATAATCGTTGATGGTACGCGTCAGGCCGGACCGGAAGCCGCTCAGGTGCGTGCCCCCTTCTTCGGTGAAGATATCGTTGACGAAGGTCAGGATATTTTCGCTGTAGCCGTCGTTGTACTGCATGGCAATATCGACGATGACCTTATTCTTTTCGCCGTCGACGTTGATGATCGTCGGGTTGACGGCCTGATGGCTCTGGTTGAGAAATTCGACGAACGACGTCAGGCCGCCTTCGTAGCAGTAACTTCGCTCTTGCCTTCGCCGCGCTTGTCAGTCAGCGTGATGTGCAGGCCCTTATTGAGGAAGGCCAGTTCGCGCAGGCGCGTCTTCAAAGTATTGAAATCATAGACCGTATCCGGGAAGATTTCGTGGTCCGGCTTGAAGGAAACTTTCGTCCCCGTTTCTTCGCCAGCTTCCAAGGGACGGATTTTCCGGAGCGGTTCGTCCGTCACGCCGCGGGTGAAAGAAATGCCCCATAAGTAGCCATCGCGCTTGACCTGGACCTTCGTCCAGACACTGAGAGCGTTGACGACGGAAATACCGACGCGTGGAGGCCGCCGGAGATAGGATAGCCGTCGCCGCCGAATTTCCCGCCGGCATGGAGGACAGTCAGGACGACTTCGACAGCGGGCTTGCCGATCTTATGCATGGCTACGGGGATACCACGGCCATTATCGACGACAGTAATGCTGTTATCTTCCTGGATCGTCACTTCGATGTGCGTACAATATCCGGCCAGGGCTTCGTCGATACTGTTATCGACGACTTCGTAGACCAGATGATGAAGCCTCGTGTCGATGTACTGCCGATGTACATCCCAGGCCGTTTGCGGACGGCTTCCAAGCCTTCCAATACTTGAATCTGTTCGGCACCATATCTAGCTTTGTCTTTCGACATAGAGATTCTCAACTCCTGTTTCTTGCAATTTTAGTGATCCATTTAGGCAATCTAACACTTTATTATACCTTAAATTCAAACATTTTTGAATACATACCTTGCCTGGCGCAGGCACTTCTGATAACGCCGGACCATCGTTTCCCCCGTGACCGGCAGGGCAAAGACCTGTTCTCCCGTGATGACCAGGCAGCGCCAGTCCCTTTCCGGTATCCCGTCGACAGCCACCAGGGGAAGGCACAGGTGCTTGCGGACGGACCGGCCCGGATGACCGTTCAGGTTGATGATGGCGACGATATCGCCGGCAGGGATGGAAATCTCACGGCTCAGGTGAAGATACATGGTCGTCTTTCCTCCTATATTTGGCAACGAGGTTCTCAATGAATTTCGGCGGAATCTCGCCGGGAACGCGGCGGGTGATGAGCATGGCCAGAGTGAAATCATCGGCCGCCGTATCGTATTCATAATAGACCTTTTCAATATACGTATAAATCAGGTTCCGGCGGACTTCATTATACGCCTGTTCCACATCGCCTGCCGTCACCGGTACCTGGAGATAAGCGGCCAGGGCTTCCCACGACAGCCAGGGCATGTCGTCGAGGTGGGAACGGATCTGCCGTTTCAAGTCCTGCCGGGCCTCACTGCGGCAAAAGAGACATTCCTTTTCGCCAGGCGCCATCCAGCGGCCACAGCGGGGACAGGCGGCGAAGCCTTCCAGCTCATAGGCCTTCTTCCGCTTGGCCTGGGCAAAGCGGAGCTGAACGACTTTTTCCCGCAGCCCTTCTGGCAGATGAGCCGTTTCCCGGCGGATATGGGCCACCGTTGCGTCATCCAGGCGCACCTGCTGATAGTCTCTTTAGGAAAGACATCTTCCACCTCGCCTTCCAGGGTCTCATAGACGGTCCGGACCGGCTTCTTTCCCTTTTTGACAAAACGGACATCGGCAATGGCCCGATGCCCGACATAAGAATTAATTTCCTCTATTATTTTATTTTTATACATAAACAAGTAATTCATATAGACCGGATTCATGACGGCAATGATGACCTGTTTATCCTTAAAATCTAATATATATGAATATTTAGCAATCTGTTCGCCTGCAATCTGCTTCCAGTCCCGTTTGGCCTGGTACAGGTGATAGGGCAAAAGAAGCCGGTTCTGCTCCAATACCTTCGGTATGGCTAAACCGGCTTTTTTTAATTCAAGACTGCGTTCCTCCATGAGACAGCACCTTCCTTTTTCAATACAAATGGGATGACACCCGGCCATGCCGGCAAAGATGTCCGGCTCCGTCGTCGTAATGAACGTCTGGATACGGTCGCGGACAAAGTCGAGCAAGGCCTGCCGGCGATCCGGGTCCAGTTCGCTCATGACGTCGTCCAGGAGCAATACGGGATATTCGCCCGTCTCGGACTTGACGTATTCCAGCTCTGATAATTTCAAGGCCAGGACGGCCGTCCGCTGCTGTCCCTGGGAACCGTATTTCCGCAGGTCTGCCGGGCCGACGGAAAAGACGAGGTCGTCCCGATGAGGCCGACGGATGTTGCCTGACGGCGGACGTCTTCTTCCAGATGGCGCTGCAAGAGCGTATAGTACCATTCCGGATCGGTCTGATGGCTCCGGTCGCCGCCGCCGTAGGGCTGAACATATGTTAGGTCCAGCATCTCCTGGCCCCGGCTCAATCGCTTGTGGAGGACGCCGGCCAGAAAGGCCAGCTTGTGCAGTGCCGAAAGCCGCTTGGCTACCAGCGAGGCCGCAAAGCCGGCAATCTGGCGGTCCCATTCCTCGATGGGATGGATGCCTTCATATTTCATTTTCTTCAGCAAGAGATTGCGCTGGGAAATAGCCCGGTTATACTGCAGCAGTTCCTGGTAATAGGACCGGCTGACCTGGGAAATCTCCATGTCCATGAACCGGCGCCGCAGGGACGGGCTGCCCTTGATGAGCTGCAGGTCGTCCGGCGAGAACAGGACTTCGTTGAGCGTCCCGACAAGTTCCTTCTGGGGAACTTTTGTTTCATTGACCCAGAGTTCTTTCTTGGCCGTCTTCGATAAGATGATCTTCAGCTGCTGCCGCGTTTCGCTCCGCCTGAACTGGATGATGACGCTGGCCTGGTCCTGGTTCCAGCTGATGAGGTCGGCGTCGGCTATGCCCCGGTAGGACTTGCCGATGCCTCCCATATATAAGGATTCCAGGAGATTCGTCTTGCCCTGGCCATTCCTCCCGTACAGGAGGATGATGGCTTTGGGAAAAGTGATCACTTCGTCCTCATAATTGCGGAAACGGTGGAGCCGGACCGATTCAATCATCATAATTATTCACCTTTAATCAAATACGTACCGATACCTTTAATTTCGACTTTGTCTCCCGGATAGAGTTTTTTGCGTTTAGCAGTGCATAAATTTCCATTTACAAAAATTTTCTTTTCGTCCAGCATGAAGCGGATTTCACCGCCGCTCTGTAAAATACTGGCCCATTTCAAGAATTGGTCGAGCTGGATCATCGCGGTCGTAATAGTTACTGTTTCCATCATTTTGTCCTCATAGGCGTTACAACAAATACACAAGACGTATCTTCTTTATCCTGGACCAGCATGGGGCTGTTTTCCTTAGATTTCAAGATGACTTCCGAATCATGGCAATGTTTCAGGATATCGAGGATAAATTTCCCGTTAAAGGAAATGTCCAGGCCCTGGCCTTCCAGATGGCAGGGAACGTAATCTTCGACGGTCCCGTAATCGGGATGCTGGCTCATGAGCTTGATCTGATCGTCGGCGACGATGAAGTTGATGACGTTGTACTGGGCATCTTTGGCTACGATGGAAGCGCGTTCGACGGCGCCCGTAAATTCCGCCCGGTCTACGGTGACGACGCACTTGAAGTCACTCGGGATGACGCGCCGATAATTTGGGAACTCCCCTTCGATGAGCCGCGTCCGGATGTAGACATTGCCGAACTGGACGGCCAGGTAATTCCGGACCGCCGTGATTTCTACCGTTTCCGGGATATCCGTCGGCAGCTGGCGGGAAATTTCTGATAACAGTCGGCTGGGGATAACGGCCTGCAGCGGATTATCCACAGGTTCATCCAAGGTGGCCGTCTTCAAAGCCAGGCGGTGCGTATCCGTAGCGACCATGGTCATCTGGTCGCCCTGGACATCGAGGTAAGTCCCCATGAAAATCGGCCGGGCCACGTCGGTGGCACAGGCATAGGACGTATTATCGATGAGGTCTTTCATGACGACGCTCGTCGTCGTAAAGCTGGCATAGCCGTTTTCGACGATTTCGACTTCATTGAAATCATCGGGATTCATGGTCAGACATTCAAACTTGAGTTTGCCGCCTTTGATCATAAGCTGCGTATCGGCATCTTCCTTGATGATTTCGATTTCATCGCTGGGCAGGCGCCGGTCAATTCCATTAAATACGGATTGGCAATAAAAGCTTCCCCGCCTTCTTCAATGATGCCGGGAACTGTAATCTTGATGCCCATGTCGTAGTCATTGGCCTGGAACTCGATGATACCATGCAGGGCTTTGATAAGCAAGCCGTTTTCAGAAGATATGTTGTTGCTTTTGTTTTGAGCGACTTTCTGGACTGCCTGTAGGCCTTTGTTCAGATCTTCTTTTTTCAGTTTTAGTCTCAATGGGTTATCCTCTTTTCTGCGTTGAGTAAATTAATTAAATGTGAATTAAAAAATAGTAGTCTTAGTAATAGAGGCTGTGAATTTGTGGATAAGTGGAAAAAGTCAGCTATTTTAACCTATCCACACCTGTGGACAACGTGTGGATAAAACGTTGATTTTTATCCACATTTCCACTGTGGATTTCTTTTTTCGACTTATCCACAATGTATGTACAATTTTATCCGCCTAGTTATCCACACCGCGGATTTCATTCATCATCTTTTCCAGATGCTCCTTGAAATGGCTGTCCTTGTCGATTTTTTTCCGGATCTGGGAGCAGGCATGCATGACTGTCGTATGGTCGCGCCCGTTGAAGGCTGTCCCGATATGGGGATAGGTATTCCCCGTCAGTTCACGGCACATGTACATGGCAATCTGCCGCGGCAGAGCGATGTCCTTGGTCTTTTTCTTGCCCATCAGTTCTTTATAATTGATGTTATAGTGCTGACAGATATAGGTCGTGATTTCATCGATGGTGATGTATTTCTTCTCATCCTGGGCATCCGTAATATAGTGGATGGCATGCTTGACCAGGGGCAAAGTGACGTTGCTCTTAGATTGTGACGCTTCCAGGAGGACACGGATAAAGGCGCCGTGCAGTTTACGGATATTTTCACTGACATTGGCTGCGATATAATTGAGGGCATCCAGGTCGCAGGTGATATTTTCTTTTTCAGCCCAGGCCCGCAAGATGGCCGTGCGCGTTTCCAGATCAGGCGGTTCGATCTGGGTGACCATGCCGTTTTCAAAGCGCGAACGCAGGCGTTCTTCCAATTTCTTGATATCCCGTGGCGGCCGGTCGCTGGTGAAGACCATTTGCTTTTTGTCCTGGTAGAGCTTATTGAAGGTGTGGAAAAATTCTTCTTTCGAGCTTTCTTTATCGCCACGGCCCAGGAACTGGATGTCGTCGACGAAGAGGACGTCGACGTTGCGGTAACGGCGGCGGAAGCTTTCCGTGTTCTTGTCCTGGATACACTGGATAAATTCGTTGACGAAGTCTTCGCTGGTGATACAGAGGAGACGCATATTGGGGAAGTTCTTCAGCAGTTCGTGACCGATGGCGTGCATCAGGTGTGTCTTGCCCAGGCCGCTGCCGCCGTAGATGTAGAAAGGATTCCACTTCTGGGCCGGTGCCGCTGCAATGGACTTGGCCACGGCCGTAGCGACCCGGTTGCTGTTGCCGACGATGAAGTTATCAAAGGTATAATCTTTATTTAAATTATTATTATAAGGGGTTTCATCGGGTTTGACGGGAACGGCTTCTTTGACGATGGGCATCGGAGCCGTATTGTCGTCACTGATGGGCAACTCAGGCTGGACCCATTCTGTCTGTCCTGACGGGACGGAGTGCGTATCCGGAACTACAGTTTCCGTCGGTGCAGGGGTGGCAGCCGGCTTGGACGGCAGAGTAATGGTTTCGGCGACGGCTTCGGACTGGCTTTCCCCGGCAGGTTTCTTTTCCTGGCTTGTGATCAGCTGGACCCGCGTTGGGCGGCCGATGGCGTCTTGGGCGACTGTCTCCAGGATGTCCGTATATTTTTTGCTGACGTAATCGCGGAGAAAATTCGTCATCGTGTCCAATATGAGAAGATTCTCTTCTTCAGAATAAGAGTAGGGAATGATGTTGCCTTCAAACCAGTTGGTAAAAATCTCTTTGGGCAAGACTTGTTTCAGGTTAGCCAGCATTTTTTCCCATAAGCTGAGCAGGTCCATAATAATCCTTCCAATCTGTGCGTAAAATTGTGCGTGACATAGAGTGTACCATATAAAGTGTATATGTGTATAGCCTGAATTGTGGATAAAGGGGATAAGGGGGACACAAAAAGGCGGAAAGACGATAATCATCGAATTTCCGAGGGCTTATCCACTTATCCACAAAATGTGGATAGATTGTTGACAACTTATTTATCTATCCACATTTTACAACAAAACCGAAATTATGGGAAGAAAATTTTCTTGGAATACTTATACAGAAGGTATACGCAAAAAGCATAGGGCTCAAAAAATGGGACTTGACAGCCAGAAGCTGGCTTACTATAATTAACCTGTTATGGTGTAAATTCATTTACTGTCAATGACGACAAAGGAGGTGTCTAGCTTGAAACAGACATATCAGCCGAATACATTGTGGAGAAAGAGAACTCATGGCTTCCGCGAAAGAATGAAGACAAAAGGCGGCCGCATGGTTTTGAAAAAACGCCGCATGAAAGGCAGAAAGAAACTCTCTGCTTAATTATTACGAGATAAACAGAAAAGTTCCGGATGGCGGAATTTTTCTGTTTTTCTGGCATTTTTAGGACAATTACGTATGTATGAACTAACAAAAGAGCAACGGCTGTGCAAAAATCGTGAGTACCAGCTCGTATACCGCCGCGGCAAGTCGTATGTCAACCGCCGCGTCGTCCTGTACGTCCTGCCGCGCTCACCGAAACAGCGACCCGGATTGGTTTCGTAACGGGTAAGAAAATCGGCTGCGCCGTCGAACGCAACCGCTGCCGCCGCCTGATGAAGGAAGTCTATCGCCTGCACCAGTTTGAATTGCGCGATGGTTTCGACTTGGTCCTCATTGGCCGCAGCAGTTTAAAATACGCCGGGTACAAAGACGCAGAACACGGCATCCTGCAGTTATTCCGGCATGCAGGGTATTAAAGAAGAAGTGATGACACATGAAACGGTGTTTCATAGCCCTTATCCGGTTTTACCAGTTGTTCATATCGCCCCTTCACCGACCGTGCTGCCGGTTTTATCCGACTTGTTCTGCTTATGCCGTCGAGGCTTGCAGAAGTACGGTGCTGTCAAAGGGAGTTATTTGGCACTAAGGCGCATTTTAAAATGCCATCCCTTTCACAAAGGCGGATATGATCCGGTACCGTAGATCCCTATTTTTACAACTGAACAGGAGTTGAGCGTATTGGGCTTTTTCAGTGGAATAATGGATGTCCTCAGCGGTATTATGACGACATTCATGAATTACTGCTATGCATTTACCCAGAATGTAGGCTATCCGAGCTATGGCGCTGCCATTATCATGCTTACTTTGATCATCAAATTGGTTCTGGCACCGCTTACGGCGAAACAGATCCGTTCCATGGAAGGCATGCAGACCTTGCAGCCTAAGATCAAAGAATTACAGAAGAAATATAAGGGCAATCAGAAAAAGATGCAGGAAGAAATGACCAAACTGTATCGGGAAATGGGCGTCAACCCCTTGTCGGGCTGTCTGCCGATCCTCATTCAGATGCCATTCCTCATCGCTATTTTCTATGCTCTCCGGGAATATCCCTATGACCCGGCTTTCGAAAGCTTCTTATGGCTTCCCAGCCTGGGCCAGCCGGACCCCACATATATCATGCCGGTACTGTCGGCAGTTTCGACTTATTTCATCCAGAACCAGATGTCCGGTGCGCAGGTAGCGGCTTCGGATGCACAGGCCAAGCAGCAGAAGATCATGAAGATCGTCATGCCCTTGTTCATCGGCTGGATCAGCTTGAATTTCCCCAGCGGCCTGGTCATTTACTGGGTTGTTTCTAACGTATTCCAGTGGGCACAGCAGTACCTCATGACCCACCTCAAGAAAAAAGGAGCACGATCAGAAGCATGAGTACCATCGAAACTACAGGAAAAACGATTGAAGATGCCGTCCGTTCCGGCCTGGTACGTCTCGGCAGAATGAAAGATGAAGTCGACATCGAAGTCTTGGAAGAACCGAAAAGCGGCTTTTTCGGCTTCGGCAGCAAGCCGGCTAAGGTACGTATCACCGAAAAAGAAGGCGTACCCGTCGTCCCGGCTATGGAAAGCCAGCCGGAAGAAGCCGAAAAAACGGCGGCTCCGGAAGCTGCCGAACCGGCTGTCCGCGTAGAAGCGGAAAGCCTTCCTCAGGAAGATACGGTACCGGCTGTACCGGAAACGGCCGAAGCTGCTGAAGAAGCCTTCACGGCAGAAGAAGCAGCGGATAAGGCCAAGGCCTTCCTCCAGGAAGTCCTCAAGAACATGGGCATCGACGTTGTCATCGAAAAGATGATCAAGTCCGATAAAGTCCTGCTTCACCTGCATGGCAAGAACCTGGGCATCCTCATCGGCAAACACGGCCAGACCCTGGACGCACTCCAGTACCTGACCAACTTGACGACGAACCAGGGGGAAACGACGCGTCATTTCATCATGCTCGACGTCGAAAATTACCGCCATCGCCGCGAAGAAACGCTGAAACAGCTGGCTATCCGCCTGGCGAACCGCGTCAAAAAGAGCGGCGACCGCGTCGTCCTGGAACCGATGAACGGCTATGAACGCAAGATCATCCACGTGACCTTGCAGAACGATCCCCAGGTCCGCACGGAAAGTGAAGGCCAGGATCCCTATCGCCACGTCGTCATCTATAGCCAGGAATAAGTATTTAGTTTATGGATTATATAAGGAGCTGTCACATCGAGGCAGCTCCTTTTAGAATATGAAAGGAGTATTGACCTATGTACGATACGACCGATACGATTGCGGCCATTGCCACTCCTTTGGGGGAAAGCGGTATCGGCGTCATCCGTATCAGCGGCAGCCATGCTTATGCGGTCGGCGACGCCATTTTCCGCAGTCCTTCCGGAAAACCCCTGGCCCAGCGCCGGGACCGTTCCATCCAGCATGGTCTCGTCGTCGCCGATGACGGCCGCCCTGTCGATGAAGTACTGATGCTCATCATGAAGGGCCCCCATTCCTATACGGCAGAAGACGTACTGGAAATCCAGTGCCACGGCGGCCGCAAAGCCCTGGAAGAAATCCTCAGCCTGGTCCTGGCCCACGGCGCCGCCTGGCCAATCCCGGAGAATTTACGCAGCGGGCTTTTTGTCAACGGCCGCATCGATCTGGCCCAGGCCGAAGCCGTCATGGATGTTATCCAGCCAAGAGCCGTCAGGGCCTGACCAGTGCCGTCAATCAGCTCGAAGGCCGCCTGTCCAAGGTCATCGGCGCCATGCGCCATGAGCTGACCGATTTCATTACCCGCCTGGAAGTGACTATCGATTATCCTGAAGAAGACCTGGAAGACATTACGGTCCCCGATGTAGCCGGTACCATCCGCAAGCAGCTGGCGTCCCTCGATGAGATGCTGGAAGCTTCCCACGATGGCCGCATCATTCGCGACGGCGTCATGGCCGCCATTGCCGGCACGCCGAACGCCGGCAAGTCGAGCCTGCTGAACCGCCTGCTCCAGGAAGACCGGGCCATCGTCACCGACGTGCCGGGGACGACGCGAGACGTCCTGGAAGAATGGATTTCCCTCAAGGGCGTCCCGGTCTGCCTCGTCGATACGGCGGGTATCCGGGAGACCGATGATACGGTCGAAAAAATCGGCGTCACCAAGGCCAAGGCTACATGGACAAGGCCGATATCATCCTCGTCGTCATCGACAGCTCGCGGCCCCTTTCCGAGGAAGACCGGGCCATCCTGGAGGACACGAAGGAGCGAAATGTCCTCATCGTCCTCAATAAGAGCGACTTGACGCCTGTCGTTGCGGAAAAAGACCTGGGACAGTATGGTCATCCCGTCCTGTCCTTGTCGGCCGGCACCGGGGAAGGCCTGGAAGCCTTGAAAGAACAGCTCCTGTCCCTGGCGTTGTCCCATGCCGATACGGCCGGCAGCGCCCTGCTCACCAACACGCGCCATATCGAACTGGTGCGCCAGAGCCGGGAAGCCTTGAAACGGGCTCTCGATTCCATCGAAGCCGGCATGCCTGTCGACTGTGCCGTCGTCGACCTGCGCGAAGCCTGGGACCTCTTGGGTTCGATTACTGGCGATACCGTTCACGACGATATGGTCGAAGAAATATTCAGCCGATTCTGTTTAGGTAAATAAAGGTAAATTGCAAGTTGAATTTGAACAACCATAATCAGGAAACACACTCACTAGCATAAACTTCATCGAGGAATGCATCAAATAGCTCTGACGGCGTATGGTAGCCAAAACACGCCGTGGGCGCTGGTTCAGCGTATCTGCCATGTTCAGGATATCCTCATCAGAGAACCGCTCCATGGACATGCCCTTTGGGATGAAATCCCTCAGCAGGCCATTGTGGCGTTCGTTCTGAGCCCGCTCCCATGAGCTGTACGGATGTGTAAAGTATATCTTGGTACCGAGGTTCTCGAACTGCGATAAGCTCTCAAACTCTGGACCGTTATCGGCCGTCATCGTCTTAAAGATCTGGCTGAAGTACTCTGCGCCATATCGCTCCTGCAACTGTGCAAGAGCAGCTTCAACGCCGGCGCAGGTACGTCCAGGAATTCGGATAGCGATGTAGTTGCGCGTAACCTTTTCAACAGCGGTGAAGACTACTGCTTCACGACCTGCGCGCCGACCAACGACCGTATCCACTTCCCAGTGGCCCATCTCGGTACCATCATCGACGACGGCAGGACGTTCCTCAATGGAGCGACCCTTCATACGTTTGTTCTTACGCACCCATTTGCGGCGGCGTTTGTGCTTCAAGACCTGCGGTACCTCGAAGAGTGACAGTGGAAGTTTGTTAGCCCAAAGCATGTTGTAGAGCGTCTTGGTACAGGGAATCTGTTCCGGAGTAAATAGCTTATTTCGCCTAGCATAGCCAACGCAGGCATCCAGTGACCAGCGTTCCTGGCGGACTCGTTCCACCATCCATTGGATAAACAGCTCGCAGTCGTCATGATCGATTTTACAAGGCTTCCTGGAGTTCTTGCGATTCTCTGCATAAGCCTTCTGACCGCGCTTTGCCATATACTGAGGGGCACGACCGTGCTTGCTTTTCCGATCCGGCGTTCCACGCCGAAGTTCATAGAAAACAGTCGTATGAGCACATCCTACTGCAGCAGCGATGTTGCGAAGGGAAAGCCCCTGGCGATGCAGGGCCTGAATCATGCCACGTTCCTCCAAAGAAAGATGGCGGCCGGGTGTACGTACGTCCTCAATTGTGTTAGAATGGATGTGATCCATAGTGATTGCTCCTTTGTTGATGATTTCTCGCAAAACCATTTTAACATGAAGCTTCACTATGGATTTTTGTTTTTTGATTACCTGTTCAAATTCATTTTACAATTAACCTTAGGTAAATAAAGGGGTGGAACTATGTTTGTAGTCGATACATACGATGTCATCGTCATCGGTGCCGGTCATGCCGGCTGTGAAGCGGCCCTGGCCAGTGCCCGTCTGGGCGCCAAGACCCTGATGGCGACGTTGAACTTAGATAATATTGCCCTCATGCCCTGTAATCCCGCCGTCGGGGGTCCGGGCAAGAGCCATCTCGTCCGGGAAATCGACGCCCTGGGCGGGGAAATGGGCATCAATACGGATAAGACCTGCCTCCAGATGCGGATGCTCAATACCGGCAAGGGACCGGCTGTCTATTCGCTCCGGGCCCAGTCCGATAAGAAGATGTACCAGCTGGCCATGACCAAGACCCTGGAAAACCAGGAAAACCTCGATGTCAAGCAGCTCATGATTACGGATCTCCTCGTCGAAGACGGCGCCGTCACCGGGGTCCGGACGGAACTGGACGAAGTCTATAAAGCCAAGTGCGTCATCCTGGCGACGGGGACCTACCTCAAGGGGAAAATCATCATCGGCACCTGCACCTATTCCGGCGGCCCCATCGGCCAGCGCTCGGCCGAAGACCTGTCGGGGTCGCTCCTCAAGGCGGGCCTCAAGCTCATGCGCTTCAAGACAGGGACGCCGGCCCGCGTCGACCGCCGCACCCTGCGGACGGACGAAATGGCCAAACAGGAAGGCGATAAAGACGGCCATGCCTTTTCTTTCCTGTCGGAACGCAAGGACCGCAACAAAGAATGCTGCTGGCTGACTTTCACCAATGAAGAAACGCATAAGATCATCCGCGACAACCTCGATCGGGCGCCGATGTGTAACGGCATCATCACCGGCATCGGCCCGCGTTACTGCCCGTCCATCGAATCGAAGATCGTCCGCTTTGCCGATAAGAAGCGGCATCAGTTGTTCATCGAACCGGAAGGTGAATCGACGGAAGAAATGTACGTCCAGGGCATGAGCACCAGCATGCCCGCTGACGTCCAGTACGCCTTCCTGCGGACCATTCCGGGCCTGGAAGATGTCAAGATCATGCGTCCTGGTTACGCCATCGAATACGACTGCCTGGACCCGACACAGCTCACACCATGCTGGAAACGAAGAAGATTTCCGGCCTCTTCTCGGCAGGCCAGGCCAACGGCACCAGCGGCTACGAAGAAGCGGCTGCCCAGGGCCTCATGGCCGGCATCAACGCGGCCTTGAAGATACAGGGGAAGGATCCGTTCATCCTGACCCGTTCTGAAGCCTATATCGGCGTCCTCATCGACGACTTGGTCACCAAGGGCACGAATGAACCGTACCGTATCATGACCAGCCGCAGCGAATACCGCCTCATCCTGCGCCAGGATAATGCCGACCTGCGCCTGACTCAGAAAGGCTACGATTTGGGCCTGGTCACGCAGGAACGGTACGACCGTTTCACGGCCAAGAAAGAGGCTATCGAACAGGGCATTACTGCCTTGAAAGAGATTTCGGTCACGCCGTCCAAGGCCAACCTGGAAAAACTGGAACGCCTGGGTACGGCACCGATTCACACGGCTATTACGGCCTATGACCTCCTGCGCCGCAATGATGTCGATTATGAACCTTGCGGACGGTCTTCGACCTGCCGGAACTGGCTGCCGATGTGGAAGAAGAAATCGAGATTATGATCAAATACGAAGGCTATATCAGTCGTCAGATGGAACAGGTTGAAAAGATGAACCGCCTGGAACAGAAGAAGATGCCTGCCGACATCGTCTATGCCGATATCGATACCCTGTCGGCCGAAGCCCGGCAGAAACTCGATGAAATCCGGCCCTTGTCCCTGGGCCAGGCCAGCCGTATCTCCGGCGTCTCGCCGGCGGATATTACGGCCCTGCTCATCGTACTGGAACAGCACAGCCGGGAGGAAAAAAATCATGTTTCGCAGTGAATTAGCACAGGCTATGAAGGCCATGGACCTCAGCGTATCAGAAAGCCAGCTGGCACAGTTCTGCACCTTTGACGAAGCTTTAGTCGAAACGAACAAGGTCATGAACCTGACGGCCATTACCGATCCGAAAGGCGTCGCCATCAAGCACATGGCCGACTGCCTGTCCTGCTATGACCCGGCTTATTTCAAAGATGGCGCCAGCGTCCTCGATCTGGGGACCGGTGCCGGCTTTCCCGGCCTGCCCCTGCTCATTTACCGGCCGGATCTGAAGGTGACCTTCTTCGATTCCCTGCAGAAGCGGCTGACTTTCCTGGAAAAGGTCGTCTGCGATTTGGGACTGACCGCTTCGTTCCTCCACGGCCGGGCTGAAGAAATGGCCCATAAACCGGAATACCGCAGTGCCTTCGATATCGTCACCAGCCGGGCCGTGGCCCGCCTGAACATCCTGGCCGAATGGGCCCTGCCTTACGTCCGGACCGGCGGCTATTTCATTTCCCTCAAAGGGGCCCAGTATGAAGAAGAACTGGCGGAAGGCGAAAAAGCCTGCAGATTCTGGGCGGCAAAGTCGCCGAAGTCCGGCCGGTCCGCCTGCCGGGCCTGGACGATGTCCGCGCTGTCCTCTATATCGAAAAAGTAAAGGAAAGCCCCAAGAAATATCCCCGCAAGCCAAAGATGGCTGCGAAAAATCCCTTATAGAGAAAGAAGTGTACGCTATGTCTTTGAAAAAAATCCTCTGTCTGGCCGCTGCGGCCTGCCTGACCGTATCGGCTGCTGTCTTTGCCGATACACCGCAGCCGCCTGAAATCAGTGCTCATGCTGCCTATGTCATGGATGCCGATACAGGCGACACGCTCTATGCGAAAAATGCCGATGACCGGGCCTATCCGGGCAGCACGACGAAAATCATGACCTGCATCCTAGGCGTCGAACTGGGCAAGGCACAGGGTAAATTGGATCAGCCTATCAACATTACGAAAGATGTCTACGATATCGAAAGCGATGCGTCCGTCCTGGGTATCGACCCGGGCGACCAGATCACCCTGCGCAATGCCATGACCGGTATGATGACTGTATCCGGCTGTGATGCCACCATTGCCGTCGCCGAAACGGTTACGCCGAGTCAGGCCGATTTCGTCGCCAAGATGAACGAAAAAGCAGCCGCCCTGGCTGTACGAATACTCATTTCGCCAATCCCCATGGCCTGCCGGACAGCGACCACTATTCGACAGCCCGCGATATGGCGACGATGGCCGCTTACGGCATGAAACTGTCGGAATTTCGCGATATGGTCAGCCACAGTGAATACGACATGCCCTATATCAACGGCGGCTCCAAGCACTGCACGACGACGAACTATTTCCTGACCAGCGGCTTCCCCGGTGCCAACGGCATCAAGACCGGTACGACCAATGCCGGCGGTCCCTGTCTGGTCGCATCGGCTACGCAGGACGGCCGGACCGTCATCGCCTCTATCATGAATTCGGACGACCGCTTCGGCGATGCCCAGAAACTCATGAGCTATGGCTTCTCCGTACTGAAACCGGTCGAACCGGCAGAAAACGTCTATATCCTGCGCCAGGCACCGGCAGGCCAGACCTTGTCGGATATCAAGGAAAAACAGGCCCAGGCTGCTGAATTAGCTTCCCAGCAGAAGAAAGAAGTAGCCACGGCGGCAGCTTCTACGGCTGCGGCCAAAGCACCTGCTGAAGCAGATACGGCCGTAAAGACAACGGCTGCGACAGTGGCTAAAACGGCAGCTAAGACGACGGTGAAGACCGCTGCCAAAGCGGATACGGCTAAGACAAGTAAGCCGGCTGTTTCCAGCCAGCCTTACGTTCCCTTTTCGCCGGCCGCCTAAAAAAGGATATTGACAATCTCTGTCCATATTCGTATAATAAACGCATCAGCAGATCCGTACAGGACTGACGGAATCAAGTGGAGTCACCACGTGAACTGTACGGACCCTTTCATGCCGACCGTCTGGGCAAGAGTATGCTACATATTCTTGAGCCAGGCGGCCGGTATTTTTTTTTCGCCAGCCTGGCTCCTCATAAGGAGTGTTGTTTAGATGAAACGAAATCGCTGGCTCATCGCCCTGTCTGCCATGGGGCTCCACCTCTGTATTGGCAGTGTCTATGCCTGGAGCGTCCTCACCAAGCCCATTATGGAATCCATGGGATTTACCCTCAAGGAAACGACGTGGACCTTTTCCCTGGCCATCTTGTTCCTCGGTTTGTCGGCCGGCTTTTTGGGCAGTTTTGTCCAGAAAATCGGGCCCCGTAAATCGGGCCTCTTATCGATGACCTGCTTCGTCACGGCCATGTTCGGTACGGCAGCAGCTCTCTACGCCCACAGCCTGCCCATGCTCTACGCCTTTTACGGCGTCATCGGCGGCATCGGCTTGGGAACGGGCTATATCACGCCCGTATCGACTCTGGTCAAATGGTTCCCGGAAAACCGGGGCTTCGCTACGGGTCTGGCCATCATGGGCTTCGGCTTTGCCAGCTCATTGCCGGCCCGGCTATGCAGCTCTTGGTCCAGCATTTCGGCCTGGTCGCCAATTTCATCATCCTCGGCTGCGTCTATATGTCATCATGACGGCTTCGTCGCTCTACCTGGCGTCGCCTGCTGCCGGTGACATCCCGGCCAAGGCCGAAAAAGAAGGAACTGTCGAATATGCCGACGCCAGCCGCAGTTCACCGTCCGCCAGGCCATGAAGACCTGGCAGTTCTACGCTATCTGGTGGCTCTTCTTCACCAACATCACCTGCGGCATCGCCCTGCTGTCCGTCGCCTCGCCGATGGCCCAGGACGTCGTCGGCATGTCGCCGTTGGCAGCGGCTCCATGGTCGGCTCATCGGCTCATGAACGGTGCCGGCCGCATTGCCTGGGCGACCGTATCCGACTACCTCGGCCGCTCGGCTACATACGTCCTCTTCTTCCTTATCGAAATCCTGGCTTTCTGGCAGCTGGCCCGCGTTACCAGCGCCTTTAGCTTCCAGGTCCTGGTCCTGCTCATCATCTCCTGCTATGGCGGCGGCTTCTCGTGCATGCCGGCCTATCTCAGCGACCTCTTCGGCACGAAATACCTCAGCGCCATCACGGCCGTATCCTTACGGCCTGGGGGGCTGCCGGCGTCGCCGGTCCCCTGGTCCTGTCGCTTATCAAAGAAAATACCAATAGCTACGCCGTGACGCTGTACTTCTTCGTCGGCGCCTTCGTCGCTGCCCTGGCCTTGATGATTTTCCTGAAATACCGCACCCGCCACGGTATCGCCAGGGTCGCAGAAGCGCGGGGATAATCGTTCATCGTAGGGGTCGCCCCTACAATGAACGATGAACGCCATCGCTGAAAGCGGTAAATCATTCACGGCCTGTGGCCTTGTGCGTAGGGGACGTCCTGTTAAGGCGTCCCGTTGTGAACAATGGGAGATATACTCAACTGGCTCATGAGACATGGTTTGGTGGCCTGCGAAAGCAGCATTTCGCGGGATTCCCACAACGGGCCGCCCTTTGGGACGGCCCCTACTACGAATGTGAATAAAATCACTTAATGAGTTGGGCGCATAGATGAATGAAAATGATTGCTTTCTGATTATAATGATTGAATTTGATTGAAATTGATTGAACATAACGGTATAATGAGGCCAAAGGAGGATAAAAGGGAAGTGATACGATGTTGACAGAAGAAAGACATGAAAAAATCATGCGTCTTGTCAATACGAGCGGTGCCGTTTCGGTCCAGGACTTAGTAAGTTTTCTGAACATTTCCGAATCGACGGTCCGCCGGGATTTGCTCACGCTGGACCGCGAAGGCCGTCTGCGCCGTGTCCATGGCGGGGCCACGACGCTGCGCGATGATTCTTCGTATGAAGCGGATATGGAAAACCTGCAGGATAAATATTCCATCCATATGAGCGACAAACGCCGCATCGCCCAGTATGCGGCCAGCCTGATCAAAAAAGATGATTTCGTCTATCTCGATGCCGGTTCGACGACAGAGCAGATGGCCGATTTCCTGGCCGGGTCCGAAGCGACTTTCGTGACCAACAGCATCCCGCTGGCTCAGAAATTAGGGCGCAGCGGCAGCCGCATCTATATCCTGCCCGGACGGGTCAAAGGCGATACGGAAGCCATTGTCGGCAGCGAAATGCGGGACATGATCGGCCGCTATCATTTCACCAAAGGGTTCTTCGGAGCCAATGGGATTGCTCCCCATTCCGGCTGTACGACGCCAGATGATGAAGAAGCTGTCTGCAAGCGCGCTGCCGTCGGCCAGTGCCTGGACCGCTTCGTCCTGGCCGATTCCAGTAAATTCGGTTTATCTTCGCACATTACTTTTGCAGATTTATCAATGGTTACGCTGATTACGGCAAAGGCCGAAGAGCACATCGACTACCGGCCGTATCAGCAGATTACGGAGGTGCATATCCTGTGATTTATACAGTTACGTTCAATCCATCCTTAGACTATGTCGTCCACATGAAGACTTTACGGCCGGTGATATCAACCGCGCCGAACAGGAAATGATTTATCCCGGCGGCAAGGGCATCAACGTATCCCTCGTCTGGGGAATCTTCACATCCCGTCCAAGATGCTCGGCTTCATCGCCGGTTTTACGGGCCGGGAAATTGAACGGCTGGCCAAAGCCAATGGCGGCGATACGGATTCATCGTCCTCGATGAAGGCTGCTCGCGCATCAACCTCAAAGTCAGCGCCGATGACGAAACGGCTGTCAACGGCATGGGACCGCATATTCCGGAAGAAAAACTGCAGGCCCTGCTGACTCAGATCGATGCCCTCAAAGCCGGCGACACGCTGGTCCTGGCTGGCAGTATTCCCAGCGATATCCCCGATGATATTTACGAACAGATCCTTAAACGCCTCCAGGCCGCGGAATCCGCGTCGTCGTTGATGCTACGGGCGACCTTTTGAAGAATGTCATCAAATATAAACCGTTCCTCATCAAGCCGAACAACTTTGAATTAGGAGAACTGTTCAGCGTCGACCTCCATACGGATGAAGAAATCACGGTCTGCGCCAAACAGCTCCAGGCCATGGGGGCCCGCAACGTCCTCGTCTCCCTCGGCGGCGACGGCGCCCTGCTCCTCGGCGAAGACGGCCAGGTATACCGCCGCCAATCCCCGAATGGCACGCTGGTCAACTCCGTCGGCGCCGGCGACAGCATGGTCGCTGGCTTCCTGGCCGGCTTTGAAGCGTCGAAAGGCGACCTCAACGAAGCCCTGAAAATGGGCATCAGCGCCGGCAGTGCTTCGGCTTTCCATGAATGGCTGGCTACGGAAGACGATATCAAAGAAGTATATGCTACCTTATAAAACGATGAACACGCATTTTTATATATAGATTATATAGTTGATAAGAGAAGGAGAGAAATAATGCGTATTGTAGATTTACTCAAGAAACAGAGCATCGACCTCAATGCGTCTGTAGCCGACAAAGCCGCTGCCATCGACCATCTGTCGATCTCATGGCCGCTGGTGGCAACCTGAACGACAAAGAGTTGTACAAGCAGCGCGTCCTCGCTCGTGAACAAGAAGGCAGTACGGGCATCGGCGAAGGCATCGCTATTCCCCATGCTAAGACGGAAGCCGTCAATGAACCGGGCCTGGCTTCGATGATCGTCCGCGACGGCGTCGACTACGAAAGCCTCGACGACGAACCGGCTCACCTGTTCTTCCTCATCGCCGCTCCGGCTGGCGGTGCCAACGTCCATCTGGAAGTCTTGAGCCGCCTGAGCCGTATGCTCATGGACGACGATTTCCGCGACAACCTGATGAAGGCCAAGACACCGGAAGAATACCTGGCTATCATCGATAAAGCTGAAGCCGAACAGGTCGCAGCCGAAGAAGAAGAAGCTGCTGCCGAAGCGGCCGCCGAAGAAGCACCGGCTGAACCGGAAACGGCAGCTCCGTCGGACCGTCCTTACGTCATCGGCGTTACAGCCTGCCCGACGGGCATTGCCCATACCTACATGGCGGCAGAAGCCTTGGAAAATAAGCCGCTGCTATGGGCGTCGATATCAAAATAGAAACGAATGGTTCCGGCGGTGTTAAGAACCACCTGACCCAGGCTGATATCGACCGCGCTGTCGGCGTCATCGTCGCCTGCGATAAAGACGTACCGGTCCAGCGTTTTGCCGGCAAACCGGTCATCTTTACGAAAGTCGCCAACGGTATCAAGATTCCGGAAGAACTCATCCAGACCGTCCTCGACGGCAAGGCTCCTATTTATCAGGGCAATGATTCTTCGTCGGAAGCTGTCGACGTCGAAAGCGCTGAAAAAGAAAGCGTCGGCCGCCAGATTTATAAACACCTGATGAACGGCGTATCCCATATGCTTCCCTTCGTCATCGGCGGCGGTATCCTCATCGCCCTGGCCTTCCTCTTCGATATGGACAACGCCGGTGCGGCCAACTTCGGCAGCGGCACACCGCTGGCTGCCTTCCTGAAGAACGTCGGTGGCCTTTCCTTCAGCATGATGATGCCGATCCTGGCAGGCTATATCGCCATGAGTATCGGCGAACGGCCGGCCTCATGCCCGGTATCGTCGGCGGCTTCCTGGCGACGACAGGCGGATCCGGTTTCTTCGGCGCCCTCTTTGCCGGTTTCATTGCAGGGTACCTCATCATTTTCCTGAAAAAAGCCTTGTCTCATCTGCCGGAAGCTTTGGACGGCACGAAGTCCATCCTCTTCTATCCGGTCCTCGGCCTGGTCCTCATCGGCGTCATCATGACCTATATCATCAATCCGCCGACGTCCATCTTCAATACCTGGCTTTTTGATGTTCTTAACAGCATGACCACGTCGAGCCGTATCGTCCTCGGCTTCATCCTCGGCGGCATGATGTCCATCGACTTCGGCGGCCCGATCAACAAAGCGGCTTACGTCTTCGGCACGGCATCCCTCATGAGTGCCAGCGGTCAGGCTGTCAGCTCGGGCATCATGGCTTCGGTCATGGTCGGCGGCATGGTTCCGCCTCTGGCTATTGCCTTGGCCATGCTCCTCTTTAAAGGCAAATTCACGCCGAAAGAACGCCAGTCGACGATTACCAACTTCATCATGGGCCTGTCCTTCATTACCGAAGGGCTATTCCTTTCGCCGCATCGGACCCGGTCCATGTCATCCCGCCCTGCGCTATTGGCGCAGCCGTTGCTGGTGCTCTTTCCATGCTCTTCAATTGCACTCTTCCGGCTCCGCACGGTGGCATTTTCGTCTTCGGCGTCATCACAAACTGGCCTATGTATATCGCAGCCTTAGTCGCCGGCGTCATCGTCGCAGCTATCCTGCTCGGTATTTTCCGCAAAAAACGTCCGCAAGACTAATTGCGTTATCTTTATAAATCGTATACACTATATAATATAGATTTATCTCACTATTTTATATTTCCTAAAAGGAGGAATTTGTCATGAAAGAATTCGAATTTGTTGTCACCGATCCCCAGGGTATCCACGCTCGTCCGGCTGGCCTTTTGGTTAAAGAAGCGAAGAAATTTGAATCCAACATCAGCGTATTCAAAGGCGCCCGCAAAGGCGATTTGAAGAAAATCTTCACCATCATGGCCCTCGGCGTAAAACAGGGTGAAACGATTAAAGTACAGGTAGAAGGCGCAGACGAAGAACAGGCAGCTAGCGCTGTAGAAGCCTTCTTGAAAGAAAACTTCTAATTCTTTGAGGAGGAAAGTACATGCTGACGTTAAAAGGTAAAAGTGTCTTCTCCGGTATCAGCATCGGACCCTTGGCACTGTTCCATCGCAATACGATTTCTACGGCCGTACGGCCTATTGATGATGCCGAAGCTGAAGTCGCCCGCTTCCAGAAAGCCCGCGAAGAAGCTATTGGCCAGCTCAAGGACTTGTATGTCAAGGCTGTAGATAAAGTCGGTGAAGAACAAGCGGCTGTCTTTGAAGTCCATCAGATGATGCTCGATGACGACGATTACGTCGAAGGCATCGAAACGAAAATCCGCGATGAAAAAATGAATGCTGAAGCGGCTGTCGACCAGACGGCCCAAGAATTTGCCGAAATGTTCCGTTCCATGGAAGACGCTTATATGCAGGCTCGTGCCGCTGATGTCCTGGATATTTCCCGTCGTGTCGAACAGCAGCTCTGTGGCGGCCCTGGCATCGATTTCAGCAACTATGACCACGTCATCATTGCTGCTGACGACCTGGCTCCCAGCGAAACGCTGCAGCTCGATACGGATAAGATTCTCGGTTTCGTAACCTCGGGAGGCAGCACGAATTCGCATACGGCAATCCTGGCCCGCACGCTGGCATTGCCGCCGTCGTCAGCACGGGCACACAGCTCCACAATGACGTCGACAACATGACGGCCATCATCGACGGTACGACGGGTACGGTCTACATCAACCCCGATGACGAAACGATGGCTGCCATGAAGCAGAAACAGAAAGAAGAAGAACTGCGCGTCGCCGCCCTGGAACAGGTCCGCGGTGTCCCGACGGTCACGAAAGATGGCAAGAAGATCAATCTCTATGCCAACATCGGTAACCCGGGCAATCTGCCTCAGGTCCTGGCCAACGATGCCGAAGGCATCGGCCTCTTCCGCAGTGAATTTCTCTATCTCGAAAGCAGCGATTATCCGACAGAAGACCAGCAATTCGAAGCCTATAAACAGGCGGCCGAAGCTTTGGGCGGCAAAACCGTCGTCATCCGTACCCTGGATATCGGCGCCGATAAGAAAGTCGACTACTTCCAGCTCGACCCGGAAGAAAACCCGGCTATGGGCATGCGGGCTATCCGCATCTGCCTGACCCGCGTCGACCTCTTCAAGACGCAGCTCCGCGCCTCCTGCGCGCTTCGGCTTATGGCAAGATTGCATCATGTTCCCGATGATCATTTCCGTCTGGGAAGTACAGCGGTGCAAAGAAATCCTCAATGAAGTCCGTCAGGAATTGGATGAAAAAGGTATTGCCTATGATAAGGACATGGAAATCGGCATCATGGTCGAAACGCCGGCCGCTGCCGTCATGAGTGAAGAACTGGCTAAAGAAGTAGACTTCTTCAGCATCGGTTCTAATGACTTGACGCAGTACACCCTGGCCATCGACCGTCAGCAGACCAAGCTCGATGCCTTCTTCGATCCCCATCATCCGGCTGTCCTCAAGCTCATCCAGATGACCATCGAAAACGGTCATAAAGCCGGCATCTGGGTCGGCATCTGCGGCGAACTCGGTGCAGACCTGACACTGACCGAAACGTTCCTGCGCATGGGCGTAGACGAACTCTCCGTCAGCCCACCGTCGGTCCTGCCGCTCCGTGAAAGAGTACGCTCTCTCGATTTGAGCAAGTGATAAAAAAGAGGCTGTCGCATCAAGACAGCCTCTTTTTTATTACTTATTTCAACACTTCATCCGAGCTGGTCGGGAGGTTCGGCATATCGGTGTTGAACCATTTCTTGTAGATTTTCTGGAATTCGCCTGTTTCTTTCAACTTCGCCATGGCGTCGTTGACTTGTTTCAACAATTCTTTGTTGTCCTTGTTGATGGCGAAGGCCAGGTATTCTGGCTTGATATTGGGGATATCGATGACATCGAATTTTCCCTTGCCGTCCTGAGTCAGGAAGTAATCGGCAACCGGTTTGTCGAGGATGGCTGCCGGCGAGCCGCCGACCTGGAGTTCCATAATGGCTTCAGAGTTATTATCGAATTGTTTAATTGTATAGCCCTGTTCTTCCGCGTATTTAGCACCAGTCGTGCCGATTTGGACGGCAATCTGCTTGCCCTGCAGGTCGGCTACGGAATGGATGTTGCTGTTCTTCGGCGTCAGGATGACCAGTTTCGATTCGTAGAACGGAGCGGCAAAGGCGACTTTCTGTGCCCGTTCCTTGGTCACCGTCATGCCCGTGGCGGCAATATCCATGTCACCCTGCTGAATGATGGGGATGATGCCCGAAAAAGCGATGTTGTTAAATTCGACGTCCCGGCCCATTTCTTTGGCGACGGCGCGGATCAGATCCATTTCAAAACCCTTGTATTCCGACGATTCGTCGCTGTCCTTAAATTCAAAAGGAACGAACGTCGCATTGGTGGCGACGCGAAGCGGCTTTTTCGCATCGTTGGCAGAATCTTTCTTGTCGCTGCCGCAGCCGGCCAGCATGGACGCAGCCAAGACACCCGTAAGTAAAGCAGCACCTAATTTTTTCGTATCCATACAATCCCCTCCAGAAATTGAATAAAAATAAATTTATGTTTATTATTATACCTATTTTATGGAAAAAAGTAAAGGGCTTGTCGCACGACGACAAGCCTTTTTGGGGATCCATGAACCACGAACTGCGAACTGCGATTCAGCGGGATTCCCACAAGCGGGCCGCCTTGACAGGACGGCCCCTACGATGCAGCCTACAGGCTGCGAGCTCCTAACCACGAGCCACGAGCCACAATTCAGCGGGATTTCCACAAGCGGGCCGCCTTCACAGGACGGCCCCTACAAGCAACTAGCAGTCAGCTGCTAGTTGCTACTCCTTCAACTCCGGCATCTTGATGGGTGTTTTATCTACGAGGCGGACGATGAGGAGGGTGATGATGCAGATGACCCATTCAAAGTAAATGACGTGGGGCAGAATGCGGATCTGCGGGCAGAGCTGCCAGGCAAAGAGTCCGATGATGCCGACAAGGGTCGTCCAGAAAGCCGTGTTCTTGCGGCACAGGGACGGGCAGAACATGGTGCACAGGAAGACCAGGGTGAAGGCCGTCGTCAGGCTCAGGCCGATGAGCATGACTTTGACGATGCCGACGGCATTGAAGGCCAGCCACAGCGTACCAGCGCCGATGATGAGGATGATCAGGCGGTTGGCTTTGACATAGCTCATTTCTGAAATATTCGGTTTGATAAAACGTTTAAAAATGTCCTGAGAGATGAGGGTACCGGCGCCGAGGAGAATCGTGCAGGCCGTCGATACATCGGCCGCCCAGAGGGCAGCCAGGGTCATACCTGACGAGAACGGGTCGAGGCTCATGATGATCTGGGGCAGGGCCATGGTCGGGTTGATGCCCGGGAACTGGGCTTTGGCAGCCAGGCCGAGAATAGCCGATAAGAAGCCAATCGGGAAGATGAGCAGGCCGCCGAGGATGAAGCCTTTGCGGGCGGCGCTGGCATTCTTAGCCCCGCAGGCAATCTGGACCGGGCCCTGGGCCGTGATGGCTGGGTCGTCATGACGATGATCCAGCCGATGAGGACGGCAAAAGACAAGCCGCCCATGGGCGAAAACCAGTTGAAGTCCGCTGCCGGCAGAGCGGCGTTGATGCCGCTGATACCGCCGTCGCGGAGAAGGATGCGGACCAGGGAATAGATGATGCCGAGATAAATGACGGTGACACTGAGGATATTGGATAACCCGGAGGACCAGAGACCGCCGATGGCCGTGATGCCGACGAAGACGATAGCGCTGGTGATCATGCCGGCGTGCATGGAGAAGATGTCCGGCATGAGGGCGTGTAAAATGGAACCGCCGGCGACATACTGCAGGGACGTGATGCAGATCATGATCAGGGACAAGCCGATGACGCTGATGATGCGGGCTTTTTTGTCGTAACTCCGTTCAAAGAGTTCCGGAATCGTCGTGCAGTTCAGGGAACGATACTTGCCGGCAGCGACGAAACCCATGACGATGGCGCCGATAGCCCAGGCCGCATTGTACCAGCCGCAGCCAGGCCGATTTTCGTCGCACTTTCAGCGACGCCGACTGTCGAAGCCGCACCGACGGCCATGCCAGTGATGCTGACGGCGACCAGGCCTGCAGAAAACTGACGGCCTGCAAATAAATACTCCGTCGGGTTCTGACTGGCCCGGCGTTTGACATAGAAAGAAATGGCAAATAATAAAATGATGTATAAGATGACAATACACAATTGAATCGACATTTTCTCTCCATCCTCCTTTAGCTTATAAAATTTAAAATTCGCAACGTTGGTTCCATCTACAGGAACATAATATGCCAATAATTGACATTATTATAGGCTAAAATGAAGAAAAATACAAGGAGGAGGAAAAAAGGCTTGTCGCCGTGCGACAAGCCCTTTTTTTACGCTATGCTTTTTTCTGTGCGGCCATGGCCTGGAGTTCTGGTTTAAATTCTTCTACCAGTTTCTTTTCGGCTTTGGCGCCTTTCGAGAGGGCGTTGTAGATGATTTCTGCCATTTCATAGCGGGTCATCGTACGGTCGCCGTGGTATTTACCGTCTTCGTACGTAGCTTGCCCCGTTTCGACGGTATTGCCAGAAATGGTGGTCTTCGTGACAGTTCCTTCTTTAATGTGTTGTCGACAGTGATATTAGTAATCTTAATGGCTACGTTGCCAATTTCTCTATCAGCAAAGTTGAGGATGTCTTTCGACGGGTTGTAAATGGTGCCGCCTTTTGCAGTGTTGGTAATGTTCTTGGCAGTAGTAGACTTCAGAAGCGGTCTGTTCTTGTCTAGAACCATTGTCCCATTTATTCATATTTTCGCATCTTTTTTGCATGAAAATTTGTTCTCGACCCTGCTTTTGCGTACAAAAGTAGAACCTGATGAAATACGAGCTTTTTTTGATTTTTTATGCATCTTTGCTGAAGATGAATTTGAAATAATCTTCCTGGAACTGGCGATATTTCCGTTTGGCCAGAGGAATTTTGTGTCCCTTCACTTCGATGTATTCGCTCTTTATGATGTGAATTGCGGACTGGTTGACGATGTAACCTTTTCCGGGAGAGACGAACTGGCCGGGGGCGAGGGTTTCAAAGGTCTGCAGCATGGCCAGCAGGGACTGGCGCGTTTCCAGCATGGAGCCATCTACGGTATGGACTTGCTGGACGTGGCCGTTGCTCTCGACGAAGAGGATATGATTGATTTCTTCGACCTGGATGCCGCCACCGACAAGGCGAAAGATGACTTTTTTCCGCATGGGATACCTCTTTTCTGTTCGTGATAGGGAAGCACTTGTATTGGCAATCTTATTATAGCGTAATTTTCTGATTAAATATTCAACGCGACCTGAAATGCACATTTTTTGGCGTAAATTGATAAATGTAACTTATAGAATTATAAAACAGGAAAGTATATAGTTATCTCCGATGAGAGCGAGAAAGGCCATTGCATCGTGTTCCTAAATGCCATTGCATCGTGTTCCTAAATATGGTATGATACGGCCGAGGCAAAAGATAGCATCACCTGGTGTGAGTTATACTTTTTTTTCGGATATTTCTAAAGATGGTTTTGTCATCTGCTTGGATCTGATTCAGACCGAGACAGAAAGGATTAGGTGGGATTGTTACAGATTTCACCTGCACTATGGATATTTGTCGCTTAGACACCTTTCGGTCTGTGCCGGAAGGTGTTTTTTTATTCTTTTGCCCCAGATTCTCATAGGGAGGTTTTTTTGTTGAAAAAGTGTTGTGATTTTCTGGTAAACAACATGGCCATTTTCGTCGTCCTCATCGGTATCGTCGGCGCCGTATGGCCGCAGACCCTGCAGTGGGTCAAGCCTTATGTCGGCTGGCTCCTGGGTATCGTCATGTTCGGTATGGGCATGACCTTGACCGTCCAAGATTTCAAGACGGTCTTCAAACGGCCGTGGGAAG
>ENA-OQBT01000330-OQBT01000330.1-human-gut-metagenome-genome-assembly--contig:-NODE-330-length-31147-cov-2.428562_pt1 | contig 31147 bp, 41 predicted proteins | sample MGYA00242749_ERZ504557 | MGnify/ENA primary metagenome ERZ504557 (study PRJEB26092, sample SAMD00036243) | human gut metagenome | host: Homo sapiens | study: EMG produced TPA metagenomics assembly of... | reverse complement strand
TGGATATGTGAATCTTTTATTCCGAGCATTTTTCCTATATAATTAAGACTAGACATATTGAATAAACATCCTTTCGTTAATTGTTAGCACCTTTATTGTATCGGATTTTATTCAATATGTCTTTTTTGTGCAAAAAAAGTAGGCGCCAAGAGGACACGCAACTAGCGTTTCTCTTTAGCGCCCCAAAATAAATTATAGAACCATAGAAATTAGTTAATAGGCGGGCATAAACTTTTCATCGCTTTACCTTTGGATTTTGTGTGATACAATAAATAGAGAATATATTTCAATATAAACTGTTTAGCCGGCAGAGCGCGTTGGGCGTTAGAGTCGCCGGTAATCGTATTTTAGAATTAGTGAAATCAGCAAAGAGGAGATACCTATGAGCTTGCACAGAGAAAAACAGATATCATCGGAAATGAAATTTGACGGTCGTTTGATTAAAGTTACTTTTGACGTAGCCGATGTAAACGGCAAGGAAGCTTGGCGTGAAGTGGTTCATCATCCAGGTGCCAGTGCCATCGTTGTGATTGACGATCAAGGCCGTATCGTTATGGAACGCCAATTCCGTTATGCCTTGGATCGCGGTTTACTGGAAATCCCGGCGGGCAAACTGGACGGCGCGGAAGACCCGTTACATTGTGCCAAACGTGAATTGGAAGAAGAAACGGGTTATAAAGCTTCCGAATGGATTTCCTTAGGCGCTATTGCCACAAGTCCCGGTTTTTGTAATGAAGTGATTCATCTCTATGTGGCTAAAGGCCTTAGCAAGGGTGAAACTAATTGGGATGATGATGAATATGTGGAACTCGAATATTACACGTTCGACGAGTTGATGGAAGCGATTCGTAAGGAAGAAATTAAAGACGCTAAAACATTAGCGGCATTAGCTTTGGCTATGCCATACATAAAATAAACAGTATCTTAAGTTAACTTAAGAAAAGAATAGAGGCGTATTATGTTTAAACGAGTTATATTATTGGTTATGGATAGCGTGGGTATCGGTCATGCGACTGATGCTGGTGCCTTTGGCGACGAAGGGGCTAATACTGTGGGCCATATTGAATCGGTCGGCGGAACCTTACGTTGTCCTAATTTAAAACGCTTAGGATTGGCCAATATTGCGAATATTAAAGCCGATGACGAACCGGTAACCGGTCTTTTCGGCCGACTCCATGAAATCAGTCGCGGTAAGGACACGACGAGCGGCCATTGGGAACTTTTAGGTCATCCTGTGGATGTGCCGTTTCCGACTTTTTATGAAGGCTTTCCGAAAGAAGTTATGGACGCCTTTACCCGTGAAACGGGCTATGGCTATTTAGGTAATGAAGTAGCATCCGGCACGGAAATTATTGAACGCCTCGGCGAAGAACATATGAAAACGGGCAAACCGATTGTCTATACGTCGGCCGATTCCGTTTTTCAGATTGCCGCTCATGAAGATGTAATTCCTCTTGAAGAGCTGTATCGTATTTGCAAGATTACCCGTGAAAAAGTCTGTGTCGGCGATTATTATGTGGGGCGTATCATTGCAAGACCTTTTGTGGGTGAATTAGGCCATTTCAAGCGGACTGCCAATCGTCATGATTACAGTCGTATGCCTGAAAAAACTTTATACTGGGAAATCCTACAACAGCATAATTTACAGACTATTGGTGTGGGCAAAATCGGCGATATTTATGCCCGTGTCGGTATCAGTGAATCCTATCCGACTAAATCGAACAGTCACGGTATGAACGAAGCGGCTCGTCTCTTAGGCGGCACCTTTAAAGAAGGCCTCATGATGATTAATCTTGTGGAATTTGACAGCATGTACGGTCATCGCCGCAATGTACCGGGTTACAAAAGAGCCTTGGAAGACTTTGACTACCAGCTGGGAGGACTCTTGGATCTTCTCACTGAAGATGATTTGTTACTAATCACCGCCGACCACGGCAATGATCCTACTTGGCACGGGACCGACCATACTCGCGAATTGGTACCTTTATTAGGCTATTGGCAAGGTTTAAATAAACCGATAGCTTTGGGCGACCGCGATACCTTTGCCGATGTGGGGCAGACCATACTCGATAATTTCGGTCTTAAAGGCGATGTAGGCACAAGTTTCTTAAGTGTAATTAAAGATGCAAAATAATAAATCTAAAGTATAAGATTTAAATTCAGATATTGTGATGGTATTAATTTTAAAAAGAATTGAGGAAATACTATGAGTTGTACACATGCAAAACATCCGGTTCCAACGGATCCGGCTGAAAAAGCCCGTTATTATTGGGCTAAAAGACAGACTGCCGTAGCGCAGGAGCAGGGGATGAGCAACGATGAAATCCATGACTTATTTAAATACATCATGGACATGGATATCGATGCGGTAGAAAAATCCGGTACGGAAGAAACGTATGAAACCTTCCGTCGCGCTATCGGTCAGGCTACGACTGCTTTGGATGAAGGAAAGCCGGTGGCCGTGGCATTGAATTTGTTCCGCACTATCATGCACGGCGATCTTAAATAGAAAAACATATCATTCTAGGTAAAAAATAAAAAACAATCCCCATCTCCCGCAGGCTGGTTTTGCATTCGCAAAAAGGCTCTACGAAGAGGGGATGTTTTTTATAATATACGCAAGAACGGTGTGCATATTTAGGTAGAAATAGTTTTCCTTCAAAGACGCCCTGCATGATAGTGCGACTTTAGGGGGAGAGGGGTTTTGACAAATAAAAAAAGCGCCGTAACTATGAACTGCACCCCAAATTGGACACAATTTTTTGGAGGTGCAGTTTTTTTATGACAAAGTATTCTAAAGAAATCAAAGAAAAAGTTTACTATCTATTTGAGCGTGGATGGGGATTCCATGCAACTGCTAAAGAATTAAATATTCCTGAAGGTACCGTACGTAACTGGTTATTTAAGTATAAGAATGGTTATTCGACAAACAGAAGAATAAGGAAACGTAATTTTTCAGCTGAATTTAAACAAACTGTTATTGAAACTAGATGGGCAAATAGTTTATCCTTTAAGGAAACAGCAGAATTATTTAACTTAGATAATCCTAGCTTAATTGCAATTTGGCAAAAGAGTTATTTAGATGAAGGAATATCAGGATTACAGCCTAAACCTAAAGGTAGACCACCTATGCAACCTAAAAAACAACCTAAAGAACAACCTAAAGAACAAAATAATCAATCTATTAAGTCTGACAAAGAACGCATCAAAGCACTTGAAGCAGAGAATGCCCGGTTAAAATATGAACTTTCGTTTTACAATGATTTTATGGAAGAAATGCGTAAAATTGCTAAACCTAACCGATCTGTAAAAAAAACAAACAATCGCAATTGAAAGACTAAGGAAAACATATCCACTTCAGTTTATGCTCAATTATTTTGGTATCAGTCGAAGTACATATTATGCACGTCTTGCTGCTATAAAAAAGGGAGACAAATATGCAGATGAAAGAGAAGCTATTCGTACAATTGTAGCGATAAATAAGGGTCGTTATGGATATCGTCGAATCACTGTAGAACTACATAAATTAGGATTTTGTATAAATCATAAAGTTGTAATGCGTCTTATGAAAGAAGAGAAATTAACCTGCCAGGTTCGGCTTAAGAAGTATCGATCATATAGAGGTTCCGAAGGAAAAATCGCTCCTAATATCATCAATCGAGACTTTAATGCTACAAAACCAGATCAAAAATGGGCAACAGACATTACTGAATTCCACTTATTTGGTCGCAAAGTATACTTATCGCCTATCCTAGATATGTATAATGGTGAAATCGTCGCTTATGAAATATCTGAACGCCCTGTATTAAAGCAAGTGCTTTCTATGCTAAATAAGGCATTTACTATGAGACCTAATAGCCAAGGATGTATATTACATTCAGACCAAGGCTGGCAATATCAACATAAGGAGTATCAAGAGACATTAAAAAATCACGCCATCATCAAAGTATGTCCCGAAAAGGGAACTGTTTGGATAATAGCGTGATGGAAAATTTCTTCGGTTTACTAAAGTCAGAATTGCTGTATTTAGAAGACTTTACTTCTTGCGAAGATTTTATCAATAAACTAAGAGATTACATAGACTATTACAATACTAAACGTATCAAACTTAAATTAAAAGGAATGAGTCCGGTAGAATACCGGACCCATTCCCAAAAAGTTGCTTAATTACTTCTGTCCAAGAAAATGGGTGCAGATCACTAGGTTACAACGCTTTTGTGCTTTAATTATAAAGCATTCACTTTAGCCGTTAAGTTAGATTTCTTGCGAGCTGCTGTGTTTTTATGAAGAACGCCTTTGGAGGCTGCTTTATCAATTACGCTAGTAGCTTGAACAAGTGCTTTTTTAGCATCTTCTACTGCGCCTGCTTCTACAGCTTCAACCGTTTTGCGTGTAGCTGTACGAATTTGAGATTTCACAGCGGAGTTTTTCGCACGACGTTCAGCGTCCGTTTTTACGCTTCTAATACTGGATTTGATATTTGGCAATTGAGTCACCTCCTTATGATTACAATAATATACCTGAATAATTATAGCACAGTGCGTATTGTTGTGCAATACCTTATAAAGATTAGTTTTGCCTTATATTTATGATATAATAGTTTCAGATATGTTGAACATTAGTTTAGACTATATATTATACAGCTAAATTTTGAAAACGTATAGAATAGGAAGGTATAACCTTTGAAAAGCTATAGCCAAAGAAGGTATGGCCTTTGAATACGTATGACCTATAAGGTATGTAATATATAACCTATAAAGTCGATATTGATGGTAAAGAGGTGCTTTATGAAAAAATTAATGATTATAGATGGCAGCAGTTTGTTGTACCGTGCTTTTTTTGCGCTACCGCCGCTCAGTAATGCGCTGGGCGTGCCGACCAATGCGGTGTACGGTTTTTTAACCATGCTTGTTAAACTATATAATGATTTACATCCTGATTATGTGGCGGTAGCTTTTGATAAGGGGAAAGAAACATTCCGTACGGAGCTTTATGCGGACTACAAAGGCAATCGCCCAAATGCACCGGATGATTTGCGTCCTCAGTTTGGCCTTATTCGTGAAGTGTTAGAGGCACTCGGAATTACGGTTATCGAAGAAGAAGGCTATGAAGGGGACGATATTATCGGCTCTTTAAGCAAAAAACTGGGAAATAAAGATACGGCCGTGTATATCATCACCGGTGACCGCGACAGCTTGCAGCTCGTTGATGAACACAGCACGGTTTATTTAACTAAAAAGGGTATCAGCGATATGCTCGAAGTTCGTCCCGATAATATGGCGGACGAATACGGCTATGGCCCTGACATGGTTATTGATATGAAGGCCTCATGGGGGACAGCTCCGATAATATTCCGGGTGTGCCCGGCGTCGGTGAAAAAACGGCTCTTAAATTGCTTAATGAATACGGTACTTTAGAAGGCGTTTACGATAATATTGATTCCATAAAAGGTAAGTTAAAAGAAAAATTGGCCGACAATAAAGAGTTGGCTTTCTTGTCGCGCACCTTAGCGACTATTAAAACCGATATGGACTTAGATTATAAAGCTTCCGATTTTGTAACGTCAGCTCATGAAACGGAAATCGTGCCGCTCTTTGATCGTTTAGGTTTTCACAGCGTAACGCCGCGTCTCATCAAGGCTATGGGGATTACGGCGCCGACACCGGTTGATAGCGACTCCTTATTTGCGGATTTTGCCGAATCACCAACGGCTTCCAAATTGGAAATCGCAGGTATTGAAGCGATTACACCTGACTTTTACAAAAATAAAGATTTAGGTATTGTCGTTAAAGCCGGTGGTGCCCATCCATTCCGTACAATTGACGAAATTTTTGTGGCCAATGGTGAAACGGTAGCTCGTTTAGACGGCGGTCATGCTAAGTTCGCCGAATTGTTGCCGACTATGCTAAAGGATGCGGCTACGATTACGACGGAGGACAGTAAGTTACTCCTCGAAGTGACGGGGGACGCAAGACCGGGTACCATGCCTTTATTTACAGCCGACGGTGAACCGCGAATTTGGGATTTAACTTTGATGGCTTATTTGGCGGATCCGACGCGTACCAATTATGGTATTTCTTACTTGACCGAACGATTCAGTGCACCGACGTGCCGGCTACGGGTGATGCCAATGAATCTGCCGCCACGGCAAAGGCTTTACTCACTATGCAATCAGTAGCGCAGGAAGTGCTCAAGGATAACGGTCTCTGGGATTTATATAAAACCATTGAATTACCGCTCGTACATACCTTGCTCGTTATGGAAAAGAATGGTATTTACATTGATAAAGCAGCTTTAGAAGAAACTCAAACTCGCTTCGAAGCGGAAGCTAACGAATTACGCGATGCCATTTATAAAGAGGCCGGGGAAGAGTTTAACATTAATTCGCCGAAACAGTTGGGTGTTATTCTCTTTGAAAAATTAAATTTACCTGTTTTGAAAAAGACGAAAACGGGTTACTCCACCAATGCGGAAGTACTCGATATGCTTCGCAACGACCATCCGATTATTGAGCTCATTTTGAAATATCGTACGGTAGTTAAATTGATTTCTACTTATTTGGAAGGTTTGAAACCGTTAATCGATAAAAAAACGGAACGCATTCACAGCACGTTTAATCAGATGGTAACGGCTACGGGGCGCCTCAGCAGTTCCGATCCGAATTTGCAGAATATTCCGGTCCGTACGGAAAAAGGACGTGAGATTAGAGCATTGTTCTTGCCGGGTAAAGGCTACGATACTTTGGTGAGTGCGGACTATTCGCAGATTGAACTTCGTATTTTGGCGCATTTGTCGGAGGATCCGGCTCTCATTAAAGCCTTTATGGATGGCGAAGATATTCACCGTTTTACGGCCGCTGAAGTGCTCGGTAAAGCGATTGAAGACGTTACGCCGACTGAACGTTCCCATGCGAAAGCGGTTAACTTCGGCATTATTTACGGTATCAGTGATTTTGGTTTGTCCCGTGATTTAGGTATTACCCGCGGTGAAGCGAAAGATTATATTGAACTATATTTCCATCGTTATCCTAAAGTTAAAGAATATATGGATAATATGGTGGCGGAAGCACATGAAACCGGCATGGTGCGCACTATGTTCGGCCGTGTCCGTTCTTTACCGGATATTAACAGCCGTAACTTTAATCGCCGCTCCTTTGCGGAACGTACGGCGATGAACACGCCGATTCAGGGCAGTGCGGCTGATATTATTAAATTGGCCATGAATCAGGTGGAACAGCGCTAGAAGCTGATGGCTTTAAATCTCGTCTTTTGTTACAGGTGCATGACGAACTTGTATTGGAAGTCGTTAAAGAAGAAGAAAAGGCCGTCATGAAGTTATTGGCAGACATCATGGACAGTGTAGTGGAATTAAAAGTACCGCTCATTGTAGACGTACACAGTGCTACGAACTGGGCGGATGTGAAATAATAGAAAATTTTTAACAAAATCAGAGCCAAATTAAAAGCTCAAACGTTTATATAGGTGTATAGGCCTATACAATAATCACTCTATAATTGGTTAAGAGGTGAAACGAATGCCGGAATTACCGGAAGTGGAACTGATAAAAGAATATATCCATGAACACGCAGCCGGTAAAACGGTAGCTTATGTGGAATCTTTACTGCCGCGCATGTGGCGTAATTGTCCGGCTGATGTGGCGGAAACGCTAATTACCGGGCAGACCATCGAAGCCGTAAAACGAAGAGGGAAGTATTTAATCATTACTTGGCAGAATTCTGATTTACAGTTAATTATTCATTTGAAATTGACGGGTCGGTTAATCTATCGGCCAAGTGCTGAGGTAGAGCGTTTTGACCGCATTCTGTTTCACTTTACCGACGGGACAATGCTGGCGTACGGCGATGTGCGTACGCTAGGGGCGCTCTATGTGTTTGAGTCGGAGAAAGAGATTGATTTAAAAGCGTATCTGAATATGGGCGTTGAACCATTGAGTCGAGCTTTCACAAGTGGTAAACTATATGAGTTGACACGGCGTAGTTCTATGCCGATAAAGCCGTTCTTACTGGGACAGCAATTTGTAGCCGGCATCGGTAATATTTATGCCGATGAAGCTTTGTTTTTGGCCCATGTTATGCCGACCAGACCGGCCGATTCATTGAGTGAAGCGGAGACGAAGGCTTTACACCGAGCTCTGCGGAAAGTGTTACGTGATAGTTTGGCTAATGGCGGTACCAGTTTTCGCGATTATAAAAACGGTGCCGGCGGCAAAGGGCAAAATCAGGAACATTTATTGGTGTATGGTCGTGGCGGTAAACCTTGTGTTCGCTGTAAACGGACGCTCCAGGATATGACCTTGCGAGGACGTCATACCGTATTTTGCGGACATTGCCAACATTAAGATTATTTTTATTACATTATCGGGAGTTACGATGTATAAGATTGGTTTAACCGGCGGTATTGCGTCCGGAAAAAAGTACCGTATCCAACTGGCTTCGAGATAAAGGAGCACCTATTATTGATGCGGATATAGTAGCGCGTGAAGTTGTTGAGCCGGGCACGCCGGGCCTAAAGGCTTTGGTGGCAGAATTCAGTGATGAAATTCTTACGCCGGAAGGCACGCTTGATCGTCCGAAGTTGGGCAGTATTATTTTTAACGATGAAGCCAAACGGAAGCGTACCAACGAAATTTTACACAGCTTCATTAAACAACGCATTGACGAATTAGCTGAAAATTTTGCCAAAGAAGGCTTCAAGGCGGTTATCTATGATATTCCCTTACTCATTGAAACCAATTGGTATAAGGAAATGGATGAAGTGTGGCTCGTAGCTATCAACGAAGATGTTCAGACGGCTCGTTTGCAGGAACGTAACGGGTATACCTTAGAAGAAGCAAAAGCTCGTATTGCCAGTCAAATGCCGTTAGCGGAGAAGAAAAACTATAGTCATGTTGTGATTGATAATAATGGCACTTTGGCGGATTTAGCGGCGCAGTTAGAACAATTATGGCAAGCAAAAGGACATGTTTTTACTGAGGAGGATGCATGAAAGGCTCTACATTCTTAGCATGGTGCCTCGTAATTTTAGGCTGGTACTATTTCGCTGTGGGCGAACCGTATCTGGCGCGCACCTATGCGTATCCTTTAGAACATAGTGCCACTGTACATGCAGCGGCCAGGGCCAATAAGATTCCCTATTCGTTAGTCGCGGGGGTAATTCTGGCGGAGAGTAAGTTCAATGAACATGCCGAATCGGCACCGGGTGCTTTGGGGCTTATGCAACTCATGCCGGACACGGCACACTGGATTGCGGAACAAATGAATGAACCAAAGTTGACCGATAATGATATTAAAGAACCGGATACTAATATTAAGCTGGGGACATGGTATTTAGCGTATTTACTGAATGAATTTAAAGGCAATAAAATTTTGGCCTTGGCTGCGTATAATGCCGGTCGTGGTCACGTGGAAGAATGGATGAGCCAATACGATTGGGGCGATGACTTCGACGATATTGAGCAAATCCCGTTTGCGGAGACTCGTGAGTATGTAACGGCTGTTTTAAAAAATCAGGAAAAATATGAGTCTCTATACGCTATGGATGACAATCAATAGTATTAAATCAAGAGGAAGGATTATTTCAGATGGCAGATGTAATTGCAGAATGTAAGGAACGCACCTATGATTTTTCATGGTTGCCGAATACTTTGGGCGATTTTAAACTGGTAATCGATACGACGGCAGAAGACCTGTATTATCGCTTTTTTCATTATGAAAATGAACTGGGATGGCGTTGGGAAGCTTTGTATGATAAGGAAGTTGACGATTATACAGTTCATGTAGTGATGCCGCTTTTCTCTTTTACGGATATTAACTTTATTCGTGGTTCTTGGGAGGAGTTTGAGGCAGTGCTGAAAGAGCGCGCTGAGCAAGGTCTCACCGAGCGATTAATCGAGCCTCAAAAATGTTTACGTATGCATATAAACACAAAGGCCTTGCTGACTGGGCCTATGAAGAGTTTTTACCTCAACAGGTAGGTCCTTTTGTGCGGGATATTGCCCCAAGTAATGGGGTGTGCATGATTAACGGCTCGTACATTATCGGCGAATATCGCATAATGGATGATACGTCGGGGCTGTTACTTTTCTACAATGTACTGCGTGATGAGTTTTTTGCAGAGCTTCGGCGACACAATTATCCGGAGATTAACCATGACCTCGACGCAAAGACATTGCCGGAATTGGAAGCAAAACTGGAAAGTGAGCTTGTAAGAGTGCTTACGGACTTGCAAAATCGGTTATAGTATTTGTGTTTTGGCAGTGTTCATGATATAATATACGTGATTCGAAATAAGCTTTTTTAAAAGAGTGGGCCTTGGCTCACTCTTTACTTTATAGTAAAACACTATGCAGGCGTACAGACAGGCAAGTGCTTGGCAAATACGATGTGAGTAATATTACAGGTGTTACATCAAAATGAAGGAGGCGATGACCATGAAAAGAGAAGCCGTGGAAGAATTTGTATCCTCGATAGTGGAAGGGATTATTGAGGGCACAGAGATGGAACTGGTGGATGTGGAATATGTGCGCGAACGGGATTGGTATTTGCGTGTATATTTAGATAAGCCGGGCGGAGTCGATCTTGATGATTGTCAGATTGTCAGCGAGAAGCTGAGTGAAGTGTTGGATGCTAAAGATCCGATTAAAGAAAATTATTTATTGGAAGTATCTTCACCGGGACTGGATCGTGTTTTGAAAAAAGACAAAGACTTTGTTCGTTATCAAGGCGCCGACGTTGATGTACAGTTGTTTAAGCCGGTAGATGGGAAGAAGCAATTTACCGGAGCGCTGGGCGAGTTTACCGATGAGACTATTACGATTCAAGTCGGGGAAAACCCAATCGTGTTAGAACGAAGTGCTATTGCACAGATTCGTTTGCATTTTGAATTTTAAAGATAAAAACTAAAACAGAAAATATTGGAGGAATAATAAGTGAGTCAAGAATTAGTACAGGCAGTTATGGTGTTAACAAAGCAGAAGGGTGTATCGCCGGAAGTGGTGTTTGAGTCCTTGGAGGCATCATTGCTGCAGGCTTACCGTAAGGAGCCGGGTTCCAATCAGGACGCCTATGTAGAATTAAACCGTGAGAGCGGTGAATATAAGGTTTTTGCCAAGAAAACCGTAGTTGCTGAAGTTGAGGACGCAGAGAAAGAAATTTCTCTCGCCGAAGCTCAACAACGGGATATGCGTTTTGAAGTGGGCGACATTGTAGAAGTTGATGTAACACCTAAGAACTTCGGACGTAGCGCTGCTCATACGGCTAAGCAAATGTTGATTCAACGTCTTAAAGAAGCGGAACGCAGCATTGTGTACGAAGAATATTTCAGCCGTGAAGGTGATATCATCACCGGTCTTGTACAGCGTGTAGAAGGTCGCAATGTATTCGTTGACCTTGGCAAAACAGAAGCCATTTTACCACCGGCTGAACAGATTCCGACGGAAACATACAAAGCAGGCGATCGCATTAAATGCTACATCGTAGAAGTTAAAAAGACCACCAAAGGTCCTCAGATTATGATCAGCCGTACTCATCCGGGCCTGTTAAAACGCCTTTTCGAATTAGAAGTGCTGAAATTTATGAAGGTGTTATCGAATTGAAATCCGTTGCTCGCGAACCGGGCATGCGCTCTAAAATTGCCGTAGTATCTCGTGATGAAACGATTGATGCGGTTGGCGCTTGCGTAGGTCCTAAAGGTCAGCGTGTTCAGAACATCGTGGATGAATTAAACGATGAAAAAATTGAATATCGTAAAATGGGATGAAGATCCGGCTGTTTATATTGCCAACTCTTTGAGCCCTGCTAAAGTAATTTCCGTAGATGTAAACGAAGAAGAAAAAACATCTCGCGTTATTGTACCGGATTACCAATTGTCTTTGGCTATCGGTAAAGCAGGTCAGAATGCTCGTTTGGCTGCTAAATTGACAAACTGGAAAATCGATATTAAGAGCGAAACACAAGCAGATGAAGTAGAACCGGAAACGGCTGCTAATGAATTGCTTGAAGGTGACGGTGAAGCGTAATGAAGAAAAAAACACCTCCTATGCGTATCTGTGTAGGTTGTGGCGAGTTGCGTAATAAGAAAGAGATGCTGCGCATCGTAGCCTCACCGGAAGGTACGATTGCTATAGATAGAACCGGCAAAGCGGCCGGTCGCGGTGCTATATCGAACCGAAAGCGGAATGCTTTGAGACTGCTTATAAAGCGAAGCGCTTGGAACGCTCCTTAAAACGAGCCGTATCAGCTGATATTTATGAAAATCTGAAAGCTGAATTAGGGCTTAACGAGGCTGAATAAGCAAATGAACGAAACGAAATTTAAGAATTTATTAGGCATGGCACAGCGAGCAGGTAAATTGTTATCCGGCGATTTTGTAGCGGAGAAAGCAATTAAGCGGGGAAATGTTCCCTTAGCCTTGCTGGCAACTGATTGTGCTAAGAATAATGCGGAGAAATATATATGGTTAGCTCAGCAATATGATGTTCCGCTTAGAAATGTTTTGACAAAAGCGGAACTGGGTCATGCCATCGGCAAAGAACAAAGAGCTATTGTACTTGTAAATGATGTGGGATTTGCGAAGGCAATGCTCAAAGAAATAGATAATTGATTTGAGGGGGCATGCAGATGTCAAAAAAAAGAATACGTGATTTAAGTAAAGAACTAAATGTAGAAAATAAACAGATTATAGACTTTTTAAGCCGTAACGGTTATGAGTCTAAGACGCCGGCCAGCGGTTTGGATGATGCAGGTATTGAACTTGTTACCAAACATTTTAAAAACCGCAGTGCTCAGGCACCAAAAGAAGCGCCTGTAAAGGCGGCTGAAATAAGTGCTAAACCGGCAGCTAAAGAAAGTCATAAAAAAGCGGAACCTAAAAAAGCAGACGCTCATAAATCCGAAGCCCCTAAAGGTGAGGCAAAGCAATCTGACGGTCAGAAACCGGCTCATAAACAAGAAGCCCGTCGTGCCGAACAAGGTCAGAAGCCTAACACGAATAAAGGAAATAACGGTAACCGTAATAATGATGGCAATCGTAATAATGAGGGCCGTCAGGATTCTCGCAACCAGCAGAACCAAAAACATGGTAATCGTCAAGAACAGCGTCAGGATAACCGCAACCAGGATAATCGCCGTCAAGACAACAAAGGTCAAGACCGTAATGACCGCAATAATCGTCACGGCGATAAGAAAAACGAGGGCGGCAATCGTAACGAACATCAAGACCGCAATCGCAATGATCATAATGATCGTAAAAACAATCGCGACAATCGCAACAGCAATAAAGAAGGTCGCAACAATCGTGACGGTGGTCGCGATAATAACAATGACCGTCGCAATAAAAAGGACAAGAAAAACCGTGGCGGCAACCGTCCACAGTCCTTATTGTCCACTTCTTTGGCGAAGAGCAAAAATCGCGTAAAACAGCGTAATGAACAGAATCGCCAGCACAAAGAAGAAGAAAAACGTAAAGCAGAAGCTATGATTGCTACTCACATTGAAATCGGCCAGACTTTAACGGTTAAAGAATTAGCGGAAGCTATGGGCCGTGAAGTGAGTGAAATCATCAAAAAATTAATGTTATTAGGCGTTATGGCGACCATCAACCAGGAAATCGACTTTGATACGGCGTCCATCGTAGCGGAAGAATTCGGTGTAACCGTTTCTGAAGCGGCACCGGAAGAAGATCCTACTGAAATCGTAGAAGTGGAAGATTCGCCGGAAAGCTTACAGCCACGTCCGCCGGTTGTTACTATTATGGGTCACGTTGACCATGGTAAAACTTCCTTATTGGACGTAATTCGTCAAACTAACGTAACCGCATCCGAAGCAGGCGGCATTACGCAGCATATCGGTGCTTATATGGTTCGTTATAAAGGCAACAAGATTACATTCTTGGATACGCCGGGCCACGAAGCGTTTACCGCTATGCGTTTGCGCGGTGCTCAGTCTACGGATATTGCCGTATTGGTAGTTGCTGCCGATGACGGTGTTATGCCGCAGACAATCGAAGCGATTAACCACGCAAAAATCCGCTAATGTGCCTATTATCGTAGCCATCAATAAGATGGATAAACCGGGTGCCAACCCTGACCATGTTAAACAGCAGTTGGCTGAACACGGTTTATTGCCTGAAGAATGGGGCGGCGATGTAATCATGGTGCCTGTATCCGCTAAACAGCGTCAGGGTATTGATGACTTGCTCGAAAATATCTTGCTCGTAGCGGAAGTTATGGAATTAAAAGCTAACCCTAACCGTAATGCGCAAGGCGTTGTTATCGAAGCTAAACTCGATAAAGGCCGTGGTCCTGTATGTACTGTATTGGTACAAAAAGGTAGCCTCCGCGTTGGTGACAACATCATTGCCGGTGTAGCATACGGTAAAGTTCGTGCTATGACGAACGAACGCGGTGAAAAAGTAAAAGTAGCTCGTCCATCCATGCCGGTGGAAGTGCTCGGTTTGTCCGACGTTCCGCAGGCCGGTGAAATCATGAATGCCGTTGATGACAACGAAGCTCGTGTAATTGCCGAAAAACGTGTGGAAAACAGCGTTTAGCTGAAATGGGTACGAGTCATAAAGTTACCTTGGACGATATCTTTAATCAGATTCAACAGGGTGAATTAAAAGACTTAAATATTATTATTAAAGCAGACGTTCAAGGCTCCGTAGAAGCATTGCGTCAGTCTTTAGAAGCAATTAAGAATCCGGAAGTTCGTATCGTTATCGTTCATGCGGCGGTAGGTGCTATCAACGAATCCGACGTTATGCTCGCATCCGCATCGAATGCGATTATTATCGGTTTTAACGTTCGTCCTGATGCAGTCGTTCGTAAGGCGGCTGAAAAAGAAAGCGTTGACCTTCGTACGTATCGCGTTATTTACGATGCCATCAACGACGTGGAAAGCGCTATGCGCGGTATGTTAACACCTGAATTCAAGGAAGTTATCTTGGGCCGTGCGGAAGTGCGCCAGGTTATTTCCACACCAAAAGCGATTGTAGCCGGTTCGTATGTGACTGAAGGTGTGATTACGAACAAATCGGAAATCCGCTTGATTCGTGACGGTGTAGTTGTTCATGAAGGTCATGTAGATTCCTTACGTCGCTTCAAAGATGAAGTTAAAGAAGTAAAGAGTAGTTTTGAATGTGGTATTTCCATCGAACGTTACCGTGATATTAAAGAAGGCGATATCATTGAAGCCTTTACGATGGAAGAAATTAAACCACAGATTTAGGAGGCGTCTATGAGTGACGTTCGCGTACGTAAGTTACAGGAATTTATTAAACAAGAGGTAAGCGGCATGTTGATGCGTGGTCTTAAAGATCCGCGCATCGGCTTCGTTACCGTTACCGAAGTAGAAGTGACGGGCGATTTACGTCAGGCTACTATTTATGTGAGTCTGTTCGGTAAAGACGAAGAGAAAAAAGCGTCCTTGCAGGCTTTGCGTCATGCAGCCGGCCATATTCGCAGCGAACTGGGCAAAGTATTGCATTTGCGCTATACACCGGAATTTTTCTTCGACGCCGATACTTCATTAGATTACAGTATGCTCATTGAGTCTTTACTCAATGACATCAAAAAGGATGAGGCCAAACATGGCGATGATAAATAAGAAGGCTTTAAAAACTGCTTTAGATAAAGCCCAAAATATTATTTTGACAGTTCATGTTCATCCGGACGGCGATGCCTTGGGGTCACTCTTAGCTTTTTATGAAGCTTTGACGGCACAAGGTAAGACCGTCACTATGGTTGTGGATGACATCATTCCAGAAAAGTACAACTTTTTGGCTCCTGTGGATAAAATTCATTCCATCGAAACTATGACCGATTGGACAACGGACATGTTGCTCGTATTGGATGCCAGCACGTTCGAACGCATCGGTCGGGTCGGCGAATTATGTAAAGCCCCGATTTATAATATCGATCATCATATTTCTAACAGTCATTTTGCGGCCGGTTTATATTTGTTGCCCGAATTTGCGGCAACAGGTGAGATTTTAACTGACTTGTGTGAAAGCTGGAACTGGCCGATTACGGAAACGATGGCCAATGCATTATATATGGCCATTGCTACGGACTGCGGTTTCTTCCGCTTCAGCAATACAACTGAGAACACCTTAAATATGGCGGCACTTTGTGTTAAGAACGGTGCCAAGCCGAATGTTATTTCCGAACATGTGGAAGTGACTACGGTTGCTCGTATTGAAGTGATGAAAGAGGCTTTACAGACTATTCGTTTTTATAAAGACGGTAAAGTCGCCGTGTTGGCTCTCGACGAAGCTTAATGGCTAAAGTAGGCGATGATACGGACGGCTATGTCGATTTGATTCGCAATGTAGATACGGTAGATATTGCTATTTTGCTAAAAGCAGTGGATACTAATGTAACTCGTGTCAGCTTGCGTGCCAAGGTCACCGATGTGAATGCCATTGCCAATCATTTCGGCGGCGGCGGTCATGTGAAAGCAGCCGGTTGTACGATTCAGGCCAATATTGACGGTGCCATCGAGCAACTCTTAACGGTGATTGGCTAATGGACGGTGTATTTCCTTTCTTAAAACCGCCGGGCATAACGAGTCATGATGCCGTAGGGATTTGTCGGCGTTTGTTAAAAGAGCGTCGCATCGGCCATAGCGGTACTTTGGACCCCTTGGCATATGGTGTTTTGCCGATTTTTGTAGGTAAGGCAACACGTATCATTGAGTTTACGGAATCCATGACAAAAACCTATGTGGCAGAAGGTCGCTTTGGCTACGGTACGGATACGGAAGATATTACGGGCAATCCGTTACAAGCGGAAATAACGCCTACCACTATTCCTACATGGGAAGAGCTGGGAGCTATAGTAGCTTCGTTTACCGGTAAGCAGGACCAAACCCCGTCAATTTACTCCGCCATTAAGATTAACGGCCGCCGAGCCTATGAATTGGCTCGTGAAGGTGTGGAGTTTACTTTGCCGGCTCGAACGATTGAAATTACGGAATGTACTCTTTTGGCCTATGCCTATCCGTATTTTACCATTCGCGTTACTTGTTCCGCTGGTACTTATATTCGTGCTTTGCTGCGCGATATAGAGACTAGAGTCGGTATTCCGGCTACCATGACACAACTGGCTCGCACTGCGGTTGGTGAATATACCATCGACAAGGCGGTTACGGCGGAAGAATTGGCTGAAAAAGGTGAAGCCCTTGTAGGTGCTACCGATTCGGCATTGATGCATTTACAACCCGTAAATGTTTCAGAAAATGGCTTTATAGCTTGAAACAAGGTAAGCAATGGCCGTATACTAAAATAGACGGTTTTCATGGTGAAGTTGACCGGTTATATCGTGCTTATAATGATGCCGGTTTTTTCGGTATTGTAAGCGGTACTGACACAGGCTTAAAAGTAGTTAAATATTTTTTAATAGGATTAATGTATGAAGATCTTAACATCCTTTGCAGAGTTACAACAATTACAATCTAATATTGTGTATGCCTTGGGGACTTTTGACGGACTTCACAAAGGTCATCAGACGGTTATACAAAGGGCGGTAGCGGAGGCAAAGGAGCAGGCGGCCTATACCGTTGTGGTTACGTTTGATCAACATCCTTTGCATATCCTGAGACCGGAACGTTGTCCCAGTGCTTTATTGCAAAAAGAATTAAAAGCGAAGCTATTAATCGACTTAGGTGTTGATTATGTGTTACGCCTGCCTATGAGCAAGGAATTGCTGGCTATGACGGCGGATGATTTTGTGGCGGCCTTAACTGTTCATAATGAAGTTAAAGCCTTTGTCGTAGGGCAGAATTTTACCTTTGGGGCCGGCGGCTTAGGCACTCCGGATGTGATTAAAGCCTTAGTTGAGCCTAAAGGGATTCAAGTATATGCTTTAACTTTGGCTAAATGTAATGAAGTGCAGGAACATGTATCCAGTACATTAATTCGTGAAGCTGTCAAAGTGGGCCATTTTGAATTGGTTAATACTTTATTAGGTCGTCCTTTCATGTTCAAAGGTACTGTCATTGAAGGGGACCGTCGTGGTCGTATTCTCGGCTTTCCGACACTAAATTTTTTATATCCAAAGGAATTGACTTTGCCACCTGACGGCGTTTATGTAAATCGCGTATTTATTGACGGTAAGTGGTACGAAGGGGTTGGCAATTTGGGTGATAATCCTACCTTTGAAAACCAATACCATCGTTTTGAAGTCCATCTGTTTAATTTTGATAAAATGGTTTATGGCTATGAAGCGACCGTTGAATTTTGGAAGTTATTACGTCCGGAGAAACGTTTTGATTCACTTGATGAATTGATAAAGCAGATGAAAATTGATGAACAAGCGGCCAAAGATTTTTTCAAACAAAAATAAAATAAGATTTCTTAAGAACACCATTGAAGCTTAGAACTTTGATGGTGTTTTTTTTGTATATACTTATTAAAATTCAGGTAAGTTTTTCTTAAAATAGCTAATTTATTAAAATTTTTAAATACAATTTATCACAAAATATCCGCATAGGATAAACTCATGTATTCTTTTGGTTGACATTTTGCGATGATAAGAGTAAGATAAAAAGCACAATATTTTAAGGAGGTTATATTATGGCTATACGTTTTTCAGACCCGGTTAATGCAATCAAACACTCAGATACAGGAGATATTTTAAAACTCATTGCGCAGCCCGATATGATTTCCTTCGCCGGCGGTTTACCGGCCGAGGAATCATTCCCGGCCGAAGAAATTAAGAAAGCTACGGAGCTCGTTCTGAACGGTGATGCCGGTAAAGCATTGCAATATGGACCATCATTGGGGTATGAACCGCTTCGTGGAAAGCATTGCGAAGCGCATGAATCGAATTGTAAAAACACAGTATACGAAAGACAATATTTTAATCACTTGCGGCTCCCAGCAGGGTCTTGATATGTTATGTCGTTTATTCTGTAATAAAGGGGATACGGTTCTTGTAGAAAAACCGTCTTATTTGGGTGCCATTACGGCTTTTAATTTGACTCAGGTTAATTTTTGTTGAAATCCCCGGTGACGGTAAAGGGATGATTATTTCCGAACTTCGCAAAGCTTTGGAAACGCATGATGTGCGCTTAATCTACATCGTTACGGACTTCCAAAACCCAACCGGTATTACTTGGACCCGTGAACGCCGTGCAGAATTCATGGAAGTGGTGGATGAATTTGAAGTACCGGTTATTGAAGATAATCCGTACGGTGAACTTCGTTATGTAAGGGGAATACTTACCGTCTTTAACTACCTTTGATATCGAAGAATCTGGTTTGCTCTTTAGGGACCTTCTCTAAAACCTTTGCGCCGGGCTTCCGTCTCGGTTGGATTGCGGCCAATCCATTGTTTATCGAAAAACTGGATCTGTTAAAACAGAATATGGACTTATCCACAGCACCGTTTTCACAGCGTGTTTGCGAAACTTGGCTTCAAAACTTCGATTTTGATGCGCATGTACAATCTATCATTAAATTGTACAAAAGTCGCCGTGATGCTATGCTTAAAGCTATTGATGAGTTCTTCCCTAAGGAAGTTACCCATACTTATCCTGAAGGAGGGCTTTTCATCTGGTGTACCTTACCGGAACAGCTTAAATCTCGTGATATTTTAAAACAATGTATCGAACGTAAAGTTGCCTTCGTACCGGGCGAAGCATTTTTCACATCGGAAGGTAATACCAATTTCTTCCGACTCAATTATTCTTGCAACGACGAAGCTACTATTCGTGACGGAATCCAACGCATTGCAGATGTGTTAAAAGAAAATTTAAAATAACGATGTATTGCATATAAAGTTGTATTGTATATAAAGTCGTATTGTATATAATAGCTGAATATGTAAATGATGACCTGAGTATCTTCGGTGGCTGTAAAAAGCAGTGATGATATTCAGGTCATTTTGCTATCAAGTATTCTTTTAAAAATATAGTTTGTGATTATCAAGTGGGAAGAAATTTCCGAGTTGATTAAAATTTGAAGCGTTTATTTTTGCCGCAATGGGAAATTCATGGTAGAGGCTATAAGAATGCAGGGGAATATGTAAAATATAAGAGCATGAGAAGATACAAATGTTCTTCTCCAAATATAACCCAATACTTATTGGAAGCTATAGGCAATACTTATTGGACACAGCTATATGAGAAACGAGGTTATTATGAATTTACAAGAAGCACGTCAGAAAATTGATGAATTAGATAAAGTTCTCATTACGACATTTGAACAACGTTTGAAAGTGATTTTGGAAATCGCCAAAATTAAAGAACAGGAAAATATTGGAATTTACGAACCGGAACGGGAGCAAGAAGTATTGGCTAAATCTCTTAGCTATGTACAGGCCGGTGATTTGAAAGGCTATGTAAATAACTTTGTAAATTCTATTTTAGATATTAGCAAGACTTGTCAGAAACAACACATGCAGCAGCATATCTTTTTGATTGGCATGCCCGGTGCCGGCAAAACTACGGTTGGTAAGGCTTTGGCACAACATCAGGGGATGGAATTCTACGATTTAGATGCGGTGATTCAAGAGAAAACCGGTAAATCCATTCAGAATATTATTATTTATGATGGCGAAGAAGCATTCCGTAAAGATGAATTTGAAGCTATTACAGACATTGTAAATCACAAAATGCCGGCTGTTATTGCGACCGGCGGTGGCACTGTATTATCAGAAGATACGGTAAAACTCATGCGCGAATCCGGTTTTGTGGTGTTTATTCATCGCGATGTAACCCAGATTCTCGATGATTTGGATATGGAAATTCGCCCATTATTGAAGGAAAGTATTGAATATATTTTCCGCCTTTACGAAGAGCGCTATCCACTATATGAAAAAGTCAGCCATGTAAAAGTGCAGAATGCCAGCACTATTGCGGACGCAGTGGATCAAATCGTAGAAGCTTTGCCTAAAGTGGTTCGCTAATGGAAACGCTCCGAGGTATTGTGCAACGGCTCATTTATCAGAATGAAACCAATACCTACTGTGTGTTTCTATTGGAAGATTATAATGAAGAACGAACTGTTTGCACAGCTAATTTAGAAGCCCCTAAAGAAGGGGACGATTTGGAACTATCCGGTCGCTATATTACGCATAAAAAATATGGCCGCCAATTTGAGGCGGCACCTTGGAACGGTTAAAACCGGATACTTTATACGGCGCTAAGCAATACCTGATCAATTTAGGTGTTAAAGGGTTGGGCGAGAAGTCGGTGGATAAAATTATTGCCTATTTTGAGGAAGCCCTTCTTGATATCTTACGCGCCGAAGATCCGGAAGCTTTATTGGAAGTTCCCGGTTTACGTAAAAGTGTAAAAGAAGAATTGTATAATGCATTACGCGGCGAAGGTTTGCTTCAGGAAATCAATCGGTTTCTGGAAAAAGCAGGCCTTAGTTCGCGTTGGAGCCGCACTTTATATACGACTTACGGAGGTGCGGCCATCGATGTATTGCGAGATAATCCGTTCCGCTTAATGGAAGTAGATGGCTCAATCCCATTTTCTATGTGTGATACTTTGCGCAATTCTTTAGGAATCGAACCGAATGATGAGCGGCGTATTGAGGTGGCTATTCTATACACCTTAAAGAATATCGGCGATAACGGTCACAGCTGTATGCCCGCCGATGAGTTAATCGGTATGGTCTTTGATATGCTCGGCGGTTTTGCCGATGAAGTAGCAGCACGCTTGGAAGAACTTTTGGACATTGGTCAGATTGTAGCCACTGATTATGATGGTTTACTCTATATTTATTCGCCGAATATTTATAATGCCGAATCGGACGCCGCTTATTTGACGCAAAATCTCATGGCCGATTCCGATGTGATTACCCTCGATTTAGAATCTTTTATTGCCGGCTTTGAAGTAAAAAAAGGATTGCAGCTGGGGGATGCTCAAAAAGAGGCCATAGCCCTTGCTTTACAAAATAAAATTTCCCTAATTACCGGCGGTCCGGGGACCGGCAAAACAACGATTATTCAAGCTTTGGTGGAAGCGTTCCAACAGACGCCGCAGAATCGTATTCTTCTATGTGCACCGACGGGACGCGCAGCCAAGCGCCTTACCGAAGCAACCGGTTATGAAGCCACCACGATTCATCGTATGTTGATGCCGATACAGGGCAGTGATTCTTATGAATTTACTAAAAACGAAGATGATTTATTAGAAGCGGATGTCATTATCGTGGATGAAGCGTCCATGTTAAATGTTCAGTTATATTATTCACTGTTAGCGGCTATTCCCGAAAATGCCTATGTGGTCATCGTCGGTGACGTGGATCAGTTACCGCCAATCGGAGCCGGATTTATTCTGCGTGACTTATTGGATAGTCAAATTATACCGTCCGTTCGTTTGAATACGATTTTCCGCCAAAAAGAGGGAAACCGTATCGTAACGAATGCCCATGAAATCAATAAAGGGGATATGCCGGAATTGACTTCAGAAGGTGAATTTAGATTTGTTGAAGTCCACAGTGTGACCGACATGATGCATCGTGTGGTAGCTTTGTATCGTGAAGCATTAGCTGAGTGTGATGATGAGCTGGATGTGCAGATTATCTCACCAATGCGCCGCGGGGGAGCCGGTAGTGTAGCTATTTCTAAAACGGTTCAGGCAGCGGTTAATCCACAGGTGGCTACGCGCAGTGCCGTTAAAATTAACGGCCAGACCTATCGTGTCGGTGACAAAGTTATTCAGGTCCTGAATAATTACGAATTGGAAGTATTTAATGGCGAAATCGGTGTCATTTTTTCAATTTCAAAAACAGAAGTGTGCATACGCTTTATGGATAAAGAAGTGCATGTGCCGATGGAGGATATGAGTTCCTTCATGCTTGCTTATGCCATTACGGTTCATAAGAGCCAAGGCAGTGAGTACGGCACGGTCATTATTCCGTTTATTCCGACCTATCATCAGATGCTGCAACGCAATCTTCTGTATACGGCCGTGACACGAGCCCGTAATAAAGTAATTTTGGTGGGCACAAAATCGGCGGTGCAACGAGCCGTAACGACACAAAGCGGTACTACAAGGTATACTTTATTTAAAGAACGTTTACAGGGACTGATATAATTTTTGATAAATAGATAAGCTGAAAAACATTGTAATGAAACAGCTTGGGGATTTGTAGCAATGCACTTAAGGGGAAGTGAATATTAATGCATTGGAGTGAATTTGTATTTCCGCCTACCTGTCCCGGTTGCGGTACGGAAGTATGGCACCGCGGGGAATGGTGCGAAGCTTGTTTTAATGAACTGTACGATGTGCGTCACGTTACCGATTTGGATGGTCTCGCACTTCGCGAAGTCTATGTAATCGGTCATTATGACAAGGGACTTAAAAGCATATTGGGAGATATTAAATTCCACGGAAAAAGGAGCGGGTCAAATGGGCCACTCCTTTTTTGTATTCGTTTATGGTTGACCCGGTTCACAAGCTTTCGTTTAAGCCTGACTATGTGGTGCCTATTCCTGTCAGTGCCAAAAAGCGTGTCATAAGAGGATATAATCAGGTTGATCTTTTATTTAAAAATTGGGCAAGTTGGCTTGGTTGGTATTGGCTGGATTGCTTGGAGAAGATTGACTCTACACAGGCTATGTTTTCCTTGGGGCGTGTGGAACGTAAGGCCAATATGGTCAATGCGTTTAAGGCGATGGAACCTCTTGTTAAGTCCGGTCAGTTAGAAGGTAAGTCAATTTTGTTGGTGGATGATATTTTTACAACCGGAGCCACCTTGGAATCGGCAGCGGAAGTATTGAAAGAGACGTATAAGGTTAAAAATATAGTAGGGGTTACATTGGCTGGGGGCCATTAGAAATTTATGTAGTTTAATATCAAGTATTTTCAATCCAATTAGAGATTTCGTCAACAAAGCTACTTTTTTCCTTATATTGAGGATGTCCGACACGAAGCACATAAAAGGTTTGTTTGCCTAGAGTCGCAATTGCTTCTTGCCAAGGCATTGTTCTTTTTCCGATAGACCTAATACCATTGTAATTAATAGTAAAGCTGTTAAAGACATTAGGAATATAATTGTCATAAAAATAGGAAGTATAATAAATTATATGTGTAGGGTTGATGATTTGTAATTCGTTTTGAAGCACTTTTAACTTTAATATACAATTATTTTTTATAGAATCAGAAGTAGTATCTACTCCTCCTGAACTGTTACATTTTACTATATTGGTAAAAGCAATGTTCTCAATAGAATCATTCTTGAATATTTTTTGCGAAATAGCGCGGGTATAGCTCCAATATGCCCAGCGTTTGTTCCATAGCTTGTCACGGGCATATTGAAAGGTATTACGAAAATTATTTTCAATTGCGCCAGGATTACCTCTGGCGTTTTTTCCTACGAATAAAATACGCTTTTGGTGGTTATTAAAATTAGACCCAACACACCAGCAACCAATAGGCATGGATAAATTTGAATCTTGGTGACAATCAGTGCATATTTTATTGGTGCCAACGCCTAGTGTAAGATATTGTTGAGCCAATCTTTCTTCTATATCATTATAATAGTTCATTGATATATCTCCCTAAGATAACATTATTATTGATGTTATTATTATACAAGATTTCTACAGTGATGTAAGAGTAAATATTAAAAAAACAGCTCCCGCTTTAGCGAGAACTGTTTCTTGTCATTGGGCTTATATTATATGAACGAATATAATGGCGTTTAATTGTATTAGCGATAATTTCAATAAAGGCTTTGACTAAATCAGGATCGAAATAAATACCGGAACCACTGAATAATTCCTGTTTAGCCGTTTTTTTACTCTTAGACCAGGATTCCGTTGACGGATTAATAGCGGAATCATAGTAATCGGCAATGGCGATGATGCGAGCACCTAGTGGAATATTACTGCCGCATAAGTGTTTAGGAAATCCGGAACCGTCCCAACGCTCGTGATGGTATCGGATGTAGGGGATAATCGATTGACAACATGGATAGTTTTCAATCATGTTTGCCCCGTTTGCCGGATGCTGACGATATTTAGATAATTCCTGACGATTAAAGAATGGCGCTTTTTTTAAAACCGCAGAGGGCATCATAATAAGACCCAAGTCGTGCAATAATGCGCCATGTCTGATTTGTTCTATTTCGTTGGCCGGTAGCCTAGTTTTGCGGCAATGCTGACAGAGTGATTCGCTACATTAATGGAGTGTGTATATAGCTCGTAGCTTTTCATGCGAATCATCTGCAGGAGCTGGGCACTGATAGCTTCTAAGCTATCTTTTTCCAATTCATATAGCCCGATGGCTGCATTAAAGATAACATAAAACATAATACTGAGTCCTTCCCTTTGTGTCCCCATTTAACAAGTAAACACATTATACAATTATTTAGGAATTTTTTGGTATAGGTTGACGTTGCTATCTATGTATAGCAAGTTGTTGAAAAATTGAAAGATGTATGGTTGATTTATGAGAAACTAAAAGAGAATACGGTAAGTAAAGGAATTGTAAAGATTGAATACTTTCACAACCTAAAGTATCAAGGAAAATAAATATTTTTGCCATATCATTTTTATATAGACAAAGTAAAATTCTTTGCGTATAATTTCTTCATACGGGTCTGTGGTTGAAAGTCGAGGCCAGTCGCAGGCAAAACGATCCACGTAAGTAGTGCAACGACATTATGAGCATGGTGCGGCTTAGATGTAAGACCTACCGATAAAATCGAGAGGAGTAGTAGTGGGGAGCCACGGGCTTAGGAGCGAACCTTCCAGTAGGCGAGTGTGGGGGCAAAGACCAGGTCAGCCGTATGTAAAAAGGCAGCTTTCGGGCTGCCTTTTATTTTATACAAAATTTTCTGAATTTTTATACATTTAGCTATTGACTATTTATGCAAGGTTATGTATAATCATGTCATACCAATTAGAGAAACTCAGTTGAGAGAGAGTTTGAATTCATGATTATACAAGAAGAAGAGTAGGAGATGGAATTATGTTTACACAGAAGATGAAGAAAATTATGTTAACAGGTATGGCGGTATTAGCCATGGGTGCTTTGGTGGCCGGTTGCGGCAGTGATTCGAACAGCGGTCAAGCTGCCAATGGCAAACAAGTGATTAAAGTAGGTACTAATGCGACATTTGTACCGTTTGAATTTAAGGATGAAAGTTCCCAAGATTTAACCGGTTTCGATATCGATATGGTAAAAGCAATTGCTAAAAAGATGAACGCCGATGTGCAGTTCAAAAATGTAGCCTTTGATGCTTTGATTCCAAGTCTTGGCAATAAAGATATTGATATGGCGGCTTCCGGTATGACGATTACGAAAGCAAGATCCGAAAAAGTATTGTTTGCCGCTCCTTACTATGAATCCGGTATGGCCGTAGTAGTTAAAGGTAACTCGCCTATTAATACATTAGAAGATTTACAAGGCAAAAACATTTCTGTTCAGATGGGGACCACCGGTGCTGATTTAGCCGGCAAAATTGCCAATGCAACATTGAAACAGTTTGACCACAGCAGTGATGCCTTATTAGAACTTAATAAAGGTGGCGTTGATGCAGCCGTACTTGATTTACCGGTAGCACAATATTATGCATCTAAACATCAAGGTGATGTAAAAGTAATTCCGTATCCTAATACGAAAGAATACTTTGGCTTCGCATTTGCTAAAAACAACAAAGAATTACAGGAAGCTGTAAATAAAGCCTTAGCCGAAATGAAGAAAGATGGCGAATTGAACGCTATTTACCAGAAATGGTTCAAAACTGATGCCCCTGCTGATATGCCGACTGAATGGTCCGGTAACTGATTAAATCAGGGCAAATCGTTAAATTAAATGTTGTGCTCTAATTACCTTAGCCAATACATTTGAGCAACAGGAAGTACTATGTAAAAATATTTAGCAATACAAGCGCTAAAAATTTTAGCATAGTACCTTTTTGTATATTTACATGGTAGTATAAAATTGTAGTATTATTACACAATGTTTTGTGAAATGAGGAGGAACATTATGAATTGGAAAAAAGGGTTAACCTTATTTATGGCAGTGGGTTTAGCGGCCGGTGTTTTAGCGGGTTGCGGCAGTGACACGGCTTCTGACAAAAAGGTAATTACATTTGGTGCGGAAACTACGTATCCGCCGTTTGAGTTTGCCGAAGATAACACCTATAAAGGTTTTGACGTAGATTTAAGTAATGCCTTGGCTAAAGAAATGGGCTATGAATCAAAATTTGTAAGTCTTCCTTTTGATGGTTTGATCCCAGCCTTGCAAAGTAAACAGATTGATGCTATTGCATCCGGCCTTGTAGTGACAAAAGAGCGTGAGGCTAAAGTTAATTTCACAGCACCGTACTATCATGTAAAACTCGTTATGGTGGTTCGTCAAGATACCAATAATGTTAACGGTGAAGCGGATATTGCCGGTAAAACCGTAGGCGCACAAATCGGAACTACCGGTGCTATGTTGGCGCAGGAAAAACCGGGTACAACGGTTAAAGAGTTTGACGCTATTACCACTATGCTTCAAGATTTAGAAGCCGGCAATATTCAGATTGCCATGCTCGATGAACCGGTAGCTAAATATTACATTCAAAAATTAAACATGAAAGATTTAAAAATTGTACCGGTTGGCTTACAAGATCATACGGTAGCTATTGCGGTTCGTAAGGATGATAAAGAGCTATTGGATAAAATGAATGCGGCTTTTGAAAAATTAAAAGCTAACGGCGAATATGATAAATTACAGCAAAAATGGTTTGGTGACATTCAATAATTATTCGGCTTAAGTGACAGGTGATACAAATGGATTACACAAAATTATATGCAAAGCGGGCGCTTCAATTGGAGCGTTCCGCCATTGCGGCCTTAAAGGATGAGGCTAAAACGGTGCCGGGCATTTTGTCACTCGGTGAAGGTGTTCCGGCATCGGAATTATTCCCGGTGGAAGAATTAAGTATTGTAGCGGCTAAAGTATTTAAAGAAGAAGGGCGTGAAGTGCTACAATATGGGGACGGTTTGGGCGGTTTGGAATTACGCCGCCATTTAAGTCGTATTATGACTAAATACGGCATTAATATTGAGCCGGCCAAATTCAGGTAACCAGCGGTTCCATGCAGTCATTGGATATGGCAGCTCGCTTATTTTTAGAAGCGGGTGATACCGTGTTGGTAGAAGATCCCACTTTTATTGACGCTAAGAATTGCTTAGCTATGACGGGTGCTTCACTCAAGGGGATTCCTTGTGACGAAGAAGGCATGGATTTACAGTTATTGGCAAAGTCTCTTGAAACAGATTCCACCATTAAGGCGATATATGTAATTCCTGACTATCAGAATCCTACGGGCCTTTGTTGGTCTGATAAAAGACGCCGTGAGTTTATGGATTTGGTTGCAAAATATAATGTAATTATATTAGAAGATAATCCTTACGGTGAAATTACCTACACCGGCAAATATCATAAAGCGCTTAGTGCTTATGATGCGAAAGGACAAGTTCTTTTCATGGGAAGCCTGTCTAAAACCTTGAGCCCGGGACTAAGAATCGGTTGGGTAGCAGGCCGGGCAGATATTATGACGCAGCTTTCTTTGGTTAAGGAATGCTCCGATATACATAGTTCCTTGCCGGATCATGCATTGGCGGCCGGTTTTATGAATATATATTCTTACGATGGTCACGTGGCGTCAATGAATAAGGTATATAAGGAACGACGAGATACGTTGGTAGCCGGTTTGCAGCAATTGTTGCCTGAATTCACATTTACCGTGCCGGAAGGGGGCTTCTTTTTGTGGCTGGCCTTACCGGAAAATGTGGCTGAGTATGAATTTTTTCAAAATTCCATAAAAGCCGGGGTTTTGGTAATTCCGGGCACTCCGTTTTTTGTAAATAAACCGGAACGAGGCTATGTGCGGCTTAATTTTACCGGCCTTGGACCGGATGACTTAACTGAAGCAGTGAAGCGATTAGCCCGGGCTTACCAAAATATGATTAAATAACTATTGACATTGTATAAAAATACATCTATAATGACGTAAGCATATAAAACAGTATATATATTACTCGGTAATAAAAGATGCTTGAGAATATACAGTGATTGGTAAGTATTAGTTATAAGGAAAGGGTTAGTTATGAGTTTCGATTGGAGTTTAATTTGGGATAATATACCGATTCTCTTACAAGGGGCGGTCATTACGATACAAATTACGGTAATGGCGGTTGGTTGCGGTTTTTTCATCGGTATGATTGCCGCGTTGGCTAATTTGTCACGCTTTAAAATTGTTCGTTTATTAGTTAAATGTTACGTTGAATTGTTCCGTGGCACACCGTTATTGGTTCAGATTTTTATGATTTATTTTGCCTTGCCAATGGTTATCGGACAATCCATCAATCCATATGTGGCTGCGGTTACGGCTTGTAGTATTAACTCCGGTGCTTACGTTTCCGAGATTTTCCGTGCCGGTATTCAGTCTATCGATAAAGGCCAGATGGAAGCTGGTCGTTCCTTAGGTCTCACTTGGCTCAAACTATGCGCTATATCGTGATGCCACAGGCATTTAAAGCGATTATTCCGCCACTTGGTAATGAATTTATCGCCATGATGAAAGATACCTCCTTAGTATCGGTTATCGGCTTTGAAGAATTGACACGTCGCGGTCAGTTGATTATTGCCAGAACTTACGGATCCTTTGAAATTTGGACAGCCGTTGCGATTATTTATTTAATTATGACCTTAAGTATTTCGCAATTAGTTGCATTCCTTGAAAGGAGATATAATATCAAATGATTAAGATGATTGATGTTTATAAAAGTTTTGGTAAAAACGAAGTCCTTAAAGGGATTAATCTTCATGTGGAACGCGGGGAAGTAGTCGTTATTATCGGACCGTCCGGTTCCGGTAAGAGTACGGTGTTGCGCTGCATGAACTATTTGGAAGAGCCAACCTCCGGCGATGTTATCGTAGACGGTATGATTTTAAATGTTAAAGAAAACATTAACAATGTGCGTGCCGAAGTAGGGATGGTATTCCAGCGTTTTAACTTATTCCCGCATATGACGGTACTCGATAATATTACCTTGGCACCACAGAAGATTCGCAAGATGTCCAAGGAAGAAGCTGAAAAAATCGCCCTTGAGTTGTTGGCCAAAGTAGGCCTACAGGACAAAGCCGATTCGTATCCGCAGCAATTGTCCGGCGGCAACAGCAGCGTGTAGCTATTGCCAGGCGCTCGCGATGAAGCCGAAAGTGATGCTCTTTGATGAACCAACCTCGGCGCTTGATCCGGAAATGGTAAGTGAAGTTCTCGATGTTATGAAGAACCTCGCCAAAGAAGGCATGACCATGGTTGTAGTAACGCATGAAATGGGCTTTGCTAAGGAAGTAGGGACTCGCGTTCTCTTTGTTGATGAAGGCAAGATTCTCGAAGAAGGAACTCCAAAAGATGTATTTGAACATCCGACCAATGAACGTACCCAACTGTTCCTTTCTAAAATTTTATAATTGCTTTATAACGCCTTAATTAAGGGCGTTATTTTATATGATTCAAGATGAATAAATTTTAATTATTTATGACTAAATTGTGACAGATTATTTTATATTTTATATTAGAAAATTAATTTATGACTTTTTGATTAAAAGTTTTAATAATCTTGTTAAACACAGTATTTGTCGATGTTTGCAGCCTGGCAATAGTTAAAAATTTTTACTTTATAATTAACAAGCTGTTTAATTTTGCATAATAGAGCCATAAATAATTGTATGTATACTTATAATGCATATACAGCATAATAAACTTGTTTTTTAATACTTACTGTGTTAACATTATTGAAGGGTACCATAAGTACTCTAATGCAGGGATTTTTTAGGAGGAGTCTTTTATGCTCGGTAAAGTTAAGTGGTTCAGTGCAGAAAAAGGTTATGGATTTATTGAAAGAGAAGACGGTGGCGATGTATTCGTACATTTCTCCGCGATTCAGGAAGATGGTTTCAAATCCTTGAACGAAGGTCAAGAAGTAAACTTTGAAATCGTTGACGGACCTCGCGGCCCACAGGCTACGAATGTCACTAAAGCATAAATAACTACACTGAGAGATCGGCTTCGGCCGGTCTTTTTTATTTGCCAAAATTACAATTTTACTTGAAAAACTTTGTGAAAGCCCTTCTTTATAGGGGTGTTTAAGATTTGTAAAAAATTTA
>ENA-OQBT01000329-OQBT01000329.1-human-gut-metagenome-genome-assembly--contig:-NODE-329-length-31291-cov-2.210531_pt1 | contig 31291 bp, 39 predicted proteins | sample MGYA00242749_ERZ504557 | MGnify/ENA primary metagenome ERZ504557 (study PRJEB26092, sample SAMD00036243) | human gut metagenome | host: Homo sapiens | study: EMG produced TPA metagenomics assembly of... | reverse complement strand
CATTTACGCAGCGGCACTTTACGAACTGTACTCAAATGCTCATCCCGCCTTTTGTTTTTATTTTAATTACTCTTCGTCTCCGGCTTTCTCTGCTGTTTCTACATCATTCTCGTCGAAGTTTTCTTCTGCAGAGATGGTTTCCTCCTCTGCTGCGGACTCATCGTAATTGCCCTCTTCCTCGTATTCCTCTTCTTCTACGTAGTCGAAGTCTCCTGCCTCGCGTGCCTGGGTCTCGCTCTTGATGTCAATCTTGAACCCGGTCAGACGTGCGGCAAGTCTTGCGTTCTGTCCCTCTTTACCGATGGCAAGGGAAAGCTGGTAATCCGGAACGATTACTTTTGCGGTCTTCTCATCCGGGTCTGCCATAACGGAAATAACTTTTGCCGGGCTCAGTGCGTTCTCGATCAGGAGTGCCGGGTTCTCATCCATGTGATGATGTCGATCTTCTCGCCGTTCAGCTCGTTGACAACCGCGTTGACACGACTTCCGTTCATACCGACGCATGCGCCGACTGCATCGACATTCGGATCGTTGGACCATACTGCCATTTTTGTACGGCTTCCCGCCTCACGGGCAATGCTCTTGATCTCTACGATGCCTTCCGCAACCTCGGAAACCTCAGACTCAAAGAGACGTTTTACGAGTTCCGGATGGGTACGGGATACCATGACTTTCGGTCCCTTGGTTGTATTCTTTACTTCCAGAACGTATACTTTCACACGCTGGGTCGCTCAAATTTCTCGCCTTTGACCTGCTCGTTCTCGGTCAGCAGAGCGTCTACTTTACCGAGGTTGATGCTGACGTTGCGTCCTACATAGCGCTGTACCACACCGGTAACCACATCGTGCTCTTTCTCGAAGTACTGATCAAACAGAACTTTACGCTCTTCCTCACGGATCTTCTGAAGAATGACGTTTTTGGCATTCTGGGTTGCAATACGGCCGAACTCTTTGGATTTGATTTCTACCGGAACGATATCGCCGAGTTCATAGCGGGAGTCTGCACGTTTTGCATCGGAAAGGGCGATCTCCATGATCGGATCCTGTACCAGATCAACAACGGTTTTCTCTGCTACGACTTTGAAATCACCAGTCTGGGCGTTAATGCTTACCTTTACATTATCTGCTTTGCCAAAATGGTTTTTACAGGCCTGGATCAGCGACTGCTCAATTGCCTCAAGCAGGGTATCTTTGCTGATATTCTTCTCTTTCTCAAGAACTTCAAGGGCCTCCATTAATTCTGTATTCATTTTTCTCTTTTCCTCCTGTATCTGCGTCTGTTTAGAAATCAAATGCTAAACGGATCAATGCAATATCGCTTTTCTGGAAGACGCGCTCTGTTCCGTCCTCCTCCAAAATGGTCACACTGTTATCATCATATGCGGTGAGTATTCCGTAAAATTCCCGGTTTCTCTCGATCGCACGGTATGTCCGGATTTCCAGCTCTTTTCCCATGCTTCTCTTATAGTCTTTCTCTTTTTTCAGCGGACGTCCAAGGCCCGGGGAGCTGACCTCCATGATATAGGCGTCATCGATAAAGTCCTCTGCGTCCAGCCGGTCAGAAAATGCACGGCTGACGATTTCGCAGTCATCCACGGTAATTCCGCCTTCTTTGTCGATGTAAGCACGCAGGTACCAGGTACCGCCCTCTTTGACATACTCCACATCCACCAGTTCAAAACCATTGGCTTCTACAATCGGAGTGATCAGTTCTTCTGCCTTCTGTTCGTATTCTTCTCTTCTGCTCAAATCCTCACCACCTTTTTGATTCAGGGAACTTTCGAAAAAATTTCTTATTACTTTCCCATGTACACAAGAAAGAGTGGACGAAATCGTCCACTCCTTAATCAGTCACTTATTAACAACTTTACTATAGCACCTTTTCCGTGCAATTGCAAGGGTTAATTTTCAAAATATCCTTTATTTATCGCCTTTTCCGGCTTTTTTGTTCGCCGGTTCCGGGCAGATGTGGACATCGAGCTGGTTATACGGGATGGAAATTCCCGCCGCGTCAAACTCTTCTTTGATGCGCTCATTCATTTTCCATTTGACCGGCCAGTAATTTTCCGTTGCGACCCAGGCGCGCAGACCGACCGTAATCGCGCTCTCGCCCAGCTCATCTACGAAAAACTGCTGTTCCTCCGACTGAAAATGCGGCTCCTCCTCAACGAGGCGGCGCAGGATGTCCTTCGCTTTTCTGATATCGGACTCATAAGAAATGCCGACTTTGATCTCCAGCTTTCTCCGGTCCATCGCCGTCACGTTGATGATGGTGTGGTTCGTCAGATTGGCGTTCGGGATCATGATGGTACGGTTGTCGATGCTGTTGATTGTCGTGTAATACATCTCAATCTTTTTGACCGTTCCCTCCTGCCTTCGCCCGGGAATATAATGTATCACCGACCTTAAATGGCTTCAGCAGCAGAATCATCACCCCGCCTGCAAAGTTCGAGAGACCGCCCTGCAATGCCAGGGATACGGCAACGCCGGCGGAGGCGATAGCTGCTGCGATCGACGCTTCGGATACGATACCGAGCTGAACGATAATGGTCAGCACCAGCAGCGTGTTCAGACTGTATTTCACCATGGAAACGGTGAAACTGACCACCGCCTCCTCCGTGTGAAAACGCCGCATGTTTTTCCGGATCAGACCACAGAGCCACAGGATCAGTTTGCGTGCAACCAGAAACAGAATTACTGCAAACACGATCTTCAGCACCAGATCGGCAGCCGAAGAGGCCTTGTCGATCCAGTATTCATAGACGCGTTCCGCCGCTGTCAGATTCACCATGTGTTATCTCTCCTCTGTCTCGAATTTTCTCTGCAGCTCCTCGCCGAGTTCACTCATGCCTGTGCTTTTTTTCGTTTTTGTCTCTGGTTTTGCCTCTGATTTTGCTTCCGACTTGGTTTCCGGCTTTGTCGCCGGCTTCTTTTCCGGATCGGCGGCTGCGCGGTATTTTTCCACGGCTTTTGCTGCCTCTGCCGCTGCGGATTTTCCGGCTTTCACCAGCTTGTCCACCGTCTGCTCTACCGTTTTCACCGGTTTGCTGTCGATCGCCTGCTTTACGACTTTCTCCACCTTCTCTGTCGCAGTCGTAGTTCCCTGCTTTTTCTCTGCGGTTTTCACCGTTTTTTCCGATACCTTTTTCTCTGCTTTTTGGGCAGTCTTTGTTGTTTTCTTTGCTTTTACTGCTTTTACTGCTTCTTCCGTTTTTCCAGCCGGTTTTCCCTTCTTTCCGGTTTTCTTCTCTGCTGCCGCCTTCGCTGCAGTTTTTGCCTTTGCGCTCTTATTGCTTGCAGCGCCCGTCTCCGGCTTCGTATAAGAAAATACCTGAACAGAAAGCGGTGCGAGTTTCACGGTAATCGAGTTTTTCCGTTCGTCGCATTCTGTCTTTTTCGACATTTTCACGCGTGGATTTCCGACGCCTGTTCCGCCATAGCTTTCCGCATCGCTGTTGAACATCTCTTTGTACTTTCCTGGATACGGCACACCAATGCGGAAATCATCGTACTCGACATTCGAGAAGTTGCATACGACAAGCAGCGTGTCTTCTTTCTTCCTTGTTCTGCGAAGGAAGATCAGAAGATTCTTTTCCCACTCCATGCCATTGATCCACTCAAAGCCCTCCGGCTTTTCGTCAAGCTGATACAATGCCGGATTTGCTTTGTAGAATGCATGAAGTGCCGCCATATAGTTTTTTAGCTGCAGATGTTCCTTGTCCTCAAGAAGCTCCCAGGACAGGGACTGTTTCTCATTCCACTCTTTTTCCTGTCCGAATTCCTGTCCCATAAAGAGAAGCTTCTTTCCGGGATGCACCATCTGATAAGCGTACGCCAGACGAAGATTTGCCATTTTCTGCTCCGGTGTACCCGGCATTTTGGTATACATAGACCCTTTCAGGTGAACCACTTCATCGTGCGACAGACTCAGCATGAATTTCTCCGAGTATGCATATACCATAGAAAAAGTCAGCTGATCGTGATGTGCCCCGCGGTATACCGGATCGTTTTCATATATTCCGTAAAATCATTCATCCAGCCCATGTTCCACTTGTAGTCGAAGCCAAGTCCTTCATCGTCGAGTTCTCCCGTCACCTTCGGCCATGCGGTCGATTCCTCTGCGATAAGAAGCGCATCCGGGAACTCTTTTTTGAAGATGGAGTTCAGATGTTTTAAAAATTCAATTGCCTCAAGGTTCTCATTTCCGCCGTAGATATTTGCGACCCACTCCCCGTCCTGCTTGCCATAATCAAGATACAGCATCGATGCAACCGCATCCATACGGATTCCGTCGGCATGGTACTCTTTTGCCCAAAAAAGCGCATTGGCGATCAGGAAGTTCTTTACTTCCGGTCTGCCGTAATTGTAAATCAGCGTGCCCCAGTGTGGATGGGATCCCTGTCTCGGGTCAAAATGCTCGTACAGACACGTTCCGTCAAACGCAGAAAGTCCGAAGGTATCGCGCGGGAATGTGCCGGTACCCAGTCGAGAATAACACCAATGTCGTTCTGGTGCATCGTATCCATAAAATAGCGGAAGTCATCCGGCGTTCCGTATCGTGCTGTCGGTGCGTAATAGCCCGTTACCTGATAACCCCAGGATTCATCGAGTGGATGCTCCATCACCGGCATCAGCTCAACATGGGTGTAGTCGAGCTCTTTCACATAAGAAGCCAGCATCGGAGCGATCTCACGGTAGTTATAAAATTCACGGCCATCGTCCGGTTTTTTCCAGGAGCCAAGATGCACTTCATAAACAGAAATCGGCGCTTTGTCGCCCTGTGTGACACCACGCTTCTTCATCCAGTTCTCATCCTGCCAGGCATATTTTCCAAGATCAACCACAACACTCGCATTGTTCGGACGCAGCTGTGCTGCATTCGCGTATGGATCCGATTTCAGATACGTCAGACCGCCCTTTGCCTTGATTTCATATTTATAGATGTCGCCCGCGCGAACACCGGGGATAAAGAGCTCGTAGATTCCGGACTCCAGAAGATTCATCTGATATGCTCTTCCGTCCCAGTTATTGAAATTCCCGACAACACTGACACGGATCGCATTCGGTGCCCAGACAGCGAAGTAAACACCGCTGATACCATCGATCTTTACCGGGTGTGCACCCAGCTTCTCATAGATGGAATAACAGATGCCGTTTTCAAACTGTTTCTGTTCCTGCTCGGTGAACTGCATCGGATAGGCGTACGGATCGTAATGCTCCATCTGGTTTCCGTCGCCGTCCCAGTAGATCAGCGTATAGGACGGAATTTTCTTCCCTGGAAGCAGCACAGCGAAAAATCCCGCCTCATCCTCGCAAACCATCTCGGTCTGTTTTCCGTCGCGGATCGTATGTACGGCTGCACGGGTTGCACCCGGGAAAAACGCCTGAATCAAAACACCATCCTCCGTTACGCGCGGTCCCAAGATGTCTCTTGGATGATTCTCCTCAGAATAGACCACAGCTTCAATCTCTGCCCAATCCATATAATCGTATAATTTTTCTTCCATTTTCAAAATTGTAACCCCTCCTTATTTATTTTACGTGCTCTCGCTGCTGCTTCCCCCATACAAAATCGCATAAAAAAGCACTCATTCATGCCAGAGCGTGTTTGAAAAAAGCTTTTCGTGAGCTGCGAGTCCCATTTTCAGCCCAAACGGTCTGCAGCAACCGGATAAGGTCAAAACAGATCGCGAAGTGGGGCTTGCAGATTGTGGAAATGATTTTTCAAATTCTGTTTTTATTTTACCATCCTAACCGCGATTGTACAATGCAAATCTGGTTTGTTTTTTTATTCTGTTTTTTTATTTATTCACCGCTGTCACGGAAAACTTTCCGTCTGTGGTCTGAATCTCATTGTTCTCAAACCAGACACTGTAAATTTTCTGTGAAGCCAGTGTTTTCAAGAGCTCCCCGGAAAGCGATTCGGCCTGATAATCGAAAAATGCTGCAAGCAGCGTATCAGCACAGCCATATTCACCGGAATAGACGATCAGTTCTGATGCTGCCGTGTGGTCTTTTCCGTCTGACGCGCTAAGATACGGCGTGCGCATCGTTCCGTCCTGATACTGGTAATAGCGGTACGTATCGGGACTGCCCGCCTGGTAAGCGTGGAAAAATACGATACTTTTCGGTCCCTCGTACGTCATCGTTCCATGTGACTGAATTTCATTCCCGGAAAGATGGTACAGCGGGTACTGGTACTCTTTTTCCCCTGTTTCATCGAGACAGCGCACAAATCCGTCCTTGCTGGAAATAATGCCGAGCTGATAGCCCTTGCCGCGGATCATGTCCGCCAGATAGTCAATCAAAAAAGCATTTTTCATCCAGAAAAAGTCGAGATACGCCGTGTAGCCCATCTCTGCGGCATATGCCTGATACGCATCCGACACATGCAGGCAGACCTGGTTTTCTCCCGGGAATTCCATGGAAATGTCATCCGGGTTCTGCGCAAAGGCTGCGACGGCTGCCGCTTCCTCTGCCGCATCATCATCCTTCTCCGGATCGAACTGTGCTGCGGCCGCATCATCATTGCTCATGCAGAGATTTTCCAGTGACGCGTACAGCGTCCCAGATAGATTTCCCGGCAGTTGGCATCGGATACTTTTTTCAGGGCATCGTACAAAACCGGATCTACCGTCATCACTTCGTTTGGATGCTGGTTGATATCGTACAGGTTTGTCACATCATCGAAACTCTCGTCGATATTGAAAAGCCGGTAGCCCTTCACCGCCGCATCGGTATAAATCAGCGAGAGTGCCTTTGCTCCCCACCCGCCGATACGCCGCCTGCACCGACATTATATTTCAGTGTGAAATCCTCGCTGCAGTTCAGCTCCGAGCCCGCCTTCACGCTGATTTCGCGCCAGCCGGAATCGCCGCGCAGAAAATTCATAAAACCATACACCAGAAAACCGGATCCGATCGCCAGAAACAGTACCACAAGCACGATGCGCCGTCCGACATTCTTTTCAGAGAGCTGAACTTTCTGCACCGGCTTCGGCTGCCGTCTGTTTGGATCTTTTACTGTTCTTCCCATTCTTTTACTCCTCTTACTTTAAGTTCTCCCTTCATTCGCACTGTGTTTTATTGTCCCAGAAAATATGTCTCCCGTCAAGTAAAACGGCACAAAAAAAGCAGCGCCGGAATCAAAAAGACTTTCGATTCTGACACTGCTTTGCTTTTCACAGTCTGCTATAGGACAACCAATATCAATGCAATGATAAAGATCAGGAGAATCACGGCCAGTACGGCGAATCCGTACAGCGCGCCCTGCTTACATGCTTTATAGTTGTGATAGTACTGTTTCTTTTTGTATACCATTGCTGCGATAATACCGATGATCGGGAAGAAGAACGACAGCACTTTGTACCAGATGCTTCCGGTATCGTGAACCGGAGTTTTCAGGAACTCATCTTCTGCCTTGGAAAGATGAACCTCGTGGTTCTCCTCTTTTACTTTCTCGCCAGGCTTTTTGATGGTGATCGGCTGCAGCGGCTCTCCCTTTTCACGGAGTGCCTTGTACTCTTCGATCTCTTTCTTGTTTCCGTATACAAAGTGGTTGTGTCCGATATCCACGAACTCCGGTTTGTCCACGGAATAATCGTGAATGGACGGATCGTAGGTGTACAGCACTTTGTTCTTCTCAAGCTGCGGATCCGGAATCGGGATCGCAGAGATCAGGGAATGGGTGTATGGATGCAGCGGGAAGTTGAACAGCTCCTCTGCGTCCGCAACCTCTACGATATTTCCTTTGTAGATAACACCGATACGGTCGGAAATGAACCGTACGATGGAAAGGTCATGGGCGATAAACAGATAAGTAACCTGTTTTTCTCTCTGGAATTTCTTCAGCAGATTGAGGACCTGGGCACGAATCGATACGTCCAGTGCGGAGATCGGCTCATCGGCTACAACCAGCTCCGGCTCCATAACCATGGCACGGGCCAGACCGATACGCTGGCGCTGTCCGCCGGAGAACTCATGTGGGTAACGGGTCAGGTGCTCCGGCAGAAGACCAACTTCGTTGATCATGTTCTCTACCTTTTTCACACGGTCTGCCTCGTTCTCGTACAGATGGAAGTTGTAAAGACCCTCGGATACGATGTAATCGACCGTCGCACGCTCATTTAACGATGCGGCAGGATCCTGGAATACCATCTGAATGTTTCGGATAACCTCCCGGTCCAGGGAATGCGGAATCTTGCCGGAAATTTTAACACCCTTGTACAGGATCTCTCCTGCGGAACACGGGTTGACACGAATGACCGCACGGCCGATCGTGGTCTTTCCGGAACCGGACTCGCTACGAGGGAGAAGGTTTCTCCCTTGTAGATGTCAAAAGAAGCATTTTTTACCGCTTTGACTGCGTCATCGCCCTTGCCGAAAGTGATATCTACATTTTTTACCTGCAGTAAGATTTCTCTTCCATTTTCGTCAATCGGACCATGCTCCGGCAGATGCGAAACAGTGGTCTTGCTTTCCTGCTTTGTAGACACTTTCAAACTCTCCTATAAGTTGTATGCTTTTAATAATTTTTCGTGAATATTCTGAATTGCCTCCGGCTTCTCCGTCTTTGGTGCTCTCGGATCCAGCAGCCAGGTTTTGGCGTAATGGGTATCCGTTACTTTGAACATCGGAGGCTCTTCCAGTGTGTCGATTTTCAGACAGTACTGGTTACGCGGTGCGAACGGGTCTCCGATAATCTTGTTGTACAGAGACGGCGGGGTACCGGTAATCGAGAACAGCTTTGTATTCCGCTCCGCAAGCTGCGGCAGGGAAGAAAGCAGTGCCCAGGTGTACGGATGGCGCGGGTCGTAGAACAGCTCTTCTACATTCGCAAACTCGATGATCTGTCCTGCGTACAGAACGGCAACACGGTCAGCGATATTCGCTACGACACCAAGGTCGTGGGTAATAAACACGATGGTATAGTTATACTCTTTCTGAAGGTCCTTGATCAGCTTCAGGATCTGCGCCTGAATCGTAACATCCAGCGCAGTTGTCGGCTCATCGCAGATGAGGATCTTCGGACGGCAGGAAAGTGCAATCGCAATAACGATACGCTGTCTCATACCGCCGGAATACTGGAACGGATAATCATCGAAACGCTGCTCTGCGTTCGGAATACCAACCTTTTCCATCAGCTCAAGCGCCTGTGCCCTTGCTTCCACCTCGCTAACATTCTGATGCTTCATGATAACAGAAGTGATCTGTTTTCCGATTGTGATAATCGGGTTCAGGGAAGTCATCGGATCCTGGAATACGGTTGCAATTTTCTTGCCGCGGATCTGGCCCCAGTCATTCGGGTCCTGGATTTTTGCCAGGTTAATGATACAGGTTCCATGAAGCTGCTCCGGTGTCTCATCCAGATAGCGCACACGGAAAGTAGCCTGGTCAAAAACGCCGTTTCGCTTCTGCTCATCGTTCAGATCCACACCGCGCTCCATTGCAGCTTTGAATGCCTCGTGCAGCTTTTTGATCATGCGAACCTTTTTACGCAGTTTATAACGTCCGACAGAAAGATAGATCTCTTGGCAAGAATCTCGTTTCTCTTTCTCGTCTCGTCCGTAATTTCTTTTGCTGTCAGGCCGGCGTACTCTTTTTTGTACTCTGCCATTTTTGCCTCATACGCCTGATTGTATGCCGTATCGTTCATGGCAGCCTGTTTGTGAGCCTTGATTTTTTCCTCTTTTGCTTTCTGCAGAGCTTAATCTCTCCATCCAGTCTGGAAATCTCCGCGGATGTCTCTTTGACTTTCGCTTTTTCTTTGGAAGTATCGAGTGTCTGCTTATAGTTGAAAAGTTCGGTTCTCTTTATTACAAGTTCCTTGATTTCAGCATCTGCTTTCTCACGCTCTTCCTCGCTCAGCGTCATTTTTTCTTCTTTTTCCTGCTCCAGCGCCTTCATTTTCAGGAATACTTCTGCACCATATTCCAGCTTGGAATACTCATTCAGCTTTTCCCAGGTGGATGCGATGGTCTTTTTCGCATAAGAATTCAGCGGCACAACGGTATCGCTCAGCTCGGCATCGTTAAAAATGATATCTCCCTGATCGATGAAGCCGTTGCTGTCCAGCATTCCTGCAAACGCTTTTGTGAATACGGATTTACCGGCACCGGATTCTCCTACGATAGCAATGGACTCATTCTCGTAAATATCCAGCGTTACGCCCCGGATTGCCGTCAGGATACGGCCGCGGACACGGAATTTTACCTGTAAGTCCTTAATCGATAATAATACTTTTTTATCTTCCATGCGGCTTTCCTTCCTACATATGTGTTCTCGGGTCGGACGCATCTCCAAGGTTCTGTCCAACTACATATAATACTACGGTGATAATTGAAGCGACAACAACCGGACTCCAGAATTCGAATCCCCATCCCGGTGTCAGCATGGCACCCTCAGCCTCATAGATCAGTCTTCCCAGAGACATGTCAGAAAGTCCCATACCGATGTAAGCCAGGAACACCTCGTAAGAGATGTAGGACGGAATCTCAGTTGCCGCCAGAGTAACAATGACAGATGTCATAAACGGGAGAATATTCTTCATCGCAATGCGGAAAATCGAAGTTCCAAGACATTTTGATGCCAGATTATACTCTCTGTCACGGATGATAACGACCTGCGTACGGATAAAGTACGCGATGGCAAGCCATCCGGTAACGGTCAGTGCAAATACCATGGTCCAGAAGCTCGGAGAAAAGATAAGCACCAGGACGGAGATCAGAAGTACATACGGAATATTTCCGATGATGTTGTAAACCTCCATCATGAAGACATCAACCTTCTTCGAAAATCCCCAGACAGATCCGACAATCACACCAATCGAAAGGTTGATGAGCGCACAGATAAACGCCAGGGAAACTGAAATTCTGGAACCAAACCAGACAGCATCAAAGGTCGACTGTCCGGAAGCACCGGATCCTAAAATCCAGTGAATATTGAATCCAAGCTGCTGCAATGCTTTGCTTGGAGACAGATGTTTTGTCGCGCCGTTCATCAGATTGGCGAAACGGTCGTACTCCACAAAGAGCGGATACACATACGTCATCAGCAGAATCACACCCAGGAGGCAAAGTACGGCAATATTGATTTTTTTCTTAAAAAATACGCGGAACACGGAATGCCAGTAGGAATATCTCGGAGCCGTAATTTTCTCAGACTCCAGAGAGCTGTTATCTACAGGAGAAAACAGTTCTTCCTCAGACAGACCGAATTTATCTAAATCATAATTCATAAGTCCCTACCTGTCTTTCGTTGAGAATGAGATTCGCGGATCCACCATGGACATCAAAACGTCGCCCAGGATGATGGAAATCACGGAGAGCACTGCGTAGAACAGTGTAACACCTACGATAACACCATTATCATATTTGCTGATTGCTTCGGTCAGCAGATTACCGGCACCAGGTACTACGTACACACGCTCGGTGATGATGGCTCCGGTCAGTGCGAACAGTACGCTCGCCGGAACACCCTGCACGATCGGAATCGCTGCGTTCTTCAAAATGTGTTTCGTAAAGATTTCTCCCTCTGTCAGTCCACCGGATCTTGCGAATTTTACGTAATCGGAGTTCATCTGGTCGATCATGTATCGACGCAGCCATTTCATCAGGTTTGCCACCTGCGGCAGTGCCAGAGAAACGATCGGCAGAATATACATCAGCTTGCTCTTCGAATCCATGTCAAAGGTGGTTGGCAGACCCATTTTTCCTCCGATTGCCTTAAACAGGAAGATATAGGCCAGTGAAGGTACTGCTATAATGAATACAATATAGATGGTTCCAAGCTGGTCAACCAGTTTGTCTTTCTTTCTCGCCATCAGAATGCCAAGCGGCACTGCGATGAGATAGGAAAGAATTACGGCAATGATACCGATCACAAAGGAATAGCCGATTTTTGATTTACCACTCTTAACTGTATCCACGTTGGTATAGTCATCTGTGAACCGATCGGAATGAACAGCGCTTGCATCCTGAGATTCGCTCATATACGTTGCGCTGTGCAGATCGTCTGCACTGTATTCCACCAGACCGCTTGGGTAGGTAATCTCCGATTTTACGTAGGATCCTGCGCGCGGGTCATGGTCAGTGCTACATCCACACCCTCATTTACGGAATAGGACTTTCCTAAATTTATGGTGATTATATTCTGATGGAAATATGGGAATTTTGAGTCAAAGTACATCAGGTACTTGTGTGTTGTGCCATTTCCCATGATGGCCGGTGAAAATTTCTTTCCCCATATACCGGATCGTGTAAGGTAAATGTAATCCCCCTCTTACCTTCTACCTTTGCAGCATCGTGAATGCTGTCGATGTCAATCAAACCGGAAAAATATTTTCCGAGACGTGTTGCAAGCGGAATATCCCTGTATGCAAACAGCTGCTGCTGTCCGCCGTTGGCATATTTTTTCTTACCCATCATGATCGCATCGTATCTTCTTACGGTGTAACCTTTTGCTTTATAATAAGCTGTAAATTTTTTTACATATTCAGATACCAGTTCTGAATCCTGGTCTTTCGTTCTTCCGAATGCTACTGCTTTGGATCTCGTATCCTCGTCAATTTCGCCTTTTGCTTTGAGAGCGTTCAAATAATCTGCATAGGTTACATAATCAAGATATCCGTATGTCTCCCACTTCTGATATTTGTACACCTTTTTCTGGTTATTGCTCTGATGGGAATAGGTGGTATCCTGTGCGAAAATCAGATTTCGGTCCATCAGAGAATAGATCATAGTCATAACGCATCCAACGACGATTACTACGGAAACAAGGCCATGCAACAAACGCTTAAAAAGATATTTTGTCATATTCTCTCATTCCTTAACACAATATGACAGGGGAATGGCTTTTTTTGTCCCCATCCCCCTGCCGGTTTATTCATTGGCTTTCAACTGTTCTGGTCTTTCCAATTTTACCTTTTCCAAAATTAGAAGATACCGAAACATTTGGTCATGTATCCTTCGTAGTCCGGAAGCATGGTATCCAGATAAGAGCACGGATCACCAAAGTCCGGACCATCCGGAGACATCATATACGTCGTAGTTTTGTTCATAACCATAGTTTACATAGTATCCTGCATAGTACCATCCATCCAGGTCTACGGCATCAACCAGATTGATCACAACTTTTCCGCCAAGGGCAGCCTCTACTGATTTCTTGTAGGAGTTTGCTTTGTTGGTGTAAACTTCTACTGCAGACGGATATGGATACTCAATCTGGATCGGGTTGCTCTCATCGATGGTGATACCGTCTTCTGCGAGCTCCTCGATTGCGGTATTTCAGTTCTTCTACTGCGTTTTCCGGATTGTACCATCCATCAAAACCATCGCTGGTCTTGTTTTCGGCATCCCATACTTTGATCTTCACGCCGTCGGCGTCGATCTGTTTCTGTACGATTTCACCATAGTAGGTGCCTGCCGGGAAGGTTGTGTCGGTTCCGTTGATCTGAATGGTAGTGTCTTTTGACAGGCTTACGAAATATCCCGGGGTAAAGGTATTTCTAAGGGAAGTATACTTCAGATCCTCGCCAACCTGCTGTGCATTGTAAGCGCCACGATCTGCTGCAAAGCTGATCGCTCTTCTGAAGTGAACGTTCTGCAGTGCTTTGTTTGTTCTCTGGATTTCTTCGTCAGACTTTGTACTCTTTGCTGTTGTTCCGTCGTTGGCATTTGCAGTCGCAGTACGGTTGATATTGTAGAATCCCATGAAGGAAGTAGCGTTGGTATCTGAAACTACTGCGTACTGGTCGTACAGACCTTCGGATTTTGCTGTCTCCATAGTGGAGGTGTTCAGGTTTACATAGTCAACGGTACCTGCTTTTGCATCTGTGTACATTTTGGTAACATCAGACTGGTCATTGAACAGCCAGGTCAGGGTTTTAATGTTTACGTTGTCTTTGTTCCAGTAAGAATCGCTCAGTTTAAATACGATGGTATTTTTCGCTGTAGCGTTGGTTACCAGGTACGGTCCGCAGTATGCGATGGAGTTGGAATCTTTTCCGTACTGATAATCTGCTGCGGAAGAATCGTACTCAGCACCGAATTTACCACCCTGGGACTGATAGTAGCTTCTGCTCATCGGCATGAAGATGGTGTAGCCCAGCATGGTCATGAAGTAGCTGCATGGCTCTTCCAGTGTGTACTCTACGGTATAGTCATCAACAGCTTTTACACCAACCTCGTCGAAATCGGTAACTTCACCGCTGATGTACTGGGATACGTTTTTGATCACGCCCTGTACCAGGTATTCCAGACCGCCCTGTGCATCACACATGTGCTGCATTCCGGCCACGAAGTCATCTGCTTTTACAGTATCCACTTCACGTCCCTGGGAATCGGTCCATTTTACATCTTTACGAAGGTGGAAGGTATAGGTCAGTCCGTCATCAGATACTTCATAGGATTCTGCCAGTGCCGGCTGCAGAGTTCCCTCTACATCGTACTCCATCAGTCCGTCATAGGTATTGATGATCGCATCGGTATCTGCCGCACGGGAAGTTGCAAGTCCGTCCCATGTTACCGGATCGCTCGCATACGGCATGGAGAAGCTGTCTTTTAAGGTGTAACCTTTTCCTGCCAGATATTCTTTTACCCAGCTCTCATAGGTTCCTGTTCCTTTAAGCTCATCCCATTTTGCTCTCATCTCGTTGTAATCTTCTGCCTTGATAAAGTCAGTTGTTACAACATACTGATGATAACGGTCGTTATCGCTTCCCCAAAGGGTATAGTCCTTGGTGCGCGGAGCCATTCTGTACATCGCGTACGTACCACTCTTGAGGTGAGCGGGTACATCATGCGGACTCCATCAGTTTTCCCTCGGCAACTGCCATCAGGCATATCTCTCATCCACCGTTTCTGCTTCCTTTGCAGTAGCAAGTGCATCGTTGAAATCGCCCAGTGCCTCGTTATAGAGCTCTGTGCTGGTCTCGTCGTATCCTTCCGGCATTTCGGACTCCTCTGCCTCGGCTTCGCTCTCACTGCTTGCAGATGCGCTTGCATTGCTTTCGGAAGATGCGCTGCTGCTTACGCTTACACTCTCATCCGCCGGATCAGAACTTCCGCTGCCGGAATTTCCACAGGCAACCAGGCTTGCAGTCATACTCATAACAAGTAATGCGCTTACAATTTTCTTTTCATAATTTCTTCCTAACTCCTTTCATGGATTCGCGTTGTTTTTGCATCATCCGGACATTTACCGGAACGGCTTCGCCATTCCACCGTTTTTCATTTTGGCACTTTACCACATCAAAACGAATAGTACAAAAAGGAGATGCGTCCAACAAGATTTGTTTTCTTCATCCCTCATGCCCGTACATTTGTCCGTTTGTCCAAAAACAACTGGGTTCATTATAACCAGAACTCTCTCTGTTTGTCAATATCCGATGCAGGAGAAAAGTGTATAAACTGCATTTAAAGTCATCAAAATCCTCTATTTTCCTCTTTTTGGGTATTGTTCTGATGCTGTTTTTCTATTTTCCTGTATTCTTCGGTTTTAGAATAAAAAAAGATTACACAAATAATTGTTTCTTTCCATTTGCGTTCTGCAGCACTGTCTTTTTGTATTTGTTTCAGATTTTGCTCCGGGAAAGAATCCTGCCGGACGCAAAAACAGACTTCTGAAAATCACATTTCTTCTTATTTAAGAGCGTCATACTGTTTTTTACTTTCGTTTTTTACTTTCGTTTTTTACTTTCGTTTCCTTCTTTTACAAAGCAAAGCCTTCCATGAAGACCGCTCACACCGAAATCACTTTCTTGTTACTGTTCACTCCGTTCTCAGTAACACGCTTCGCGATGCACAGAATTTATGCTAACCGCATAAATTCGCGCTGTATGTCTCGGGATTTGGCATATTCATGCCAAAACGCCTCGCGGGATAGTAGCGTGTGAACAGTAACACTTTCTTACTTTTTGTCTTCGACAGTCTCCGGACTATTGACAGCAAAAAAAAATCCTGCTAATATTAATTTTAATAAGGAACCAGTGCAGTACACGGAAAACAGGCACCGCACGCGGCGTCTCTGATATCCTTGTCGGATACAGCAGACGCTTTTTTGCTTTCTTGTGTATCATCACTTCTGCATCCGTATCCGCACGAAAAGAAAAAAGGAGACTTCTTTTATGTATCTTTATAATTCTGCAACCCATAAAAAAGCTGAATTCCTGACACACACACCGGGCCGTGTAGAAATGTACACCTGCGGACCTACCGTTTATCATTTTGCGCACATCGGAAACCTGCGCAGTTATATTATGGAGGATGTCCTGGAAAAGGCACTCCGCTATGAAGGCTACGACGTCAACCGTGTCATGAACATCACCGATGTCGGCCATTTAAGCTCCGATGCGGACACCGGCGAGGACAAGATGGTCAAAGGTGCAAAGCGCGAGCACAAAACAGTCATGGAAATCGCACAGTATTACACCGATGCATTCTTTGCGGATTGCAAAAAGCTGAACATCAAGCGCCCGGATGTCGTACAGCCGGCAACGGGATGCATTGACGAATATATCAAAATCATTGAAAAACTGATGGACACCGGCTACGCTTACTTTGCCGGCGGAAATGTTTACTTTGACACCAGCCGTCTCGACCACTACTACGTATTCAACGATCACGACGAGGATGACCTCGCGGTCGGTGTGCGTGAGGGCGTAGAGGAAGATACAAACAAACGCAACAAAAATGATTTCGTTCTCTGGTTTACGAAATCCAAATTTGAGAACCAGGCCTTGAAATGGGATTCCCCGTGGGGCGTCGGTTATCCGGGATGGCACATCGAGTGCTCCGGTATCTCCATGAAATACAATGGCGAATACCTTGACCTGCACTGCGGCGGCGTAGACAATGCATTCCCGCACCACACAAACGAGATCGCACAGTCCGAAAGCTACCTTGGCCACGCCTGGTGCCCGCAGTGGTTCCATGTGCATCACCTGAATACATCGACTGGAAAGATGTCGAAATCGAAAGGTGAGTTTTTAACCGTTTCTCTCTTGAGGAAAAGGTTATGATCCTCTCGTCTACCGTTTCTTCTGCCTCCAGTCCCATTACCGTAAGGCGCTTGTCTTCACCTGGGAAAACCTGGACAACGCCAAAATTGCCTACGACAAGCTGATCGCCCGCATCGCCGCTTTAGACCCGAAAGACGGACCGGCCGAGGAAGCTTCTATGACTGCTTTAAAAGAGAAATTCCAGAAAGCGCTCGATGCCGACCTCAACACCTCGCTTGCCATCACAACGCTGTACGATGTGTTAAAAGCAGACATGCATGATGTTGCAAAGCTGGCGCTTCTCGACAGTTTCGATCAGGTACTCGGTCTTTCCCTTCTCGCTCATGCAGATGCGAAGAGAAAGGAGGCTGCAAAGACAACTTCTGCTTCCACCGCGTCCGGCTATCAGATTACCGGTGAAGGAGATCCGGAAATTGATGCGCTCGTTCTGAAACGATATGAGGCAAAAAAAAGCCAAAAACTTTGCAGAAGCAGATAAAATCCGCGATGACCTGAAAGCCAGGGCATTGAAGTTGCTGATGTACGCGGCGGAGCGTCTGGAAACGGATCTGATCTGCACGAAAGAGGAACTCTGATTTTCTTCTTCATTTCCTACGAAGGAAACAGGGAATTTCATGTGCTGAAAGCAACAACCGACCAGTATATTACCTGTGAAAACGCGGCTGCACTTTCTATTAAACTTCTTCCAAAGAGAACTGCTCTGATGCGGCAGTTCTCTTTTTTATGCTTTTTCACCTGCTGCTTGCGGCTTCCTTCGGATGCATGGCATCGAAAAAGACGGCATCCATTTTCCGGATACCGCCTTTTTTGTTTCTTTCGGATGGCTGTTTCTTTATTTAATAATACGAACCCTTAATACGCCGTCTACTGCTTCCAGCGCTTTTACGATCTCTTCTGTTGCTTCGCTTTCCAGATCCATCATGGTGTAAGCGTAATCGCCTTTACCTTTGTTTGTCATGTCGCTGATGTTGACACCGGCGTTACCCATAACGGTGGTAAATGCACCCAGCATACCAGGAATATTCTTATGGCAGATGGTCACACGGCCTGCTCCTGTGCATACACCCATATCACAGTTCGGGAAGTTGACGGAGTTTTTGATGTTTCCGTTCTCCAGGAAATCACGGATTTCTTTAACCGCCATGACAGCACAGTTATCTTCGGATTCTTTGGTCGATGCTCCAAGATGCGGAGTAACGATGGTTCCTCTGCGCCGACTACCTTCGGGTTTGCAAAGTCAGTCACATATTTTTTCATTTTTCCGGCCTTTAATGCTTCCAGAACAGCATCCTCATCAACCAGGAGGTCTCTTGCATAGTTCAGAAGAACCACGCCGTCTTTCATCTCATCGATCGCTGCCTTGTTAATCATACCTTTTGTGCTGTCCATCAGCGGAACATGGATGGTGATATAATCGCAGGTACGGTAGATATCTTCTACATTCTGGATGTGATGGATGTCACGGGACAGATTCCATGCCGCATCGACAGAAATGTACGGATCGTATCCGTATACTTCCATGCCAAGATGGGTTGCTGCATTTGCTACAAGCTGACCGATCGCGCCAAGTCCGATGATACCGAGCTTCTTTCCGCTGATCTCACAGCCGGCAAATTTCTTTTTCTGTTTTTCTGCTGTCTTTGCAATGTCGCCGTCTTCTTTGTCGCTCTTCACCCACTCAATACCGCCTGCGATATCGCGGGGATGCAAGCAGCATGCCGGCAAGCACCAGCTCTTTGACGCCATTTGCATTGGCTCCCGGTGTGTTGAATACAACGATACCCTGCTCTGCGCAGTCGGCAAGCGGAATGTTGTTGACACCGGCTCCTGCTCTTGCTACGGCAAGAAGACTTTTCGGCAGCTCCATACCGTGCATGGCTGCACTTCTGACGAGAACCGCATCGGCTCCCTCCAGGCTTTCACTCTGCTGATAGTTTTCATTAAAATTTACAAGGCCTACGCCTGCAATCGGATTTAAGCAATGATACTGAAACATTAGAGATTTTCCTCCTCGAACTTTTTCATGAAGCTACGAGTGCTTCTACACCTTCTTTCGGCATTGCATTGTAGATACTTGCACGCATACCGCCGACGGTACGGTGACCTTTCAGGTTCTCAAGTCCGGCTTCTTTGGACTCTTTGACGAATTTGGCATCCAGATCTGCATTTCCGGTGATAAACGGAACGTTCATTAGAGAACGGTCTTCCGGTACAACGGTTCCTTTGAAGAGCTTGCTCTGATCCAGGAAATCATACAGCAGTTTTGCTTTTTCTTCGTTGCGCTGTTTCATGACTTCCAGTCCGCCCATTTTCTTCAGCCATTTGAACACTTTGCCGCACATGTAGATGCAGTAGCAGTTCGGCGTGTTATACAGAGAGCCTGCGTCTGCATGCGTTTTGAATTTCATCATGGTCGGTGTTCCCGGCAGGACATTGTCGGTAATCAGATCGTCACGGACAATGGAGATGACCATTCCGGCAGGTCCGATGTTTTTCTGGACACCGCCGTAGATGATGCCGTAATCGGAGACATTAACAGGTTCGGAGAGGAAACAGGAGGAGACATCTGCCACCAGGGTTTTGCCCTTGGTATTCGGCAGTTTTTTGTATTTGGTTCCGTAAATGGTGTTGTTTTCACAGATATAAACATAATCGGCATCCGGGCTGATCGGAAGATCGCTGCAGTCCGGGATGTAGGAAAATGTTTTATCCTCAGAGGAGGCAATTTTGTTTGCCTTTCCGTATTTCTGTGCTTCTGCGTATGCTTTCTTTGCCCACTGGCCCGTTACGATGTAATCAGCGACACCGTTTTTCATCAGGTTCATCGGAATCATGGAAAACTGCAGGGAGCACCGCCCTGAAGAAACAGAACTTTGTAATTTGACGGGATTCCCATCAGTCACGAAGATCTGCTTCTGCCTCATCGATGATGTTCTGGAATACTTTGGAACGGTGGCTCATCTCCATGACGGACATGCCGCATCCACGGTAATCCAGCATTTCCTCCTGGGCTTCTTTCAACACTTCCTCTGGCAGAACCGCCGGTCCTGCGGAAAAATTATAGACTCTGCTCATTTTTTTGTCCTCCTGTTTCTCTTACTGCTTTATATTACTTGGAAACCACCGTTTCTATACCGGTGGTTTCCATTGTAATCTTATGTATTTCCTTTACATCTTTTCTTACAAGTCTGCAATTCATATGGTAATACGGTATTGCTTTACCACGTTGAAACTATGATACCCCTTTGTCAGAAATCTGTCAATCCTTTTCTTGCTCCTTTTTTGCCAGATCCTCCGCATCGAAAACATCCTCGATCGGTGCTCCGGCCGGAACCATCGGGAATACCTTCTCATCACAGTCAATCCACACATCGATCAGCGCCGGTTTTCCGCTCTCGATTGCTGCACGGATCGCCGGACCCATCTCCTCTTTTTTTGTCACACGGATTCCCTTTACACCGAGCGCCTCGGCAACCTTCACAAAGTCTGCCTGATCCTGCAGAACCGTGTTGGAATACCGCTTTCCGTAGAACAGAGTCTGCCACTGGCGCACCATACCGAGCACGTGGTTATTGACAACAACCTCAATGACCGGAATGTTATGTCTGGAAAGGGTTGCCAGCTCGTTCATGTTCATACGGAAGCAGCCGTCTCCTGCGATGTTGATGACAACCTTGTCCGGGCGTCCCATTTTTGCGCCCATGGCTGCTCCAAGACCGAATCCCATCGTTCCAAGACCGCCGGAGGTCAGAAGCGTTCTCGGGCTCGTATAACGGTAATACTGCGCCGCCCACATCTGATGCTGTCCGACATCGGTCGTGATGACAGCCTGGCCGTCGGTTGCCCTATAGATCTCCTCGATCACAAACGGTCCGGTAAGGCCTTCTTCATGCTTTAACGGGAATTTTTCTTTCATTGCCTCGATTTCGGCAATCCACTCGTCATGATGCATCGGCTCCAGCTTCGCATTCAGGCGTTTTAAGACTTCTTTGACGTCTCCGATGATGCTCGACTCGACAACAACATTCTTGTTGATTTCTGCCGCATCTACATCGATCTGAACGATTTTCGCGTTGTTTGCAAATTTTGCGGCGTTTCCGGTGACACGATCGGAAAATCTTGCACCGAGCACGATCAGCAGGTCGCACTTCGTCACGCCATAGTTCGATGTTTTTGTTCCGTGCATACCGAGCATACCGGTGTACAGCTGATCAGTTCCCGGGAAAGCGCCTTTTCCCATCAGGGTATCGCAGACCGGCGCCTGTATATGGTGTGCCAGTTCGCGCACTTCCTCGGACGCGCCGGAGATGATACTGCCGCCGCCCACGAAAATATACGGTTTTTTCGACTCCCGAATCAGAGATACAACGTGATCCAGTCCTTCTTCTGTGATTTTTTCGATAGACGGTGCGATTGCTTCCGGTGTCTTTGGCTCATATTCATACGTTGCCGCCGTGACATCTTTCGTGATATCCACCAGAACCGGGCCCGGTCTTCCGCTCTTTGCAATCGAAAACGCACGGCGCAGCGTGTCTGCGAGAACCGTGATATCTTTTACGATCACGCTGTATTTTGTGATCGGCATCGCAACGCCTGCAATGTCAATCTCCTGAAAGCTGTCTTTTCCAAGCAGTGCCTTTCCTACGTTGCAGGTGATGGCTACCATCGGGGTGGAATCCATGTAGGCAGTTGCAATTCCAGTGACAAGATTTGTCGCACCAGGGCCGCTTGTTGCCATACATACGCCTGTTTTTCCGGTCGCACGCGCATACCCGTCTGCCGCATGGGCAGCACCCTGCTCGTGGGAGGTCAGGATGTGGTGGATTTCCGGATGACGGTAAAGCTCATCATAGATATTCAAAATCGTTCCCCCCGGATAGCCGAACACGGTGTCCACGCCCTGCTCCTTCAGGCACTCAATAACAATCTGTGATCCAGTTAATTCCATGTCTGTATGATTCCTTCCTTATCTTTTGGCTTTGTGTATGAAATCAGCCATCCGATGAAAATGCACGTTCGGACGGCTGATATGATTTTTTTCTATTAGAACTCCAGAATGGCTCCCTTATTTGCGCTGGAAACCATCTTTGCGTAGCGTTTCAGATAGCCTGTGGTTACTTTCGGCTCTCTCGGAGTCCATGCAGCTTTTCTGCGTGCCAGCTCTTCATCCGATACGGCAAGCTCCAGCTTGTGCTCTGGAATATTGATGCGGATCAGGTCGCCTTCCTCAACGAGCGCGATCGGACCGCCTTCTGCTGCCTCAGGGCTGACATGACCGATGGATGCACCGCGGGATGCGCCGGAGAAACGGCCGTCTGTAATCAGAGCTACGGAAGAGCCAAGTCCCATACCTGCAATCGCAGAGGTCGGATTCAGCATCTCACGCATACCAGGGCCTCCCTTTGGTCCCTCATAACGGATGACAACAACGTCGCCTGCCACAATCTTGCCGCCGCGGATTGCCTCGATGGCATCCTCCTCACAGTCGAAGACTCTGGCCGGTCCTTCGTGAACCTGCATCTCCGGTACAACGGCAGAACGTTTGACGACTGCGGTATCCGGTGCCAGGTTTCCTTTCAGGACAGCAATACCGCCGGTCTTGCTGTATGGATTTTCTACCGGACGGATGATCTCCGGGTTTTTGTTGACACAGCCTTTGATATTCTCGCCAACGGTCTTTCCGGTTGCGGTCATGCACTCGGTGTGCAGAAGTCCCAGTTTATTCAGCTCGTTCATAACGGCATAAACACCGCCGGCCTCGTTCAGCTCCTCAATGTAGTGGTATCCTGCCGGAGCCAGATGGCAGAGGTTCGGGGTCTTCTCACTGATGGCATTTGCCATCTCCGGATTCAGCTCTACGCCTGCCTCATGCGCGATGGCCGGCAGATGCAGCATACTGTTGGTGGAACATCCAAGTGCCATATCGACGGTCAACGCATTTAAGAATGCTTCTTTTGTCATAATGTCTCTTGGACGGATATTCTGTTTTAACAGCTCCATAACCTGCATACCGGCTCTCTTGGCCAGGCGCAGACGCTCGGAATATACGGCCGGAATCGTTCCGTTTCCTTTCAAGCCCATGCCGAGAACCTCGGTCAGACAGTTCATGCTGTTTGCCGTGTACATACCGGAGCAGGAACCGCAGGTCGGGCATGCATTGCACTCAAAATCATAAACATCTTCCTCTGTCATAGTTCCGGCTGCGTAGGATCCAACCGCCTCGAACATGCTGGAAAGACTTCTCTTCTCACCTTTTACATGGCCGGCAAGCATCGGACCGCCGCTGACAAATACGGTCGGAACATTGACTCTTGCTGCTGCCATCAAAAGGCCAGGTACGTTCTTATCACAGTTCGGGATACATACCAGTGCATCAAACTGGTGAGCCATTGCCATACACTCGGTGGAATCGGCGATCAGGTCACGGGTAACGAGGGAATATTTCATTCCGATGTGGCCCATGGCAATACCGTCACAGACTGCAATGGCCGGGAACACGATCGGTGTTCCGCCTGCCATGGCAACGCCCATTTTTACAGCTTCTGTAATTTTATCCAGGTTCATATGACCCGGTACGATCTCATTGTAGGAGCTTACAATTCCTACGAGCGGTTTTTTCATTTCTTCTTCGGTCAGACCCAGCGCACGCATCAGAGAACGCTGTGGCGCCTGTGCGATTCCTTTTTTTACAGCATCACTTCTCATGATTTTTTTCCTCTTTTCTTATCTTACAGTTTTATGCCAGTGCTTTTACCAGCAGATCTCCCATTTCGGATGTAGATACCTGGGTACATCCCTCAGACATAATGTCTACGGTGCGGTATCCGTCTTTTAAAATTTTCTGTACAGCATTTTCGACTGCCTCTGCCTCCTGATCGAGATCCAGGGAATAGCGGAGCATCATGGCTGCGGACAGAACCGTTGCAATCGGGTTTGCGATGTTCTTTCCTGCGATGTCCGGTGCAGAGCCGTGGCTTGGCTCGTACAGACCAAATTTTGTCTCGTTCAGGCTGGCGGAAGAAAGCATTCCGATCGAGCCTGCTACCATACTTGCCTCATCGGAAAGAATATCTCCGAACATGTTCTCGGTCAGAACGACGTCAAACTGGCACGGATTGTGGACGATCTGCATCGCACAGTTGTCGACCAGCATATGCTCTAAGGTAACTTCCGGGTAATCTTTTGCAACATCCTCTACCACGGATCTCCACAGACGGAGGAATCGAGAACGTTTGCTTTATCTACACTCGTTACTTTTTTCTTTCTCTTCATGGCGATGTCGAATGCACGGATTGCAATGCGGCGGATTTCGGTCTCGCTGTAGGTCAGCGTATCGGTTGCTTTCCGGATGCCGTTTTCTTCTACAGTGCTGCGCTCTCCAAAGTACAGGCCGCCGGTCAGCTCACGCATAATCAGCATGTCGAAGCCCTCGCCGATGATCTCTTCTTTTAACGGGCAGGCATCTTTCAATTCCTGATACAGGTAAGCCGGACGCAGGTTTGCAAACAGACCTAACGATTTCCGGATTTTTAAGAGTCCTGCCTCCGGGCGCTTGTCCGGGCTTAATTTGTACCATGGGGATGTTTTTGCATCTCCTCCGATGGAGCCCATCAGACAGCGTCGCATTTCTTTGCTTCTTCTATGGTTTCATCTGTCAGCGGCACGCCGTGCACATCAATGGAGCTCCGCCCAGCAGAAGGTTGGTATATTCAAACTTATGTCCATATTTCTCGCAGACAGCGTCCAGAACTTTTTTTGCTTCCTTTACAATTTCCGGTCCGATTCCGTCACCGTGAATTAATCCAATACGGTATTCCATATCTTTCTCCCTCTTTTCTTCCGGCTGAAAACCGTTCTATTTTCTCTGCGTCTATAGCATTTCTAAATTATACGCCATTTTTCCGGTAATTTCAACACGAAATTTCTTTGCATCGGACGAAACGCAATAATCTTTTTGCTTTTTTGCCATTTAAAAGAAAAATACGCGGCATTTTTCCCCGTTTTCGCCGTGTTCCGCCGAAGAAGTTTCGGGGGCGAAAAAACGCAGGCATTCGTTCTTTTTGAATACCTGCGTTTTTCCTGGCTTTTCGCCGTGTGAAATTATTTTTTCTTTTCTGTTTTCTCTTCAACGACTGCTGTCTCCGGTTTTTCAACCTCTGTGATGGCTGTTTTGCGCATCGGGATACGGCAGTTTTTGTTGTTTCCGAACTCTACGATGACATCGTCGTCTGTGATATCGATGACTACGCCGTAGAAACCGCTTGTTGTGATGACTGCATCGCCGACTGCGAGGTCATTCAGCATTGCCTGCAGTTTTTTCTGCTCTTTCTTCTGCGGGCGGATCATTAAGAAATACATCATACCGAACATGATGACCAGCCACATAATTAACATACCAAGTGCTCATCACACCGCTGTTTGCTGCTGTTGTTGTTGCTAAAAACATTTTCTTTCCTCCTGTTATTCGAGAGTACATCCCGTTCTTTAGACACACCTATCATAATACACAATCCGGAACCGATGGGCAAGTCTTTTTCGGATATTTTCCAAAGATTTCATACTTTCCCGATTACTTTTTGTCGTATTCCTCAAATCCTGCGAGTTTTGCCCGTTTGTAGGAAGCAAAATTGCCCTCGTCCAGCGCGGTCCGGATTTCTGTCATCATATTGTTGTAGAAATACAGGTTGTGCAGAACACAGAGCCGCATGCCGAGCATCTCTTTTGCTTTCAGCAGATGACGGATGTAGGCTCTGCTGTAGTGACGGCACGCCGGCACTGGCAGCCTTCCTCGATCGGACGCGGATCCAGCTCGTATTTCTGATTGAACAGGTTCATTTTTCCATGGTTTGTGTAAACGTGACCGTGGCGTCCGTTCCGGCTCGGATATACGCAGTCGAAGAAATCGATGCCGCGCTCTACGCCTTCCAGAATGTTTGCCGGCGTTCCAACGCCCATCAGATACGTCGGTTTGTCTTTCGGCAGGTACGGAACGACTTCGTCGAGAATATGGTACATCTCCTCGTGGCTCTCTCCTACTGCCAGACCGCCGACTGCATAGCCATCGAGATTCATCTCGGAAATCCGTTTTGCATGGTCAATGCGGATATCCTCATAAATCGCACCCTGGTTGATTCCGAACAGAAGCTGATGTTTGTTGATCGTGTCTTCCCGCTGGTTCAGCTCCTGCATCTTATTTTTGCATCGCTGCAGCCATCTCGCCGTGCGGTCGACAGAGTTCTGCACATAACGGCGCTCTGCCACACTCGACGGGCACTCGTCGAAAGCCATCGCGATGTTGAAGCCAGGTTGGACTGGATCTGCATACTCTCCTCCGGTCCCATAAAGATCTTTCTTCCATCTACGTGCGAGTGGAAATAGACACCCTCCTCCTTGATTTTCCGAGGCCTGCCAGAGAAAACACCTGGAATCCGCCGGAATCGGTCAGGATCGGTTTGTCCCAGACCATGAATTTGTGGAGTCCGCCCATCTTCTTTACGACTTCATCTCCCGGGCGCACATGGAGGTGATACGTATTGGAAAGTTCTACCTGCGTGCCGATCTGCTGGAGATCTTCGGTGGAAACAGCTCCCTTGATTGCTGCTGCAGTTCCGACATTCATGAATACCGGCGTTTCGATATTGCCGTGCACGGTTTCCATATGGGCGCGCTTCGCTCTTCCTTCCATTTTCAGAATTTTATACATAACGCTTTTCATCCTTTCTCAATGATCCCTGCCTCCTGTTTTCATGCAGGGCATACTATTTCTAGTATACAGGCAAAATCTGTTTTTGACAATGCCTGAATTTTCTTTTTTCTCTCTTTTTTCTTTCCCGCTTTCTCCATTTTTCACAAGGACTTTATACTTTTTTCATAAGACATCGCCTTTTTTCCAATTGTATTTCCTTATTTTTTGTCGTATAATGTGTTGAGATTGTTTCTTATTATAAAAGGAGTTTGATTCATGACTGATAAAAAATATACTCTTGGAATCGACATCGGTTCCACTACTGTTAAAATTGCGATCCTCAACGAAGAGAACCAGCTTCTCTTTGCCGATTACGAGCGCCATTTTGCAAACATCCAGGAAACACTTGCCCATCTGCTCGGGGAAGCCCACGAAAAACTGGGCGAACTGACCCTGCAGCCCGTCATCACCGGTTCCGGCGGACTCGCGCTTGCCAACCATCTTGGCATTCCGTTCACGCAGGAGGTTATCGCAGTTTCCACATCGTTAAAAGCACTGGCTCCGCAGACCGACGTTGCCATCGAGCTCGGCGGCGAGGATGCCAAAATCATCTATTTTGAAGGCGGCAATGTCGAACAGCGTATGAACGGTATCTGCGCCGGCGGTACCGGTTCGTTCATCGACCAGATGGCTTCTCTTCTGCAGACCGATGCAACCGGCCTGAATGAGTATGCGAAACATTACCAGGCCATCTACCCGATCGCTGCCCGCTGCGGTGTATTCGCAAAAACGGATATCCAGCCGCTCATCAACGACGGTGCAACAAAGAGGATCTTGCCGCTTCTATTTTCCAGGCAGTTGTCAACCAGACCATTTCCGGTCTTGCCTGCGGTAAACCAATCCGCGGCCACGTTGCCTTCCTTGGCGGCCCGCTGCACTTCCTCTCGGAATTAAAGACAGCGTTCGTCCGCACCTTAAAACTGGATGACGAGCACGCGATCGTGCCGGACAACTCTCATCTGTTTGCAGCCATCGGTTCTGCAATGAATGCAGATGGAAAGACCGAGGTTTCTCTTCTCGCGCTGAAAAAACGGCTCGAAGAAAAAGTAGCCATCGATTTTGAGGTTGCCCGTCTCGAACCGCTGTTTAAAGACAAGGAGGAGTACGATGCATTCCTGGCCCGCCAGAGCGTCAACAATGTTGTAACGGCTGATCTTTCCACTTACGAAGGAAACTGCTATCTCGGAATCGATGCCGGTTCCACAACCACAAAAGCCGCGCTCGTTGGTGAGGATGGCGCTCTTCTGTATTCCTTCTACAGCAACAACCACGGAAATCCGCTCGGCACCTCGATCCGCGCGATCCAGGAAATCTACTCCAAACTGCCGGATTCCGCACAGATCGCCTGGTCCTGTTCCACCGGTTACGGCGAAGCACTCATCAAAGCTGCGCTGATGCTGGACGAGGGTGAGGTTGAAACGATTTCTCATTACTATGCCGCAGCATTCTTCGATCCGGAAGTCGACTGTATTCTCGACATCGGCGGTCAGGATATGAAATGTATCAAGATCAAAAACGGCACTGTAGATAGCGTACAGCTCAATGAAGCATGTTCCTCCGGCTGCGGTTCCTTTATCGAAACCTTCGCGCAGTCCCTGAACTACAGTGTACAGGATTTTGCACACGAAGCACTGTTCGCAAAACACCCGATCGATCTTGGTACCCGCTGTACCGTATTTATGAATTCCAAGGTAAAACAGGCGCAGAAAGAAGGCGCATCCGTTGCTGATATTTCTGCCGGACTTGCCTGCTCCGTCATCAAAAACGCATTGTATAAGGTAATTAAAGTTTCCGATGCCACCGAGCTGGGACGCCACATCGTCGTACAGGGCGGTACATTCTACAACGATGCCGTTCTTCGAAGCTTTGAGCGGATCGCCAACTGCGAAGCCATCCGCCCGGACATCGCCGGCATTATGGGTGCGTTCGGTGCGGCGCTGATCGCAAGAGAGCGCTATTCGGCAGATCAGGAGACTACGATGCTCTCCATCGAAAAGATCAATGAGCTGAAATACTCGACCACGATGGCAAACTGCAAAGGCTGTACGAACAGCTGCCGTCTGACCATCAACAAATTCTCCGGCGGCCGTCAGTACATCAGCGGAAACCGCTGTGAGCGCGGAATCGGAAAAGAGAAAAACAAGGATCATATTCCGAACCTGTTCGAATACAAATACAAACGAATCTTCGGCTACCAGCCGCTGCCGCAGGATGAAGCAATCCGCGGAGAGGTCGGCATTCCGAGAGTCCTCAATATGTTCGAGAACTATCCGTTCTGGTACACCTTCTTCACGCAGCTGAAATACCGCGTGGTACTCTCCCCGACTTCAAGCCGCAAGATTTATGAGCTCGGCATCGAATCGATCCCGAGTGAATCCGAGTGTTACCCGGCGAAACTGGCCCACGGCCATGTGACCTGGCTCTTACGCCACGGCGTAAAATTCATCTTCTATCCGTGTATCCCGTACGAGCGTACCGAGTTCCCGGAGGCCATCAACCACTACAACTGCCCGATCGTTACTTCCTACGCGGAGAACATCAAAAACAACGTGGATGAGCTCCAGGACGACTCCATCACATTCCGCAATCCGTTCCTCGCATTTACGAGTGAAAAGGTTCTCGCCGACGGCCTGGCAAAAGAATTTTCCGGCCTGCCGGAGGATGAGGTCCGCGCCGCTGTCCATGCCGGATGGGAGGAGCTCGCCGCTGCAAGACGTGATATGCAGAAAAAAGGTGAAGAGACGCTGCAGTATATGAAAGAAACCGGCCGCAGAGGTATCGTACTTGCCGGAAGACCGTACCACATCGATCCGGAAATTCATCACGGTATTCCGGATATGATTAACTCCTACGGTCTGTGCGTTTTAACAGAGGACTCTGTTTCCCATCTTGTACCGCTCGAGCGCCGCTTCGTGTCAATGACCAGTGGATGTATCACACCCGTCTGTATGCAGCTGCAAACTATGTAAAGACACGCGACGATCTTGACCTGATTCAGCTGAACTCGTTCGGCTGCGGTCTCGACGCCGTTACCACTGATGAGGTTTATGAGATTCTGACCAGAAGCGGCAAGATTTATACCTGCCTGAAGATCGATGAGGTCAACAACCTCGGCGCTGCCAGAATCCGTGTCCGCTCTCTGCTCGCTGCTCTGCGTGCACATGACCGGAAACAGGCGGTACGCGAGATTCTTCCGTCCTCGATCCAGAAACCGGTCTTCACGAAAGAAATGCGGAAAGACTACACCATCCTCTGCCCGCAGATGTCACCGATCCACTTCTCGATTCTGCAGCCGGCGTTCAACGCAGCCGGATACAATCTGGAAGTGCTTCCGAACGACAACAAAGAGGCGGTTGATGTCGGACTGAAATACGTCAACAACGATGCCTGCTATCCGTCTCTGATGGTAGTTGGACAGATTATGCAGGCGCTGCTCTCCGGCAAGTATGACCTGAACAAAGTAGCAGTCATCATGAGCCAGACCGGCGGCGGCTGCCGTGCATCAAACTATATCGGATTTATTCGCCGTGCACTGGAGAAGGCCGATATGACGCAGATTCCGGTAATCTCGATTAACTTAAGCGGTCTGGAAGAAAATCCGGGCTTTAAGATTACACCGGATCTCGCGATTCGTCTCTGCTATGCAGCGGAGTTCGGTGATATCATAATGAAATGTGTTTACCGGATGCGTCCTTATGAGCAGAAGAAGGGAACAACGGACCGGATTCACAGGAAATGGGAGAAAATCTGTATTGATTTCATTTCTTCCAAACACCTGAGCCATACCCGGTTTAAACAGATCTGCCGCACCATGATCCGCGACTTTGACCATATTCCGATTACGGACGAGAAAAAACCGCGTGTCGGTATTGTCGGCGAGATTCTGGTTAAGTTCCTTCCGGCGGCCAATAACCATCTGGCGGAGCTTCTCGAAAGCGAAGGCGCCGAGCCGGTTGTGCCGGATCTGATCGATTTCTTCTGCTATTGCTTCTACAATACGAATTTCAAGGTAGAGCACCTTGGATTCAAGAAGAGCTCTTCGATGCTCGGAAATACGGGCATTAAGCTGATCAACTGGCTGCGGAGCGCGGCAGTTGCAGAGTTCAAGAAGAGCGAACACTTTGATCCGCCGGCTGATGTACGGGATCTGGCGAAGTATGCTTCTCCGATTGTTTCCTGCGGTAACCAGACAGGTGAGGGATGGTTCCTGACAGGCGAGATGATGGAGCTGATCCACAGCGACGTTTACAATATCGTCTGCATCCAGCCGTTTGCGTGCCTGCCGAATCATATTGTCGGTAAAGGTGTTATTAAAGCCATTCGCAAGGAGTATCCGAAGGCAAATATCGTGGCAGTTGACTACGATCCAGGCGCTTCGGAGGTGAACCAGCTGAACCGTATTAAGCTGATGCTTTCTACCGCGAACAAGAACCTGAAACAGGAACTTGACGGAGAGAAAAACGCGTAAAAAATTACATAATCCTTTTTCATTTCAAAAGACCCCGGTCAAAACATGAAAAACTGTTTTCCG
>ENA-OQBT01000328-OQBT01000328.1-human-gut-metagenome-genome-assembly--contig:-NODE-328-length-31320-cov-3.921264_pt1 | contig 31320 bp, 32 predicted proteins | sample MGYA00242749_ERZ504557 | MGnify/ENA primary metagenome ERZ504557 (study PRJEB26092, sample SAMD00036243) | human gut metagenome | host: Homo sapiens | study: EMG produced TPA metagenomics assembly of... | reverse complement strand
CAATCATTGATAATATCACGTTTTGATTTTGTTTTTTTGAAATCAAATGATAACACCTTCCAAATGATCTAATTCGTGTTGGCAAATTTGTGCTGGCAACCCTGTCAAGGTTAAGGTTTGTTGGCTCCAATTTTTGTCTAAAAAAGCCACTTCAATTTTCTGGTAACGACGTGTTGGTCGTGCTCCTGTCAATGATAAACAAGACTCTTTCGTATCAAATGGAAGTGATTTGTTAAGCAAAACTGGATTGAACATCACCAAATCTGCTACTCCCATATTAACAATAATTGCTCGCTTTTTAACGCCAATCATATTAGCAGCCATGCCGACACAATTATCACGGTTTGCCACTAAAGTATCTTGCAAGTCTTGTGCCAAATACAAATCTTCTTTTGTTGCTTCTTCTGACTTTTGCGCCAAGAAAAAGGTGTCTCTTACAATCTGTTTAATCATTTTTTCTCCAATAGTAATTCCATAATATCAAAATCAATAGCTTGGTCATCAATTTCCATAAAGTGCTTAAACGTTCCAATCTTTTGAAAACCAAGACTGTCATAAAGATGAATCGCTCGGTCGTTATCAGACCGAACTTCAAGTGAGAAGACTTTTAAGCCTGATTGCTGCGCTGCTGCAATCAATCGCGTTAATAGCTGACGCCCAATTCCTTGATTCCAGTAGGCTTTTTTCACCGCGATACCAATTTCTGCACGATGCGCCAATCGTTTTTTACGAAAAGCACTACAATTACACGTTCCTACTATCTCACCAGCTTCTTCGGCTACTAAGAAATGTGATGTCTTAGATTTTTGAATCTCACTTAATAAGATTCCCTCATCTGCAACAGAAACAGACACCCCTTCTTCTCCATAAGACAAGTTATCTGTTTCTGAACCAATCTGCTGGCAAAATGCCAAAATAGCCCCAGCATCACTAGCCAAAGCATTTCTCACTATAACCATATCAAGCCCTCGCTTTCGCTAAAAACATTATAACAAAATAAATAAAACCTTGCTACCATGCGCTTTCTCACATTTGTCTCAAGATTTTATTGCACCAACAAAATCGAGAATAACTAATAATGAGTTGCAACGATACCAACCAAAAGAGCCCACACTTCGTGGACTCATTTTCGGTTATTTGATATTAGAGAATGTAATTAAAGATTATAAAAGATTGTTGATTAAGTCATTAAGAGTTATACAACAGTCTTGTGAAAAACAAGATTTTAAACGATACCTTGTGCTGACATTGCTTCTGCAACTTTAAGGAATCCAGCAACGTTGGCACCGACAACAAGGTTACCTTCAGCACCAAATTCTTTAGCTGCTGCTGCAGAATTATCGTAGATACCTTTCATGATGTCATAAAGTTTAGCATCTACTTCTTCGAATGACCAAGGTGTACGTTGGCTATTTTGAGCCATTTCAAGAGCTGATACCGCTACACCACCAGCATTCGCAGCTTTGGCAGGACCAAATGAAACGCCAGCTTTTTGGAAAACTTCGATAGCTTCAAGTGTAGAAGGCATATTTGCACCTTCTGTAACAGCAATAACACCGTTAGCTACAAGAGCTTTCGCATCTTCCTCGTTAATTTCATTTTGTGTAGCACATGGGAATGCAAGGTCAGCTTTGATTGACCAGATTGAGCCTTCACCAGCAGGTGTAAATGTTGCACTTGGACGAGCGTCAGCGTATTTGACAATACGTGCACGTTCAACTTCTTTCAATTGTTTAAGAAGAGGGACATCAATACCTTCTGGATCATAAACATAACCAGATGAATCTGAAACAGCAACAACTTTAGCACCAAGAGATTGAAGTTTTTCAGTAGCGTAAATCGCTACGTTACCTGAGCCCGAAACAAGAGCGACTTTACCGGAAAAATCTTCACCACGAGCTTTAAGCATTTGTTCTGCAAAGTAAACAGCACCGTAACCAGTTGCTTCTGTACGAGCAAGAGAACCACCGTAAGTAAGTCCTTTACCAGTAAGAACACCTGTGTATTCATTGCGGAGGCGTTTGTATTGACCGTAAAGGTAGCCGATTTCACGTCCACCAACACCGATATCACCAGCAGGAACATCAGTATCCGCACCAATGTGTTTGCTCAACTCTGTCATAAAGCTTTGGCAGAAACGCATAATTTCGTTGTCTGATTTACCTTTAGGATCAAAGTTTGAACCACCTTTACCACCACCGATAGGTTGACCAGTCAATGAGTTTTTAAAGATTTGTTCGAAACCAAGGAATTTGATGATTGATTGGTTTACTGATGGGTGGAAACGAAGACCACCTTTGTAAGGTCCAATAGCAGATGAGAATTGTACGCGGAAACCGCGGTTTACTTGAACTTGACCTTTGTCATCAACCCAAGGAACACGGAAAGAAACGATACGTTCTGGTTCAACCAAACGTTCGAGAAGATTTTCTTCAATGTATTTTGGATATTTATCAAACACTGGAACAAGTGACTCAAATACTTCTTCTACTGCTTGTAAAAACTCTGGTTCATGAGCATTTTGCGCTTTGACTTTATCAAAGACACCAGCTACATACTCTTTACCTGTTGTCATATATATTTCCTCCGAAAATCAGATTATAAATCTTGTAATCAATAGACTACAAGGAATATTATAAATTTTCTGAAAATTTATGTCAAGTATTTACCGTACTTTTTTGAAAAAATTCCGTTTTTATGTCATAAAATATAACATCGTTTGTGAAGTTGAGGGCTAGATTTCGTCATTCTGGCGGACTTTATGTTCTCCTTTTCACGAAAAATATGGTAATATAATGGTATATTATTAGGAGGTATATTATGAAACGTTTATCACTATGGTCAGGTATTCTAGCACTACTTATCGGTATTTTTCTTTTTGTGCATCCTTTTACCACGACTGCAATGATTGGTTGGATAATCGCTTTATTAGTTTTCATGTCTGGAATCACCAGCCTTTTGATGTATACCAATAGTGTCGAGCGATCATTTTGGTATTTGTTGCAAAGTATTTTATCTATTATTTTTGGAATTATTCTTCTATCAAGCTCAGCCATGTCTTTATCGAGTGCTGTTATCACGATTGCTGCTTATTGGATTCTTATTAGCGGCATCCTTCGTTTAATTGGTGGTTTCCAAATGCGTAAAGCAGGGTTTTATGACGCTAATCGTTTCCTAGGCTCTGCGGTCCTTGCCATTCTTTTAGGACTCTTCCTCCTGCTCAATCCTGCACTTTCAGCTATTTTTATTGGGCGTCTAACAGGATTACTTTTAATGGCAGTTGGGGGGTCAGGAATCGCCTTTTCATTCCGTATTTAACTATGACTATAAAAAGAACTTCGTTTTTTTGAACGAAGTTCTTTTTAGTTCTCAATTAACGATTATCAATGTTTTCTGGGTACAAGTCGTGATTTATTAGGCGATAATCTGCCATTTTTTCATACTTGGTATTTGGCTCTCCATAATTAAAATATGGGTCAATTGATAAGCCACCACGTGGTGTAAATTTTCCCCAGACTTCAAGAAAGCGTGGCTGAAGCAAGTCAACCAAATCTTTACCAATCGTATTAATACAATTTTCGTGAAAATCACCGTGATTACGGTAGCTGAAAAGGTAAAGTTTCAATGATTTTGATTCCACGCAAAGTTTATCTGGGATATAAGAAATATAAATCGTTGCAAAATCTGGTTGCCCAGTAATCGGACAAAGTGATGTAAACTCTGGACAATTGAATTTGATAAAGTAATCATTGTCAACATGACGATTATCAAATGATTCCAGAATACTTGGGTCGTAATCGTAAGTGTAAGTCGTCTTTTGATTTCCCAAAAGGGTCAAATCTTTCATTTCATCTGTTCTAGTCATCTCATTCTCCTTTTAAACACCGCGTTGGTTGTCATATAAAAGCGTGTGTAATTGTGGCAACACGCGCACGCTTTGCCATTCTGGGTCAGTTGCTACTGTCTCCCATAGTTGTCGCAAACGCTCGAGCTGGTGTTCCACGATATTGCCGTTGGCGTGCGGTTCTGGATTACCAGCTGATAAATACAAAACATCAGGTTGATAACGTTTTTGAATCATTTTAGCAAATACCAAATCAGCATCATCAAAAACTGGAACTTTAAAGGTGATTTGGTCTTTTTTCAATTGCGAAACAATAAAATCAAGCGTTTCAAAATTAACCGTCATCTTACTTGACGGTGGCTTGGGACTAAGCGTTACTTGGTCAATGTCCTTTAGCCACGTTTGCCAGCGCGAGCCTTGCGTTTCAATAGCTAAGGTCACCCCACGTGCCTTTAATTTGGCAACAAGCTCTGCCATATTATTCGCCAATAAACATGGATTGCCACCTGATAAAGTCACATAATCGTACGTTCCCAATTGGTCAAGCTGCTCAATCACTTCATCAGTAGTCATTCGCTTAGGCTTTTCCGAGCCATCCCAAGTAAAAGCAGAATCGCACCAATCGCAATGATAGTCACAGCCACCCGTTCTCACAAACATGGTCTTTTGCCCAATTGCTCTGCCCTCGCCTTGAAAAGTTGGACCAAAAATTTCAAGAATCGGAAGGGTTAACTGACGTTTAGTCATCAAGCTCCCACTCCCTCCTAAATTCCGCAAATGATGTCGGCGTTTCATACAAGCGGACATATTCTACACGAATCTCACGTTCTTTTGGCAAATACTGCGCGACTTGCTTAAAAATCCAGTAAACCATATTTTCTGCTGTAGTGTTCATGTAGGGCAGGCTTTCATTAAGGTAATGGTGGTCTAAACTTGGTTCCAAATGTTTTTTGTAAATCTGTTTGAGGTCGCCAAAATCAACTGCCATACCACGGTCATCAAGCAGTCCAGAAACCGCAATTTGCAAACGATAAGTATGCCCATGCAAAGCCTTACATTTACCATCATAATTGAACAAATGGTGTGCCGCATCAAAGGTGAATTCTTTTGAAACCATGACACGACGTGGGCAATAAACCAAGGATTCACCAGTTGGGACTTTTAGCTCTTTTGGTATTTCAAACATTAGGCTTGCCCTTTCTTTGCAAGGTATTTTTCAAGACCTGCCTGACGAAGCTTGCAAGCAGGACATTCACCGCAACCACTTCCTTTAATGCCGTTGTAGCACGTTAGCGTATTTTCTCGAACATAATCAAATTTGCCAAGTTGGTCAGCTAATTCCCATGTTTCTGACTTATCAAGCCACATCAGCGGTGTTTGAATAACAAAATTATAATCCATTGCCAAATTCAGCGTAACATTGAGTGATTTGACAAAGGCATCACGACAGTCTGGATAACCTGAAAAGTCCGTTTCACAAACGCCAGTAATAATGTCTGTGATACCAAGACGCTTCGCCAGCACAGCTGCAAACGATAAAACAAATGATTTCGACCATCAACAAAAGTATTTGGCAAATCATCGTCTGGATTTTCGATTACAATATCACGAGTCAAGGCATTTTCAGTTAATTGTCCTAATAAAGACATGTCTAGCAAATGGTTTTTAACCCCTTGTTCGGCAGCGATGTGTTTGGCTACTTCAATTTCCAAACTGTGACGTTGACCATAATTAAACGTGACAGTTTCCACGTGGTCGTAATGTTTCAAAGCCCAAAACAGGCAAGTTGTTGAATCTTGTCCGCCACTAAAGACGACAAGTGCAGATTGACGTTTCATCTTATCTCCTCTATATCTTTTCAGATATTTGGGCAAAAGAAAAGCCCTCATGGGAATCCACAAGGGCGCTAATTCAGTCATTAGGCTGGTTTTTTTTAGCGATGGCTTTTCCCAAACATCGTTATTATTAACATTACTATCATATCATCTTTGCAACAGATATTCAATGACTAAAAAATGCAAGAATAAGAAAACAGGACTTGCTTAAAATAAAATCCTGTTTTTTATTAATAATTATCACCAAGATAGCTTATTTGTTTTTAGTAAACTGGCTATTGTAAAGATCGTAATAGAAACCTTTAGCAGCTAGTAAGCTTTCATGATTGCCTTGTTCAATGATTTGACCATTGTTAAGCACCAAAATCTTATCAGCCTCTTGAATGGTTGATAGGCGGTGAGCAATGACAAAGCTTGTACGCCCTTCCATTAATTTAGCCATAGCCTTTTGAATCAATAATTCCAAACGTGTGTCAACAGATGACGTTGCTTCGTCCAAAATCAAGATTTTAGGGTCAGCAAGCAAGGCACGCGCAATGGTTAACAATTGTTTTTGACCAAGCGATACGTTACTTGATTCTTGGTTCATTTCCATATTGTAACCACCAGGTAGCGTGCGAATAAAGTGGTCAACATTGGCAGCTTTAGCAGCCTCAACAACCTCTTCATCTGTCGCATCCAAGTTTCCAAAACGGAGATTTTCCTTGATACTTGCCTCATAGAGCCACGCATCTTGCAAGACCATTCCAAATTGTTTTCGATATTCTTGACGTGACAAGTTGCGAATATCATGCCCATCAATTTTAATCGAACCAGAGGTAACGTCGTAGAATCGCATTAAAAGATTAATCAGCGTTGTCTTACCAGCTCCTGTTGGACCAACAATCGCCACCATTTCACCTGGTTTGACATCAAGATTGAAATTTTGAATCAATGGTTTGTCTGCCACGTATTGGAAGGAAACATTTTCAAAGCTAACTTGACCTGTTAAATCATGTGTCAAATGCTCTGTTACATCAGCAACTTCTTCTGGTTCATCTAGAACTTCAAAGATACGGTCAAGTGATGACTTGGCACTTTGAAGAATACTTGCCAACTGTGTAATGGTTTGAACGGGTTGACTGACTTGCCAAACGTATTGAACGAAAGCTTGCATATTACCAACCGTCAAGTTCCCAGAAAGAACTTGCAAAGCTCCCAAAACTGCCACAATCAGGTAAGCCATATCAGAAATTGCACTAAGAACTGGCATCATAATTCCTGAAATAAAACTTGCCTTGAAACCAACTTCTTGCAAATTTTGAGTGATTTCACGAAATTCTTCACTTGAAATTTCTTCACGACCATAAAGTTTGATAACGTTAAAGCCAGTTAGATTTTCCTGAACAAAACCGTTCATATCACCAAGAGCGTCAGCTTGTTTTTTGAAATAGGGTTGAGATTTTTTCAAAATAAACTGAGCACTGATATAAGTGATTGGAATGATTAAAATAACCACCAAAGCCAAACGCCAATTGAGATAAAGCACCATGCAAATAACCAAGAAAATGGTTAAGAAGGCGTTGATAATCTGAAGAAAGCTTTGTTGTAAAGCGTTTGAAACTGTTTCAACATCTGACGTAAAACGCCCCAAGACATTTCCGAATTGTTGACTGTCAAAATAAGAAACTGGAATTTTATTGATTTTTTCACTTAAATCTCGGCGCAAATCATGAATACTTTTTTGCACAGCGTCAGTCATGAAATAGTTTGACCAATAGCTTCCTAGCTCATAACCCAAACCTCGCAAGAAATAAAGAGCTAAAATCATTGCAATATAAGAAATATTGATATGAGCACCTGCTACACCGTGCGCCATGTCAAGAAGGTTTGCCGTCAATTCTGTAATGGCAAGCCCTAAAATAAAAGGTTCCAATACACTCATGACACTGCTGAAAACTTTCAAGAAAATGGCAAGAAAAAGCGCACCTTTATATTGTTGGAGATAATCCCATAAACGTAGAAAAACATTGCGTTTTGACATTGTTATTCTCCTTTCATCTCATCTGCATTTTTCAATTGTGAGTTAGCAATTTCACGATAAATCGTGTTTGTTTGCATCAATTCATCGTGTGTGCCACGTCCCACAATTTCACCTTTATCGAGTACAATAATTTGATCAGCATCCATGATAGTTCCCACACGTTGTGCCACAATAAGGACGGTTGCTTCTTGAGTGACTTCTTTCAAACGCGCACGCAATTGCGCATCCGTCTTGTAATCAAGAGCCGAGAAAGAATCATCAAAAATATAAATATCAGGTTTCTTAACAACTGCACGCGCAATGGACAACCGTTGTTTTTGTCCTCCTGATAAATTGCTTCCGCCTTCTGCCAAATGTGTTTGGTAACGCTCATCACGGCTTTCGATAAATTCCTTAGCTTGTGCAACATCTGCTGCTTCTTGCAATTCATCAACTGTTGCATCCGTTTTACCGTATTTTAGATTTTCGGCAATAGTTCCCGTAAACAAAAGCGCTTTTTGAGGAATAAAACCAATCTTCTGACGTAGAGCTTTCAATTGATAGTCTCTAACATCAACACCGTCAACCAAAATTTTACCAAGTGTGACATCGTAAAAACGTGGAATCAGATTAACCAGAGAAGATTTCCCAGAACCTGTTGAACCGATAAAGGCAATAGTTTCCCCAGGCTTGGCTTTAAAGGAAATGTCTTTTAAAACTGGACTTTCTGTCTCACCAGGGTAAGCAAAAGTCACCTTGTCAAATTCCAAATAACCTTTTGTTTCAGTCTCAGTCACACCATTTTCATTAGGAGTAATTGAAATTGGCATTGCCATAACTTCTGAAATACGCTCGCTTGAGACAACAACACGAGGATACATGGTAAAGAGATTGGCAAAAAGTAAGAATGAAAAGAGCGCATGGAAGCCATAGTCAATAAAAGCAACCAAATTACCAATCTGCAAATCACCTCTTGAGAGCGGATTCAAGGCAAACCAAACAATGGCAACAATCATTGAGATGATGATAAAGACAAATGATGGCTCTGTTAAACCAGTTAGCTTGAACAGCCGACTTGAAATGCCTTTATATTCTTCGTTTTTACTATCAAAGCGTTCTTCTTGAAAATCTTCTCTGGCAAAGGCGCGAATGACACGTAAACCAGTCAAATTTTCACGAACATATTGGTTAATTTTATCAAGAGTGCCTTGTTGTTTTTCAGATAGAGGCCGTGTATGTGTCGCGACGTAATAAACCACAAGTACCAAAAAGGGAATAGCCACCGCAACAATCCATGCTAAAGACGGACTTGTTACCAAAATCATGACAACACTAAAAATAATCATGAGCGGTGTCACAACCCCCATACGCAAAGATTGTTCAGCAAATTGCATAAGAATAAAAGCATCGCTTGTCATGCGAGTGACAAGTGATGACACACCAATTTGTTCGTATTCATGGTGTGAGTATTCCTGCAATTTATCATACATGTCATTACGCATGTCTTTAATCATATTAGTTGTGATTTTTCCTGCCGCATAAGCCAGAGTAACACGACCAATCGCTCCAACAATAATCACGATAAACATGACAATTGCCCAGAAATAAACCTTATCTTTATTTCCAGTTGTTATCCCTTGGTCAATCATACGAGCTAGTGCTGTTGGCAAACCAAGATTAACCACGACAAATGTAAAAGCTCCTAACACATCCAAAATGAGCCATTTGGGATATTTTTTCAAATAAGTCCAAACTAGTTTCATAGTAACTTTCCCTTCTAATCTGTTTCTCTATTTTTAAGTAACGAAATACCTTCTTTCTGCAAGAAAGAGTGACTGGGCTTATTCAGCTAAGTTACTCAAATAATCATATCTTTCATATTTTTCAAGTAGGGTTTCATTAGCTTTGTCTAATGAACGTTGAAGCTCTGCTAGTTTGCCATAATCACTGGCATTTTCCTGCATTTGCGCTTCAATAGTGTCGATATCCTCTTCAAATTTGGCAATCTCATCTTCAATGACTTCCCACTCTTGTTTTTCAAAGTAAGACATGCGTTTTTTCTTCGTTTTTTCCTTCTCAGTCTTTTGTGAGAACGCTTTTTTAGCTTGTTCCGCTACGGCATTTTCTTCAAACGCTTTTTCATCAAGATAATCCGTATAATTTCCGAAGAATTCACGAACATGACCATTTTCAAACGCCAAGATTTTATTAGTCACTTTGTCAAGGAAATAACGGTCGTGACTAACTGTGATAACTGGTCCTGAGAATGTTTGCAAGAAACTTTCTATAACTGTCAAGGTTGCAATATCAAGGTCATTGGTTGGTTCGTCAAGAAGAAGCACATTTGGTTTTTCAATCAAAATTTTCAACAAGTAAAGGCGTTTTTTCTCACCACCAGATAATTTTGAAATCAATGTACCATGTGTTGAACGTGGGAATAAGAATTGTTCTAACAAATCTGTGACACTTGTTGTTCCAACGCTTGTTTTGACCTCATCTGCTACTTCTTGCAAATAATTGATGACACGTTTATTTTCATCCATGTCTTTTGTCAATTGTGAGAAATAGCCAATACGAACCGTTTCACCAATTTCAAGATTCCCAACTGTCGGCTGCAAATCACCATTTATCAAATTAAGAAGCGTTGATTTTCCGACACCGTTATCACCAACAATTCCGATTCGGTCTTTATTTTGCACCAAAAAGTTAAAGTCAGTCAAAATCTGTTTATCAGGATAAGCAAAGGAAACATTCTCAAAATTGATAACTTTTTTACCGATTCGGCTTGTTTCAAAATTAATCTCAAGCTCTGTTGATTGTGTCGCTCCTGACAAATCAGTCTTCAACTCGTTGAAACGATTGATACGAGCTTGCTGTTTTGTCGCACGCGCTTGTGGTTGCGTACGCATCCAAGCTAATTCTTGCTTGTAAAGTTGTTTTTTCTTGTGAAGCGTTGCAGCATCACGCTCATCTTTCTCCGCACGCAAACGCACATAATCTTGATAATTTCCTTGATATTCAGTCAATTGACTATTAGCCAATTCAAAAATACGCGTTGCCACATTATCCAAGAAATAACGGTCGTGGGTGATGAAAAGTACCGTTTTCTTAGAATTTTTTAGGAAATTCGTCAACCAAGCAATGGTATCAATATCCAAGTGGTTGGTTGGCTCGTCCAATAATAACAAGTCTGCATCATTTAACAAAACTTGCGCCAACTGAACACGACGACGAAGTCCACCAGACAAAGCACCAACTTTTTGTGACAAGTCGTCCAAACCTAGCTTCGTAAGAACAGTTTTGACTTCACTCTCAATCGCCCAAGCATCAAGCGAATCCATCTCTGCCATGACTTTTTCAAGTTTAGCTTGATTGGCTTCGTTGTAATCAGCCATCAAGGTCTCATAGGTCTTAATCAAAGTCATCTCACGCAAATCAGATGACAAAACTGTATCCAAAATAGTTTTGTCATCATCAAATTCAGGCTCTTGGGTCAAATAAGCAATTTTATAACCGTTCTTAGCTGCAAACGGCGACACATCGCCATCAAAGCCAAGACGACCAGAAATGACATCAAGGAGCGTTGTTTTCCCCGTTCCATTGACACCAATAATCCCAATGCGGTCAAAATCATGAATAATAAAGGAAATATCACGAAAAACAGTCTTATCACCGACTGATTTTGTTAAGTGTTCTACGATAAAATCACTCATTTGTTTTCCTTTCTAATAAAGTCAAAAATAGCTTCTTTGTCATTGGCAAGCTCACCAAGAACAATTTTTTCCTCGATTTCTTTTAATACCTGCCCTAATTCTGGACCAGGTTTGTATTGTAATTCTTTGATTAAAACTCCGCCATTGATAACAATTTCGTGTTTATCATGAATGGTTAATTCTTTATCTAAACGCTCAATACGTTTAAAATCAACTGGCAAACCATAACCAGCACGCAAATCTTCTGCTTGTTCAATCAAACAACTGCCATAACGGTACATTTCCATCTTATCAAGCTCATTTTCTAGACGGAAACGGTAAATCGCCACAATCTGTTCGACATCTTTTTGAAATTGACTTGATGTTTTCCATGCTTTCAAAAAAGACACGAACGTCTTTGACATCTAAAGCTAATAGCAAAGCTGCCCAAGCTTGTTCAGACGTTTTAAAGTGATAATTACAAGCCAAATCGTCAAGTAATTGCTGTAAATTGTCATGAGCATTCTCAAGATATGGTAAATATTTTTGAGCTTGACTAGTAATCATGGCTTTAATCCCTTTACGCCAGAAAGGTGCCATCAATAATTTATCAAATTCAATAAAAGAGCGCTCTACCGAAATTTTTTCAAGTAAGGGCGCATGTGCTGCCATAGCAGTAAACGTATCAGGTTCAATATCAAAATCAAGACTAGCCGCAAAGCGGAAACCGCGCATAATACGCAGCGCATCTTCGTTAAAACGCTCCGCAGGATTTCCCACCGCACGTAATAACTTAGCTTCCAAATCTGCCAAACCGTTGAATTTATCAATAATTAAACCTGTCTCATCAAGTGCAAAAGCATTGACTGTAAAATCACGGCGTTTCAAATCTTCCTCTAGAGAACGAACAAATGACACGCTGCTAGGTCTGCGGTAATCCACGTAAACATCTTCTGTACGGAAAGTAGTGATTTCATACTCGCCACCTTCTTCTAAAACAAGAACTGTGCCATGCTCAATCCCAACATCAACCGTACGATGAAAAATGCTCTTTGTCTCTTCTGGATAAGAACTTGTTGCAATATCAACGTCGTGAATCGGACGATTTAGTAAAACATCACGAACGCTACCACCGACAAAATAAGCTTCGTAGCCAGCTTCGCGAATTTTTTTCAAGATTGGTAAAGCCTCCTGAAATTCAGAAGGCAGATTGTTTAATTTCATAGTAATTTTTCCAAACCATAAACGAGTTTATCTCGTTTGACAACTGCTTTAATTCCAATATTAACACCACTCATAAACGAAATACGATCATAAGAATCATGACGAAGTGTTAATCCCTCACCTTGGGCACCGAAGATGACTTCTTGGTGCGCAACCAATCCAGGTAAACGAACACTATGGATACGCATACCATCAAAATCAGCTCCACGCGCTCCTTTTAACGTTTCAACTTCATCTGCAGCCCCTTGTTTTTTAGGTTGACGAACTTCACGAATCAATTCCGCTGTTTTCACAGCTGTACCTGAAGGAGCATCTTTCTTATTGTCATGATGTAGTTCAATGATTTCAAGGTCCGGAAAATATTTGGCAGCCTTAGCGGCAAATTCCATGAGTAAAATAGCACCAATTGCAAAGTTTGGAGCAATCAAACCACCTGTTTTCTTTTCTTCAGAAAGAGCGATTAATTCAGCGATTTCATCTTCTGAAAATCCTGTCGTTCCAACAACGGGAGCGAAGCCATTTTCCAAAGCAAAGCGGGTATTTTCATAAGCAACTGCTGGCATAGTAAAATCAACCCAAACATCTGCATCAAACCCAACTAATTGTGATTTGTCTGTAAATACTGGAACACCGTCCACGTCTGATTCTGTCGCAAATGGGTCAAGTAATGCGGCTAAGGCTAATTCGTCATCTCCCTTAACCATATTAACTGCTGCTGAGCCCATTCGTCCTTTAAAACCTGCAATGATAACTTTAATACTCATGTTTTTTCCTCTCTAACACTTAAACAATTGGTGTGAAACCAAATGCAACTGCGCCTTCCCCTAAATGAGTAGCAATAACGCCATCAAATGTGACAATTTTAAGATTTTCAGCCTGACCTCTGTCAGCTAAAGTCTGATAAAACTGTTGCGCTTTTTCTTCAGCTCGTGAATGAATGATGAAACTTCGTAATCACCGTTAACAGTCACTTCAGACAAAACGTCAACTAAACGCTTGATAGCTTTTTTCTCAGTTCTCACTTTTTCGAAAACTTCAATAACACCTTCGTCATTAAAATAAAGAATTGGCTTGATACTAAGTAAATTTCCGATAAGTGCGGAGCCATTTGATAAACGCCCACCTTTTACCAAGTGATTCAAGTCATCAACCATGATAAAAGCACTTGTTCCGTCAATTTGCTGTTGCAATTTAGCTAAAATATCATCAAAATCCACACCAGCTTCTGCCCAATTCAATGTGTTTCTTACCATGCTACCAAGAGGTGCGGATGTAATTTTGCTATCTGGGAAAGCAATGGTTAATTCGGGATAATCGTCAGCTAGAAATTGAATATTTTGCCAAAATCCTGAAATTCCTGAAGATAAGAATAAACCGATAACGTGTGTATAACCTTCTGAAGACAACTGTGACAAAATCTCGTCTAATTTTGCCAAACTTGGTTGGCTTGTTTTTGGAAGAACAGGCGACATTGCCATTTTCTTATAAAAATCATCTAAGCTCAAATCCTTACCTTCAAGGTAGCTAATCTCACCAATCATGATTGGAATATCCAAAATGTGAAGGTTCTCTTTTTGTTTGATGTCATCTGACAAAACTGCGGTTGTATCTGTAATAACTGCTAATTTCATTAGTTTCTAAACTCCAATTTAATCCCTGGACGGTCCAGGCAATTTCGGTTACTTCATATGTTAGACGTTGTACAACATCTAATAGCGGTGCGGCTAAATTTTCAACTTCTTCTTTGGTGAATTCACTTGGTTCGTTAACAATACGCTTTTTAATGTGAACCATTTGTGAAACAACACCACTAATAACGAATTCTTTTTTAACAACCGTAAATTGTAATACTGATACAATCATCGTTTGGTTGTTTTCTGTATCTTTTCTTACTAACTGAAACGTCACTTCAAAATTAGTCTTTGGTGTACCATTTTTCTTTTCCCATTCGAGATTTCTTGCATCATAATGGTACTGGTTTACAAATTCTTTTTCGCGTACTAATTCCATACTGGTCTCCTATTTTGTATATCACCATTCATTATAGCATAAATAGCCTATATTTTGCACATTTTTCTTTGAAGTTTGAAATAATACTGAACATTATTTTTATCGAAAAATACAAAAAGTCACACTCACCAACTATCATAAACAGTAAGTCCGTATTGTTCAATCAGTCGATTAAGTTTTGTCCCATATGAAGTGTCCGTAGCATAGGTACCTGTAAGAGCTTTGGTTGCATCCTTGTAGGAAGTTGTGTTTGATTTATGCACACCAGCATAAATATCTTTTTGGAGAAATTGGGCATAATCTTCCAATGACTCTGCTTGGCTACTATACGAGCGAAATTGGGCATCAATGGTATAAGCATTACCACTTCCGTCATCTTCCCACGTTTTCATCGTGACTGATTGCCCATTGTAGTCCCCTTTTATGCCAAAAAAGTTATAATTAGGTGCTTGACTAAGAGCTGATTGACCGCTGTTTGACTCTAGAATCGCTTGCGCAATCATCACCGAAGCATAAAGGTCATTTTGCGCAGCAATTTGCCGTGCGGCTTCGCCAATACTTTCAATAAAATTTATCGTTATTTGGTCAGGTATTGTAGTAGAACTTGTGGTGTCAGCAGTTGCCGTATTATCTGCATCTTGTGCTTGATAAGTAAAAATTACTAAGGCGACACAAGCTAAAACCACCAACAAACTCATGCCATATAAAGCCCATTTAGGAACTTTTTTCTGCCGACGATGACTTCTCGCTTTCTTTCTAATCTTGCGTTTTCTTGTTTTTGCCAAATCTGTCAATCCTTTCGCAAATTCACCTTCCAGTATAACAAATTTTTAATAAAAAAGAGACTGATAACTGTTGTCAAAAATAAAAATCAGCACCCAAAAGAGTGCCGATTATCAGCGTATTAGACCCCAGTAATTGATTGTTTGAGGTTGGAAATCTAGCTTACAAAGCAAATATTAAAAAGTGCCTAATCAATTGAGCATGGGAAATCTAAATTAACCAAAGGTGACAAGCGCTGTTTTAATATGCCTTGACAGCGACCTTTAACAATCTATTTCTGAATTGTTAAAGTCCAAACCACTGCGTCTTACAGATTTGTAACTGCATAAACAAAGAAACTGAGCACTTGGTCTCAGCTTCTTGGAAGGCAAGTTTTGCCTTTTATCATGTTGACTGTTACTTACACTGAAAAGTTTTTATTCTGCCAAATTTTTTAAAACGTTGTTAACGATATTTTCGACAGTAATGCCATTTTCTGCTAACAATTCTTGCGCATTGTAGCGGTCATGGAAGGCTTTTTCAACACCGTAATTTTGGACTTTAACTTCCGTATCACCAAGGTAACTTGCAATCATTTGACCGTAGCCACCTTCTAAAATACCGTCTTCCAAAGTAACCACGACTTGGTGCTCAGCTTCTAAACTATCAAGCAATTCTTCGTCCAATCCTGTGATGAATTTTGGATTAACAATTGTCGCTGTAATACCATGTTTGTCAGCCAATTCTTTAGCAACTTCCTCTGCCAATCCGTAGAAATTACCAAGACCAAAGAGCGCTACTTGACTACCTTTTTGAGTCACTTGGTTCTTATTAAGAATCGAGTAATCCGTTGTGTCTGCAATACCAGTTTCACGAAGTGGACCAACTGGGATGCGGATAGCTACTGGGTGTTCTTTTTGCTCAATTGCCCAATCAAGCATGGCAAGATGTTCTTCCTTACTTGTTGGTGCCATGTAAACCACGTTTGGAATGTGAGCTAAGAATGGAATATCAAAGAAACCGAGGTGACTTTCGTCGTTCAAAGAGCTAACAGACGCCATGTAAACAAGAGCTGTTACTGGCAAATTATTCAAAGCGATGTCATGTGACCATTGGTCATAAGTACGTTGCATAAATGTAGAGGCAACATACCAGACTGGTTTTGCACCGTTTTTAGCAAGCCCAGCTGACATTGTAGCTGCTTCTTCTTCAGCAATACCCACATCAACAAATTGTTTACCTGCTTGTTTGCGTTGGTCTTGGCTCAACATAAACATTGGTGTTCCTGCATTGACGGCAACTACTGTTGAGTCATTTTTGATTTTATTTAAGACAAAATCTGTTGTAATGCTATTGTATGTTTCAGCAGCACCTGCACCACCAAAATATTCTCCTGTTTCAGGATTGTATGGTCCACCTGCATGGAAAGCTTCGCGATTTTCTTCCATGAATGACACACCGTGTCCTTTTTGCGTATGAATGTGTAGCAAAACTGGGTGACTAGCGTCTTTGACTTCTTCAAATAAAGCAATCAATTGGTCGAGATCATTTCCTGCGTCAAGGTAATGATAATCAAAACCGAGAGCTTTAAAAAGATTATTATCAGCTTGACCGTTGCTTTCGCGTAAGTCACGAAGTGCTGTGTAAATACCGCCAGTTGGGTTAACAGCGATTGATTGGTCGTTATCGTTAATAACGACAATCGTATTTGTCCCTTCTGTTGCGATTTGGTTTAGCCCTTCATACGCCATACCACCTGAAAGAGAACCATCACCAATAACCGCCACAACATTATAAGCTTCATCTTTCAAATCACGCGCTTTAGCCACACCAGAAGCAAGTGACAATGATGTTGACGTATGACCTACTGTGAAGAGGTCGTGTTCGCTTTCTTTAGGATTTGTGTAACCTGATACGTCATCATAATGCGCTGGATCAAGAAAAGCTTGCGCACGCCCAGTCAACATTTTATGAACGTATGATTGATGTGACACGTCAAAAATGAATTTATCTACTGGTGAATTAAAGACATAGTGCATAGCAACTGTCATTTCAACCATACCAAAGTTTGGTCCGTTGTGTCCACCATGTTGGCTTGTTTTTTCAAGAAGCGCTTGTCGTGCTTCATCAACAACACGGTGCAAATCTTCACGTGATAATTGTTTTAAATCTTGTGGTGATGAAATTGTTTCAAGTACCATAAATTCTCCTTCTTTCATCTAAGAATCAATTGAAAAGTTTCATAACATCCTGTTCTCAAATTGATTTATATCTTCAAAAATTAGCTAAAAACTCACTAATTTTTGCAAGTAATGCTATCATACACCCTAGAGTGCACTCCAAGTCAAATACTTTTTTAATTTTTTTCAATAATAAACTAACTAATCAGACCGTTATCTGCCAACCAGCTATTAATTGACGTTTCGCTTGATAAAATACGCCCCTTGACAGGATTTTTCAGCAAATTATCCATTTCAATGTGGGCATCACTTTCTCCTTTCGCTTTGAACCGAAAGCAAAGATTAAAAGTCACCCTACAAAGCACCAACGATTTTATGTGGTAAATATTTTTCGTCCAAATAAGCCATATCGTCATCTGTCAAAGTCACGTCAAAAGCACCCATGAAATCATCTAAGTATTTTTCTTTTGTCACTCCAACAATCGGTGAGTCAATCCCTTTTTGCCATAGCCAAGCAAGAGCAACTTGAGCACGAGTAACACCGTATTTTTCTGCAACTTCTGCCACTCGCGCTACGATAGCCTTATCTTGTTCTTCAGTGCTATCGTATTTCATTTTGGCTGTTTCATCTGTCTTACTACGTGCAGTATCCGCATCCCAATCGCGCACCACGCGACCTGCTGCCAAAGGACTATAAGGCGCTAAACCAACACCTGAATCTTTACAAAACGGAATCATTTCACGTTCGTCCTCACGATAAAGCATATTGTAATGATTTTGCATGACTGAAAATTTTGTCCAACCATTTTTCTCAGCCACATACTGCGCTTTTTGGAACTGCCAAGCATACATTGCTGACGCACCAAGATAATGCACCTTACCAGAGCGCACTAAATCATTAAGTGCAGACATAGTTTCTTCAATCGGTGTGTTATAATCCCAACGATGAATGTAAAGCACATCAATATAATCTGTTCCTAAACGTTTAAGACTAGCTTCAACTTGGCTAAAAATTGCTTTTCGTGACAAACCAGTTGTATTTCGTCCCTCGTGTAAACCATCACCAAAGAAAACCTTAGTGGCAATAATCACTTCATCACGGTCCGCAAAATCACGAATAGCACGACCAAGATATTCCTCACTTGTTCCTTTTCCGTAAACATTTGCTGTATCAAAAAAGTTAATACCCAAATCTAAAGCTTTCTTAATGATGATACGTGATTTTTCTTCATCTAAAAGCCAACCAGAATGAAAACCAAGACTAGCATCACCAAAACTCATGCAACCAAGGCACAATTTTGACACTTCAAGACCTGTATTTCCAAATTTTGTGTATTCCATACGAAACCTCCAAGATATTTCAATTTTTTCTGAACGCTTTCATTGTACACCTTAGAGTTAACTCTAAGTCAAGTGAAAACATTATTTTAAAAAATAAAAAAGTTTATCACCCCCAAAAACTGATAAACTCTCACATTAAATTCGTTTTAAGTTAAAGGAAATCATGATAAGTGTCACAAGACAAGCAATTGCAATTAAAGCAAATGCGGATTGAAGCATCAAGAAACTTAAAAGCAATCCTAGTATTGGCATACCAAATTCAACCCCATAAAGCCTATTGGTAAATTGATGACTTAATTTATTATGCTGATGTGAAAAGGCATCAAACAGTAATATACCAAGATAAGAAGGTAAACTGAAAATAGTAGATTGCACCATTTCCTATCACACGGTTTTGGTTGACATCTATCATGTGATTAATTTCAATAATATACACCATAAAAAGATTGGTTACAATGATGAAAATTAAGAAAGAAGCCACAGACAAATTATCCACTGAAAAATACGGGCTATGCCGATAATCATTTCACCAGAAGTGATAAGCCTCCAACCAAATGCAGAAAATTAATAGTGCACCTTTTCTATGAGACATGACCTTATTTGGGATTAAGTAAAATCCACATTAACAGCACACCATAAACCGGCAAAATCAGCCCGAACTGATAAGGTAAAAAATTGAAATAAACAAAGTCAGAGAACGTATTCCCAAAATATTGACGAATCAAACTACGGTCTGCTTCTGCTTTAGTATTGAAATACGCAATCACATATTGCAACAAAAGAAACAGAGAAATAAAAGCCATTGGTAAAATAAGTCGCACAAAATTCGTTGACCATTCTTCCGCAATAAAATATTGGCTAAACTATTTTACCCAATTTGTACTTCATCGAAACTATCTTTCTTCCCCTTAAACCTTAATTTATTTGTGCCTATTATAACAAAAAACGATGAAAATTTACTGCTATAACGCTTCTAGCCAAAACAACTCAAAAAATATTTTTCTCCACTTTTGCTCTCATCTTCAGATTTTAAAAGCCCAATCACCATATCTCGCAGCTAAAAAAGCTGGGCACTTTCGTCCCAGCTTTCCCATTCTCAATTTTTAAGATATTCTTTGATTTTTTAACTCAACTTTTTGGTGAATGTAATCAATCAACTCAACCGTCAAGTCATAGCGCATAAATGGTGTGATGAGATAAATCCCCTTAAAATGCTCCAAAGCGCGGTCAATTAATTGTTTACTTTCTTCCAAAGCCAATTTTTGGCAGGTTTCTTTATCATCTTTAACAGCTTCTAATTTTGCTAAAAACTCATCTGATAGTTGGATACCAGGAACTTCATTATGAAGGAAAATAGCATTATTATAGCTTGTAATCGGCATGATACCTACAAAAAATGGCGCTTCATAATCTCGTGTTAAATCGGCTAATCCATCAATAATCTCTGTGTTAAAAACAGGTTGTGTGATGAAATATCTGCTCCTGCCGCTACTTTTCTTTCGATTAAACGACCACAGCGTGATAGATTTTTGACGTTTGGGTTAAAAGCCGCAGCTGCTGTAAAATTGGCCTCTTTCTTGATACTGGCTCCACTGTATCCTTGACCTTTATTGAGCTGTTTTATGAGTGCTAACAATTTAAAGCTCGTGGCATCATAAACACTTGTAGCACCAGGAAAATCACCGATTTTTGACGGATCTCCCGTAATGGCAAGGACATGATTAAATCCTAAAACGTCCATTCCCAAAAGTCGCGATTGCAAACCAATCATATTATGGTCACGGCAAGATAAATGCAAAAGAAACGGTGTCGAAATCTCATTTTTCAATAGAGCCGCGATACTAACATTACAAATTCGCGTCTTAGCTAGCGAATTATCTGCTAAGGTAATGGCTGAAATTCCTGCTTTGTCTAAGGATTTTACCCCCTCCGTAAATTTCGCAATGTCAAGCGTCTTTGGTGGGTCTAACTCCGCAATAATTGTAACTTCTCTTTTGACCCTATCTACCAATGTCTCTGATTGTTTAGCTGCTTTGATAAGTTCTACTTCTTCAACCATTGGTGTCACAAATTTTCGTTCAACAGGTTTTAATCCTTTAACAGCACGTTTTACCGCTCTGATATGGTCAGGCGTTGTTCCACAACAACCACCTATCAAACGCGCACCTTCTGCCACAAGAAGTTCTGCACTTTTTCCGAAATAATCAGCATTTTGACTAAAGCCATACTGACCGCTGCCATTGTCATCAACAAAAGACAACAAACTAGCATTTGGATAAACAGACAAATAAGACTGAGCAAAAAGCGGAACTTGTTTCAGTGACTTAATCATATGATAGGGACCGAGGTGGCAATTCAAGCCAACCACATCAGCACCTAACATGACTAATTTTCCCAGAATTTCAACTAAAGGACGACCATTTTCTGTAATTCCAGCTTCATGGAGAGCAATATTAGTGATAATTGGCAAATCAGTTATTGGTCTAACAGCTTTTAAAACTTCGATAATTTCTTCTTCATCATAATAAGTTTCAAAAAGCAAACCATCAATTTGATTCGTTTCAATCAAATACCCGACTTGTTCCAAAGTCTCCTCAATAATTTCATCAAGAGTTAAATTACATTGTTTAAGTCCACGAAGAGCCCCAACAGTTCCAAGAACAAAAGCATCATCACCTGCAGCTTCCCTAGCAATTTTAACACCAGCCTGATTGATTTCCTTAACTTGGTCATCATAAGCATAGCCTTTCAGACGATGACGTTTAGCAGCATAGGTATTGGTTTGGATAATGTCTGCCCCTGCCTCAAGATAAGCATGATGAATGGCTGAAATTTTATCTGGATATGTAAGATTATAAGCTTCGTAGCAATTGTCAAGACCATTGGCGTAAAGAAGAGTTCCCATAGCACCGTCGGCTACCAGAATATCTGTTTTTAAACGTTCTAATAATCGTGACATAGCATAACCTTTCTTATTTTCCGTATTTAGCTCGGACTTCCTTGGCTGCAGCCACCAAAACTTCAAGTGCCGCTACTGTTTCTGGTTCGCGACGTGTTTTAAGACCACAGTCAGGGTTTACCCAGAACTGTTCAAGTGATAATTGACGCAACGGACGTTCAATGTTAGCAATAACTTCTTCCTTAGTTGGTACACGTGGAGAGTGGATATCATAGACACCAAGACCAATTCCAAGTGGGTAAACAGCTGTTTCAAATGATTCAATAACGTCACCATGGCTACGGCTTGTCTCGATAGAAATAACGTCTGCATCCAAAGCACGAATAGAATCAATGATTTCATTGAACTTAGAGTAACACATGTGCGTATGAATTTGTGTTTCTTCTTTCACTGATGATGTTGCTACGTGGAAAGCATGAACAGCATCATCAAGATAAGCTTGTTGTTTGCTCTTACGAAGCGGCAAACCTTCACGAAGCGCTGCTTCATCCACTTGAATAATGGCAATACCTGCATCTTCAAGCAATTTAATTTCATCTTTGATAGCAAGACCAATTTGGTTAAACAAATCAGCACGTGAAATGTCAGAACGTTCAAAAGACCAGTTTGTGATAGTGATTGGACCAGTCAACATTCCTTTCACTGGACGGTCAGTCAAACTTTGAGCATAAACGGTTTCTTGCACAGTCAATGGTTGAATGTGTTTAACATCTCCATAAATGATTGGTGGTTTAACAGCACGAGAACCATATGATTGAACCCAACCAAGTTTTGTTGTTGTGAAACCAGCTAGTTTTTGACCGAAGAATTCAACCATGTCCACACGTTCAAATTCACCGTGAACAAGCACATCAATGTCCAAATCCTCTTGAATTTGAATCCAACGTGCGATTTCTGATTTAATGAAATCTTCATATTCCACATCAGAAATATTGCCACGTTTCCAAGCCAAGCGTGTACGACGAACTTCTGGTGATTGTGGGAATGAACCGACTGTTGTCGTTGGAAGAATTGGCAAACCAAGTTTTTCTTGTTGCACTTGACGACGAACTTTATAGTCAACACGTTCAGTAGCAACATCATCCAAATTTTCCAATGTTACATTACGGAAATCAGCTGCTTGCAAAGCATCAAAATCAACAACGTGTTGTTTGTAAGCATCAGATTCTTCACCGTCTAAACGTTGGCTCAACAATTTGAGTTCTTGCAATTTTTCATCCGCAAATGCCAAACCATTTTTAAGAACTGGTTCGAGTTCTGTTTCGTTTTTAGTCGTTACTGGCACATGAAGAAGTGAACAAGAAGGTTGTACAACAAGTGTTTTTACATTGGCTTGAATTTTTTCGAGTAATGCTGATGTTTTGACAAAATCTGTTGCCCAAATATTACGTCCATCAACTACACCTGCAAAAACTTCCTTATTCGCAAAATAACCTGCTTCAATAGCTTCCAGGTTTTCATTAAACCCCTGAACAAAATCAAGACCAAAAGCTGCTACTGGTAACTCTGACAAATCTTTGGCATCAATCAAGGCTTCAAAATAAGTTTGGAAAATCAATTTAGCTTCTGGCACTTCTTTGGCAAAATAAGCATAAACATCTTTTGCTGCTTCTAAAAGGTCAGCCCCTTCATCTGTCACAAAGATTGGCTCATCAACTTGAATATAAGTTGCCCCTGCTTCAACCAATTCTACAAAGACTTGTTTATAAAGTGGCAATAATTTTTTCACTGCAACTGTGAAATCACCAACTTCAGATGAAAGAGCCACATAAGTAATTGGTCCGGTAATAACTGGTTTAGCTTTATCGCCAACCACTTCTTTTGCTTCCAAATACAAGTCAAGCAAACGTGTATTTGTCAATTGTGGTTTAACACCAGACCATTCAGGAACAATATAGTGATAGTTTGTGTTGAACCATTTTTTCATTGATGAAGCAACGTTGTCTTTATTACCACGCGCAATTGCAAAATACAAATCAAGGTTGGTTTCTTCTTTAGCAAACGTTTTGGAATCACACCAAATTGTACTGATAAATCCAAGATATGGTCATAAAGCGAGAAATCACCTACAGGAATAAAATCAAGCCCTGCATCAGCTTGTTTTTTCAAAAATTCAAGACGTAAATCTTTAGCTTGAGCTCGTAACTCTTCTTGTAAAATATCCCCTGCCCAATAAAATTCAATTAATTTTTTCCACTCGCGATTTTCACCTAAACGCGGATAACCCAAATTCGAAACCTTTACCATAGTTACCTCCTATAACAATATTAGTTTTAAACTATACCTGCTAAATTTTTATAATTAAGATTGTAAAGGATAATAATCCTTTTTTCAACACTTTTCACCATTCTATCTTTTTATGGACTGATATAGTTTTTAACTATACATTTAGAATTTATTATAGTTTTTAACTATAACAAAAAGAACTCCCGAAGGAGTTCAATGTTAGATTAATAAAATTTATTATTTAGCTTTTCTAAGGGCACCAAATAGTAATCCTGAAATAATAGCACCGATAACAATGGCAACAAGGTAAAGAATCCAGTTGCTTGTCAATGCAAAGACGAAGATACCACCATGAGGAGCCATCAATTTGATACCAAATGCACCTACTAAAGCACCTGTTACAGCTGAACCAACCATAAAGCTTGGAATAGCACGAGCAGGGTCAGCAGCACCAAATGGAATTGCACCTTCTGTGATGAACGATAGTCCCATAACAATATTTGTTAAACCAGCATCGCGTTCTTCAGCTGTAAATTTATCTTTAAACAAACGTGTTGCAACAAAGACTGCAAGAGGAGGAACCATACCACCGGCCATAACAGCCGCCATAACAACTGAACCACCATTGAAAGAGCTGCTGCAGTAAGACTACTTGTACCAAAGACATAAGCGGCTTTATTGAAAGGTCCACCCATATCGATTGCCATCATACCACCAAGGATAAGTCCAAGGATAATAGCAGAGCTACCAGACAAACTATCAAGGAAATCATAAAGTGCACTATTAATAGCAGCCATAGGAATGTTGATGAAGAGCATCAAGAATCCAGTTACCAATACACCAAGAAGTGGGTAAAGGAGGATTGATTTGATACCTTCAAGTGATTTTGGCAAGAAGGCAAGAGCTTTCTTAAGAACAAGAATAACACCACCAGCTAAGAAACCACCAACAAGAGCACCAAGGAAACCTGAAGCAATTTGTTTATCAGCAAGGTTTGCTGCACTTTCTAAACTATAGAATGAGATACGACCAAAAGCAAGACCAGAGGTTGCAATAGCACCAGCTGTAAACCCAGCTACCAAACCAGGTTTTTCAGCAATTGAATAGGCAATGTAAGCAGCAAACACCGGAATCATAAAGCCAAAAGCTGCATTACCAAGCTGATTAAAAACTGCAGCTACTTCATGATAGTTACCAAGATGACTCAGCTGATCTTTGGGAACCCCTATAAATTGGTCAATCAAGAATGAAATAGCAATTAAGATACCACCACCAATAACGAATGGCAACATTTGAGAAACACCACTCATCAAGTGTTTGTAGAATGCAGCACCAAGGCTTAATTTTTCACTAGTATCACTTGAAGACGAAGCTTCACCAGCTGAAGCTGTGTAAGTTTCTGCTTTACCATCAAGAATGATATTGATTAATTCTTCAGATTTTTTAATACCATCGGCAACTGGACGTGATACTAATGCTTTTCCATCAAAACGTGCCATTTCAACGGCTTTATCAGCTGCAATAATAACACCTTTTGCACGCGCAATTTCATCAGCAGTCAAACGATTACCGACACCTGAAGCACCATTTGTTTCAACACGAACAGTGACACCCATTTCGTCACCTTGTTTGATGAGGGCTTCTTCTGCCATGTAAGTGTGCGCAATACCAGTTGTACAAGCCGTAACAGCTACGATAAGTGGTTTATCATCTGAAACTGGAGCAACTTTCGCTTCTTCTTTTACTTTGTTATCTTCTTCTGCTGCGTTAAATGTTGCAATCACTTCGTCAGCTGATGTCACTTGACGTAATTGATCAGCAAAGCCATCTTTCAAAAGATATTTTGATAATTCAGCAAGAGCAGCCAAGTGAGTATCGTTTGCGCCATCTGGTGCTGCAATCATGAAGAATAGGTAAGTTGGTTGACCGTCCAATGCTTCATAATCAACACCTGCAGCAGATTTAGCAAACAAAACAGTCGCTTCTTTAACAGCTGCATTTTTACTGTGAGGCATGGCAATACCATCACCTAAACCAGTAGATGTTTGCGCTTCACGGTTCATGATACCTTGTTTAAAAGTATCAAAATCAGTTACCACACCGTGTTCAACAAGGCTTGTGATCATTTCATCGATCGCCGCTTCTTTTGAAGTTGCTTTCAAATCAAGAATCATGACATCTTTTCTGAGCAAGTCTTGAATTTTCATATTTTTTCTACCTCTACTTTTTGATAAGTTTCTTTTATGAATTCGGCAGTTGCCAAGTCATCTGAGAATGTTGTTGCTGTTCCACATGCAACACCCCATTTAAGAGCTTCGATTGGGTCGCCAGATTTGACATATTCGCCTGTAAATCCTGCAACCATAGAATCACCTGCACCCACAGAATTTTTGACAATACCTTTAATTGGTTTTGCAAAGTATGCTGCTTCTGGTGTTACCAACAATGCACCATCGCCAGCCATTGAAATAATAACGTTTTTAGCACCTTTAGCGAGAATTTCACGGGCGTATTTTTCAATATCAGCAAGACCGTTTAATTCAACACCAAAAATATCAGCTAATTCATGATTATTTGGTTTCACCAAAAGTGGTTGATAGTTTAAGGCATCTAAAAGTGTTTGTCCTTCAAAATCACAAACAACTTCTGCACCGGCTTTTTTAGCAATCGGAATCAATGTGTTATAGACTTGGTTTCCAAGGCTACTTGGTGCTGAACCTGCAAAAACAACAGTATCTTCACTTGAAAGACTAGCAAGAATAGCTTCTAATTCCTCAAGTTTTTCTGTTGAGATGTGTGGACCTGCTCCATTAATTTCTGTTTCTTCACCCGCTTTAACCTTGACATTAATACGTGTGTCCTCAGAAACTTCAACAAATTTTGTTGCAATACCTTCATCTACCAAGCCATCTTTCACAAAACGCCCTGTAAATCCACCGATAAATCCTGTGGCTGTATTTTCAATATCAAGACGTTTCAAGATACGGCTAACATTAATCCCTTTACCACCAGCGAATTTATCATCGCTAGTCATGCGGTTAACACTTCCAAGTGCTAAACTATCCAAGCGAACAATAAAGTCGATAGATGGATTAAGAGTGACTGTGTAAATCATACTTCAATTACCCTCGTTTTTTCTTTTATTTTTTTCATCAGTGCTCCACTAGATTGATTGGTAATGATAATGACATTTTCAACCTTACCAACCTTAGCAAAAGAAATGTGACCAATCTTTGATGAATCTGTAACAATAAATGTTTTTCTGGCATTTTCAATAACCGTTTTCTTGATGACCGCTTCTTCAACATCAGGTGTTGTTAAGAATTGCTCATCGACACCATTTATTCCTAAAAAAGCCTTATCAAAATTTAATTGTTTGATTTGCTCATACGCAACCGTTCCAATACTAGCATCCGTTGCTTTTTTGACATGGCCGCCAATAATAATCGTTTGAATGTTTTTATCAACCAATTTGGCAGCATGGTGAATGGAATTGGTAACTACCGTTAAATTATCTTGGGAGAGATAGTTGAGTAGCAACTCATTTGTCGTCCCTGCATCAATGAAAATAACTTCATTATCAGCAATCAAATCAGCGGCTTTCTGAGCGACTAACATTTTTTCTTGAATGTTTTTGATAGATTTTTGTTGATTGGTAAATTCTTCTTGAAGTGAGGGAGGGAGTTCTGCGCCACCATGGACTCGGTGGAGCTTACGCTCACTCTCCAATTCATCCAAATCGCGACGAACAGTGGACTCCGAGGTATCTAGCATGCTAACTAAGTCCTCAAGATTAACAAATTTATCATGAGACAATTTTTCCATAATTAATTGTTTTCGTTTAGACTTAAGAATATTCATCACCTCCACTGAAATCGTTTCCAGATAAAATTATACTATTTTTTCTGCCATTGTCAAGCATTTTCTATCAAATTCTATCATTTTTTCACTAGTTAGTTGGAGTACTTTCAAAAGTAGGAAAATAATGACTATCGGAAAATTTGGCACAAACTAAAAGGACTCAGGCCTGTGCAATTCAGAACTAAATCCTTTTAATAATTAGTTATCCAACTTTTTGGAGTCAGCACAATCACTTGTGAGAAGAGTTTCGCTTTATTTTTCTTTGTTTTTAATCAATGATGTTGAGTGCACCACACGGTTATCACGGTCAGGGTAAATGTATTTAATCGCTTGATTAATCGCAGTTGGAGCTTCACCAAAACCAGAGGCGATCAAAGCAACTTTACCTTCATAGTCAGCGGCATCACCAATCGCATAAACACCTTCTTGACTTGTCTCAAACAATGGCGAAACCGTAATGCTTGAACGTTTATAATCAACGTTCCAATTTTTAAGGTTTTTATTTGATGTTGAAAAACCAAAGCTAACAATCAAAGCATCTAATGGCAATTCAACAGTTTCATCTGATTTAACCTTTTGAATCGTTAAACTGTTAGCAAATTGACCATCACCGTCCAAAGCAACTGGTACGTACGGTGTCATGATTTTCACATTTGATTGTTTAAGCACTTCAACGCTATGTTCGTGAGCACGGAAAGCATCACGACGGTGAACGATTGTCACGCTTTTAGCCAAGCCATCCAAATGATTTGCCCAATCAACGGCAGAATCACCACCACCACAGATAACAACGTCTTTGCCAGCAAATTGGTCTAATTTATGAACATTGTAGAAAAGGTTGTTGTCAGCGTATTCTTCTTCCCCTTCTAAACCAAGCGTACGGGGAGCAAATGCACCATTACCACAGGCAATAACAATCGCACGTGAAAAATGTTGACCTTTATTGGTCTCAATAGTGAAAACATCGCCCTCTTTCTCAAAAGTTTTAACTTCTTCTTTAAGACAAATCGTTGTTTGGTCTTCAAAGCGTTCTAATTGTTTGATAAGATTTTCAGTTAACTCTGCTGCTGTGATTTCAGGGAAACCAGCCACATCATAAATGGCTTTTTCAGGATAAAGGATAGCTGGTTGCCCACCAAGTTCTGACAAACTTTCAATAATTTTCACTGAAACACCACGCATACCTGCATAAAAAGCAGCAAAAAGCCCTGCAGGACCACCACCAATAACGGTAATATCATATATTTCACGATTTTCTGACATTTATTTTTCCAACTCCTTATAAATTTCTTCGATGACTGATGTTTTATAAGCCATGTAACTTTCGATATTTTTGGGAAATAGCTGCGCTGCTTTCATTTTTGTTGCTCCATAAATCGCAACTGCACCAGGATGACTGCGCAAATAATCACGAAAAGCAAGGTGCCGTTTCAACTCAAGTGAATTTTCAGAACAAACATAAAGATGATGACATTGCAAATGCTCTTTACCAGAATAAGCAAAAGCTTCCCTGCCTTCAATCCCTAGATTTCCCTCATGAACATATCCAATACTTGCTAATTTTTCAATGACCATAGATAAAGCCGTCTCTTGAGCAATCACAACATCAATATCAATGATTGGCTTTGCTGCTAATCCTTCAACGGCTGTGCTTCCAACATGCTCAATTCTAGTAGCTAACTCGCCAAGAACAGCACGTAACTCTTGCGCAATTTTTTCAAAATCATCTTTCCAACTCTCTTGATAGGAAAGAACAATCACCTCTTCTGTCCGCATGAAACCTCCTCAAAAATAAAGAGACATACAGTCCGCATGCCTCCTATTATATCACATATTTTTAGCTTTCGCGTCTTTCTCTGCGAGAATCTTTCGAAAAATAGCTTCTTCTTCCTTGCTAAAAACATAATTTTCCAATAAATCTGGACGACGTTCTAACGTCTTACGCAAACTTTGCTCAATACGCCATTTTCGGATATTCTCATGATGCCCACTCATTAACACATCTGGAACTTCATACCACGAAAATCATATGGGCGCGTATATTGTGGGAATTCCAAAAGCCCTGATGAAAAAGAATCATCTTGATGACTAGCTTCTTTTCCTAGGACATTAGGAATCAAACGAACCGTCGCATCAACAATCGTCATCGCAGCCAATTCTCCACCAGTCAAAACAAAATCGCCCAAAGAAATCTCATCGGTAACCAAGATTTTAATGCGTTCATCATAGCCCTCATAATGCCCACAAATGAAAATTAGTTCATCTTCTTGTGCTAATTCTTCAGCGTAGCTTTGATCGAATTTACGCCCTGCTGGGTCCAAGAGAATCACACGTGGCTTTTTAGCGTCAATCTTATCAATGGTATCAAAAATCGGCTGTGCTCGCAAAAGCATTCCTTGACCGCCACCATATGGTTCATCATCAACATGACGAGCCTTCTCTGCATTCTCACGGAAATTATGATAGTTGATTTCCAACAGACCTTTTTCAGTAGCTTTACCAACAATCGAATGCTCAAGCGGTGAAAACATTTCTGGAAAGAGCGTTAGAATATCAATCTTCATCGTCAAGTCCTTCCAAAACGTCAACATCAATACGGTTGCCAGCAACATCCACGTTAAGCACAACTGGTGGAATGTATGGAAGTAACAAATCACGTTTTCCTTTACGTTTCACTACCCAGACATCATTAGCACCAGGTTGCAAAATCTCCTTAACTTGACCAATCAAAACATCATTTTCATAAACATCAAGTCCAATGATTTCATGATAATAAAATTCACCATCATCAAGGTCAGATAAATTTTCCTCAGCAACTTTTAAAGTACAACCTTTGTATTTTTCGATATCATTAATATGATACATGCCTTTAAATTTAACAATATCAAAATTCTTTTGTTTACGGTGACTAGCAATCTCAACTTCAATAATAAAACGGTCTTTATCATCAAAAATCGCTAATTTTGAACCCTTTTTAAAGCGTTCTTCTGTAAAATCCGTCACAGACAACACGCGCATCTCACCTTGGAGACCTTGTGTGTTGACAATTTTTCCAACATTAAAATAATTCATGTTTACTCCACTTAACTTAGTCTTTACCATTGTACCATGATAGCAATGAAAAAACCAGCTGCGCTCTGCAACTGGTCAAGATAGTCCGTACGGGATTCGAACCCGTGTTACCGCCGTGAAAAGGCGGTGTCTTAACCCCTTGACCAACGGACCAAAATCAATGTATAAAACCAATGAGGTTTAACTGGGGTAGCTGGATTCGAACCAACGCAATGAGGAGTCAAAGTCCCTTGCCTTACCGCTTGGCTATACCCCAAACAACAAGAATATATTCTATCGTAAGATTTGACTCTCTGTCAATACATTTTTTAA
>ENA-OQBT01000327-OQBT01000327.1-human-gut-metagenome-genome-assembly--contig:-NODE-327-length-31418-cov-6.581893_pt1 | contig 31418 bp, 30 predicted proteins | sample MGYA00242749_ERZ504557 | MGnify/ENA primary metagenome ERZ504557 (study PRJEB26092, sample SAMD00036243) | human gut metagenome | host: Homo sapiens | study: EMG produced TPA metagenomics assembly of... | reverse complement strand
ATCCTCTAGAAATTGATGTTAATACTGATGTTGGTATTGCCAACCTTGGTCACTAAGGTTATCTGCTTTCTTGCCAACTTCTCCTTGGTATGAAGAATACTTGCGTTTACGACGAATTTGGGAACTTGAACCAAGGAGCTTCATCAGACGTTGGACCTTCTTCTGGTTCACTACAAAACCACGATTCCTCAATTCAAAAGTTATCCGACGATATCCGTAATTTCCCTTATGTTCATCATAAATGGCTTGTATTTCCACTTTGATAGATTGATTTTTATCTACTTGATTCAGTTTCTTTAAGTGGTAATAATAGGTTGAACGAGCAAGTTTGATAATGTTTAGAAGGATATCTAAAGGAAACTCTGTTACCAATCATTGAACAATTTCTGTTTTTCTTCTTGCTCCTTTTCGTCCCTCAATCGGAGTTCTCTCAACTTTTTTAGAATAGCATTCTCCGATCTCAGGTACTCATTTTCTGCTTGAAGTTGCTCTAGCTCTGTCATCTCTTCGGGTTTCTTCTTTGGTTTACTCCCCATTTTAGGCACTCTCCCTCTTCTTTTCTCAAGAAGAGTATACCCATTTTTCTTGTATTGTGCTATCCAATTGTTAAGCAACCCTTAATTTGAGAGGCCATAGTCCAGGCAAACACTTTGTTGAGAACAACCTTCAAGTAGAACTTTATCAATCATTTCTCGCTTTAATTTAGGAGAATAATAACGATTCTTTCCCTTTTTGATGATGTTTATTCCATAATGGTCAATTAATTTCACCATATATTTTAGACCAGAAACGTTCACCCCAAATTGATTTGAAAGTCGTTTAAAGCTTTCTCCTTAATTTCTCAATTCATATATTTGAACTTTATCTTCATAAGTTAATTTCATAATAAAAACACCCCAAAGTAGATTTTTCTGTCTAACTTTTGGGGTGCAGTTCATTTAAAACCTTTTTTGTTATAGAGCAATAATAGAATAATATTGCTCTTATTTTTCATAGGTTACCTTTAGAAATTTAGAAAAAGGATTGGAAGTAAAACCTAGTCCTTTTTATCACTTTGAAGATTTGCAATACCTCATATCTTATTTGTTTTTAGTTAGAGCTTTTCGAATGAAATCTGCTGGTATAATCAATACAGCAATAAGAAGAGCAATGATATAGTGTTGAATATCCATAGGAACAGTATTAAATACTTTTCCACCAAATTGAATAATAAGGGTTTGAACAACAGCAATAGAAATCATAACGATTAAGAATTTCTTGTTTTTACCGATATGTTCAAAAATATTGAAGCCATTACTACGTGTATTAAATGAGTTGAAAATAACAGCATAGATAAATACTGTAAATGTAAAGGTTGTTACCATTTCAAAGTTACCAGTTCCATTTGTGATAAAGTCTTGGATACCACCAACATTTTTAAGAATGGCTAAACATACAAGAGTAATGAAGGCACTTGCAACTCCGATAGCGGATTTCATATAACCAGTAAGAATATTTGCTTTCTTAGCTACTGGTTTTTCGTTCATATAACGATCTAGCGCAGGCTCTTCACCAAAGGCAAGGGCAGCAAGTGTGTCCATGATAAGGTTAACCCAGAGAATTTGGATGATTGTAAATGGCTCTTTGAGACCCAAAAGTGGTGAGAGAAGTGACATGGCAATAGTTGTTACGTTAACAGTTAATTGGAAGATGATAAATTTACTTACTGACTTACTCATGGTGCGTCCATAGAGAACGGCTTTCTCAATAGAAGTCAATGAGTTGTTTAAGATAACGATATCTGAGGCTTCACGTGCGACTTCAGTACCATCACCCATTGAGAAACCAACATCAGCTGATTTAAGGGCTGGTGAGTCATTGACCCCATCACCCGTCATACCAGCTACCATATCGAGTTCTTGAGCTACCTCAATAAGACGTTTTTTATCCATTGGAAGGGCACGACTTACCACTTTTAAGTGAGGCAATTGTTGTTTAAGTTCTTGATCTGAGAGGGCAGAAAGTTCATCGTGAGTAAGGACAAGGTCATTTTCTCCAGTGACGATACCTGCTTCTTTAGCGATAGCAACAGCGGTTTCTTTACGGTCACCAGTCACCATAACTACTTGAACACCCGCACGGTTCATTGTTTCAACGGTTTGTTTAATTGAAGAGCGAACGTTATCACGGATACATACGATACCAATCAAGACTTTATCATTACCATCTGTATTGAGGATGGCAAGCAAACGCATTGAACGGTTAGCTTGTTCCAATGATAACTCTTGAAAACGAGCTTTAATATCATCTGTAAAGTTTTGTTTATGACCATCTTTATCAAGATAGTAGTAGCAGTCATTTAGGATAAATTCTGGAGCACCTTTGATGTAGGTTTTTCCATCGTTAGTCGTTACACTTGCGAATTTTGTTGCTGAGTTGAATTGTTGCTTCTCAGTAATTGTATTAGTATCGAAATCAAGTTGAGAACGTCCAATCAAGAAGTCAAGAAGTGCACGGTCAGTAGCATTACTACCAACAGCATTACCATCAGCAACCATGCATCGTTATTAAGACCGATACCATTAATTATTTCAGCTTTAAGACTATCTGACATCGTATCAAAATCTGGAGCATCGGTTTCACCAGTAGCTGCATAAAGTGTTCCATCCCCAAGGAAGAAGTCAACTACAGATAGTTTACCTTCTGTGATTGTACCAGTCTTATCACTGAAGAGAATATTCATGTATCCAGCAGTTTCAATAGTATCAGGATGGCGGACTAGGATATTTTGAGCTAAAAGTCGACCTGAGTTCATTGAGGAAACGAGTGCTAACATCATTGGAAGTCCTTCTGGGACAGCCATGATGATGATTGTAACCGCAAAGAGAATTGTTTCAATGATAAGAAGGAAAATCGAGCCACCATTGAGGTTGTTAGCTTTATTTAGGCAATAAAGCCTAATACAAGGTTGATTACTGAATAGGCAGCACCTGCACTATAACCGAGGACCCCGATGTTTCTTGCAAGCTTGTTAAGTTTTTCTTTAGATGGTGAATTTTTACTATCTTCTTGAAGAGACGTATTGATACTTCCTAAAACGGTGTTATCACCAATTTGTGTAGCTTCAATCACAGCTTCATCTGAAGTTACGACTGTACCACGGAAGACCTTAAACTCCGTAAAGAGGTCTGAAGAATCTGGCTCTTCTCGGTCACCAAGAGGAAGTTTTGTGGCATCCTCGCTTTCACCATTTAAGACAGCTTGGTTTACTTTTAATTTACCTTCCAAGATGATACCGTCAACTGGAATCTTGTCCCCTGATTGAAGGAGAATTTGATCCCCTTTTACAACATCATCCACGAGAATCTCTTTAAGTTTACCATCTCGATAAACCTTAGCATTAGTTTTTGAAGCCTCTTCTTGGAGAATATTGAATTTTTGCTCATTACGGTATTGAGAGACTGCTGAGAACCCTGTAGACATCAAAATGGCAAAAATTAGTGAGATAGCCTCATACCAATTAGCCTCCCCAATAGCAGGAAAAATCATTGCAACAAAGTTGAAGATGATTTTTAATCCTAAGGCAGCCAAGAGGATGAGAATCCATTGATCCTGGAAGGCTTCAATAAAAATTGAAAGCAGCGAGTTAGCCTCTTTACTAGAGAGCCTATTATCGCCATGAGCGTTTTTACTTGCTTGAACTTCTGCAGAAGTCAAGCCTTTAAATTTTTTCATTAAACGTATTTATCCTTTCTAGAATGTTCAAAAATTTAAAACCTAATAGAAGCAGTAATTTTAATAACTATCAGTAAGTATTATACTTTATTTTACTATTAAATTGTTGATTTTTTATCAAGAGAAGTAGTGATTGATTTCTAGAAAATGAAATTTCACAATTTTAAATCCATATTTTAGAAATCTACCCTCAATTCATACAACCCTCTCACAGCATTACAGCCATAGATGGCTTGAGCCTGTTTTAAATCTTCCAGAGTCAAAACTTTCTCTGTGACCTGATTATTAGCAATGAGGCTTTGTCTGTAAATACCGTTTAAAAGACCGAGGTGAACAGGTGGAGTGTAGAGTTGGTCCTTGATTTTAAGAACGAGGTTACCGATAGAAGTTTCTAAAAGTTCTTTCTTTTGATTATAGTAGATTTGCTCATGAGGTCCTAGACTAATGTGTGGTCGATAACTTGTTTTAAAGTAGGTATAGGGGTTATTCAAAGGATGTGTTTGCTTAACTAATCTTGCTTGACAAAAATCATCGTCTAATTCTGTTAATTGAGCATGTTCAAAAGTAAGTTTACCATCTTTTGCAAGGGACAATTTAAGACGGTAGTCTGTGTCAAAATCAAGGGACTGACACAAATCTTCGACTTGATTTTGAACTTCTTTTTTATTGAAAGGATAAGCAAAATAGCGACTGGACTCTTGTAGACGATTGAGATGTTCTTTAAGATGGAGTAGTTTACCTTGATGAATCCGTCCAGTTGAGATAAGATCAAATCTAGGATTTTGACGGTATAGAATAGCTGATTTTTGCCTTGTTTCTTCATATTCAGCTTCCCATTTGCTGTCCCAGGTGATTCCACCGCCTACTCCATATATAGCATTGTTTCCCTGCATTTGAAGTGTTCGGATGGCTACGTTGAAAATAGTTGGTCCATTAGGTAGCAAGATACCAATGGCTCCACAATAGACGCCTCGAGCTTGTTTTTCGACGTTTTTAATAATTGCCATAGTAGCTATTTTTGGTGCTCCTGTAATAGATCCACAAGGAAAAAGGGCTTGGAAGATGTCATCCAAACGACTGTTTGGTAGGAGTTGCGTCTCAATAGTTGAAGTCATTTGCCAAACAGTAGAGTATTGTTCAACCTGGCAAAGTCTTTTTACATTTTCACTCCCTATTTTTGAAATACGATTCATGTCATTTCTAAGAAGATCTACAATCATCATATTTTCAGAGCGATTTTTCTGATCATGAGCAAGCCATTGTGCTTGTTTAAGGTCAGTTTCAGTTGTCAAGCCACGATTTGTTGTCCCTTTCATAGGACGTGTGGTCAATATATCACCATCTTTTTTAAAGAAGAGTTCAGGACTTATGGAAATGATGGAGACATCATCATGTTGAATAAAGGCATTGTAATGTGCATTTTGCTCAACAACCAATCGGTTGTAGATGGCAAATGGATCAGCTGTTATGTTCTGTTGAAGTTGGACGGTAAAATTGACCTGGTAGGTGTTTCCTTGACGAATATGGTGGTGTATATGCTCAATAGCAGCCTTGTATTCCTCTGCAGAAGTTAGTTCTTGCCAAGATTCTGGTAAGGGAACAGGCTCATAAGCAAGAGGGATAGACTCTGTTTGAACAGTATCGTGAATAGTAAAATAGAGAAGATACTCTGACATTAATGGGCTATCAAAAATTTGAAATTTAGGTTCAAAGGCCTGAGAAGCTTCATAGGCTACATAGCCTACAGCAAAATAGCCTTTTTCTTGATAGGCTTCTATTTGATTTATAAGTGATTTAACTTCCTTAATGTCTTTGGTTTTTATCTCTTTTATGGCGTGAGTGAAGATTTGTCTGACGCCAAGTTCTTTAAAATCAATAACGGTTTTCTTATGCATACATAGAGTATAACATAAGAAGATAGCCTCTGGTTCTTTTTCATGATTTAATTCTCTTTCTTAAAATTTTAACCAAAAATGAACTTTTCAGATAGTTTTATATATGTTATAATAATATGAACTAAAAGAAGATTTTAGAGGGAAATATGACTAAAAAAAATAAATTTGAGAAAGGGAACCGTAGTCTTTCAAATAAAAAATTGAAAAAAGTGACTTCCAAGCGGAATTCTTGGAAACATCAAATGTACGAGCTTGAGATTGCCATTGCAAAAGAGTCAAGCAATAAAAAGAGAGACGAGCTTATAAAACTTCATAATGGCTATATGAGTGAGTATGATAGTTTAAAGAAGCAAATCATTTGGTTAGCAGTATTGGGAATATGTTTCCTAGTGGTCTTGGTGATTTTGGGCTATTTTATTTGGAATAGCTATAACAGTGAGAACATGTCCTATACGTCTTCTTGGCTTCAAGAACGAGTTTAAGATTTAGTTTTGATTAAAACGCCTTATTTTATGACTTTACTACTCAATAGTGAACATGGATGAGTTGATTACTAAATATTAAAGAAGAAAAAGTAAGATATATCTCTAGACAAAAGTCTAGAGGTTTTTTTGATAAAAATGACCTTATCATCTCCCTATATAGTTATTAGCTATACAAATATCTAATTAAAAATAAGACAACGAGACCAGAAATCCTTTATTTTATAGGATATAGTTTAAAACTATATATATTGAAAACTGATAACAATTATACAGATATTTATTTCTTTGGTAAGATTAAATCAACAACAAAGAGGAGGACACAAGATGTCAACTACTATCATTGGTTTCCCACGTTTGGGTGAATTCCGAGAATTAAAATTTACTACAGAAAAATATTTTAGAAATGAAATTACTGCAGACGAACTTTTAGCGGCTGCTAAAGATTTGCGTGCAAAACACTGGAATATTGTTAAAGAAAAAGGTATTACTGAAATTCCTTCAAATGACTTTTCTCATTACGATAACTTCCTTGATGCGGCCTTCCTTTTCAACGTAGTTCCTGAGTCTGTGAAAAACTTGGATTTGACTGAATTGGAACAATACTTTGCTTTGGCACGTGGTTACCAAGGTGAAAAGGGGGATGTGCGTGCTCTTCCAATGAAGAAATGGTTCAACACCAACTACCATTACATCGTTCCAAAATTTGAAAAAACAACAGCAGTAAAATTGGCTGGTCACAAGATTTTTGATGAGTACCAAGAAGCCAAAGACTTGGGTCTGGATACTCGCCCAGTTGTGGTTGGACCATTCACTTTCCTTCAATTGTCTGATTTCGAAGATGGTGTGAAAGCAGAAGACTTCGTCGATAGCTTTATTGCTGCCTACCAAGATGTCTTTGCAAAATTGGCTGAACTTGGTGCTACTCGTATCCAACTTGATGAACCAGCACTTGTTAAAGATTTGACTGCTGACGAAAAAGCACTCTTCTTGAATCTGTACAATAAAATCTTGGCTGACAAGAAAGGCCTTGAGGTCTTGATTCAAACTTACTTTGGTGATGTTCGTGATGTATACAATGATCTTGTAAACTTGCCAGTAGATGCTATCGGTCTTGACTTTGTCGAAGGTAAGAAGACGCTTGAACTTGTCAAAGGTGGATTCCCAGCTGACAAGACTCTCTATGCAGGTATTGTCAATGGTAAAAACATCTGGCGCAACAACTACGAAAAGAGCTTGGCTGTTCTTGAACAAATTCCAGCTGAAAAAATCGTATTGACAAGCTCATGCTCACTTCTTCATGTGCCATTTACGACTGCTAATGAAGAATTTGAACCAGCAATCTTGAACCACTTTGCTTTTGCCGTTGAAAAATTAGATGAACTTCGTGATTTGGATGCTATCCGTAATGGTCAAGGTGCTGAATCACTTGCTGCTAACAAAGAGCTCTTTGCTATTGAACGTGTTGGTGCAAATGCTGAACTTCGTGCTCGTATTGCAGGTTTGACAGAAGCAGATTACACACGTTTACCGGCTTTCGCAGAACGTGAAGCCATTCAAAAGGATGCCTTCAAACTTCCATTGCTTCCGACAACAACTATCGGTTCATTTCCTCAAACTAAGGAAGTTCGTGCCAAACGTTTGGCTTTCCGTAAGAATGAATTGTCTCAGGAAGAATATGATGCCTTTCTTGCTGAAATTATAGATGAATGGATTAAATGGCAAGAAGAAGTTGGCTTTGACGTCCTTGTACATGGTGAGTTTGAACGTAATGACATGGTTGAGTACTTCGGTCAAAACTTGTCTGGGTACCTCTTCTCTAAAAATGGTTGGGTGCAATCATATGGTATGCGTGGGGTAAAACCACCAATCATCTGGGGTGATGTCACTCGTCTTAATCCAATCACTGTAAAATGGTCTAGCTACGCACAAAGCCGTACTGACAAGCCTGTTAAAGGTATGTTGACTGGGCCAGTTACAATCCTCAATTGGTCATTCCCACGTGAAGATATCTCTATTAAAGATTCAACTCTTCAAATCGCTCTTGCTATCAAGGATGAAGTGCTTGACCTCGAAGCTGCAGGCATTAAAATTATCCAAATCGATGAGGCTGCTCTTCGTGAAAAATTGCCACTCCGTCGTAGTGACTGGTACGAAGACTACCTTGACTGGGCTATTCCAGCCTTCCGTTTGGTACACTCAACAGTAGCACCAGACACACAAATCCACACACACATGTGTTACTCAGAATTTACAGATATCATTCCAGCTATCGACAACTTGGATGCAGATGTTATCTCTTTTGAAGCTAGTCGTTCAAACCTTGAAATTTTGGATGAACTTAAAGCACAAAACTTCCAAACAGAAGTTGGACCTGGAGTTTATGATATCCACTCACCTCGTGTCCCACAAGACGGTGAAATTGACCACACTATCGAAGCGATCTTGGCTAAAGTTCCAAGTAGTAAGTATGGATCAACCCTGACTGTGGTTTGAAGACTCGTGGTATTAAAGAAACTAAAGAAAGCTTGACCAAGCTTCTAGAAGCAGCAAAAGCGGCTCGCAAAAACTTGTAAGTAGAAGTTATAATACCTTGAAAACCTTCTTTCCTATATGTAGAAGTTTCAATAGTGAATAATTTTCTAAAGATTTTTGTAATCAAGCTAGATGCAAAATGTGATCAATAATTCCTACGAGTTTACTTGACACTAATAAAAATGTTTTTGTCTCAACAAAAATCTAAAACGAAGAAGGTAAAACTTATGACAAGCCAAACACCATCCCTCTCTTTTGAAGTCTTTCCACCTAATCCAGCCGTAGGCAATAAGAAAATCTTGCTTGCCCTTGATGACATGAAAGGATCGGCACCCCATTTTATCAGTGTAACAGCTAGTAATAACAAATATAATATCAAAGAGACAACGGTTCCTTTGGCAGACCATATTCAAAATGACCTGGCTATTCCTACTATTGCTCACCTTCCAGCAATCTATTTGAGCAAAGAAAAGGTAGCTGATACTTTGCGAGAATTAGATGCTGTTGGAGTAAATCGTATCCTGGCACTTCGTGGCGACATCATTCCTGGGGTCGAACCTTTAAAAGACTTCAGATATGCAACTGATTTGATTGAGTTTATCAAGGCAGAAGCTCCTAACTTTGATATCATTGGTGCTTGTTATCCTGAAGGTCATCCTGATTCACCAAATCAAATCTCTGATATTCAAAATCTTAAGAAGAAAGTAGATGCAGGTTGTTCAAGTCTTGTAACCCAACTCTTCTTTGATAATGAACGCTTCTACGATTTCCAAGATAAATGTACTCTTGCTGGCATTGATGTGCCTATCTATGCTGGTATTATGCCTATTTTGAATCGTAACCAAGCCCTACGTTTACTTAAGACGTGTGAAAATATCCATTTGCCACGTAAATTCCGTGCTATTTTGGATAAGTATGAGCATGATCCTGAATCTCTGAGAGCTGCCGGTCTAGCTTATGCTGTTGACCAAATCGTGGATTTGGTTACGCAAGACGTTGCTGGAGTTCACCTTTATACGATGAATAATGCAGAGACTGCACGTCATATTTACGAAGCTACTCACTCCTTGTTTAAGCATCATTCACAAGTCGGCGCACTGTAATTGAATAATAGAAAAACCACCTATATATTTAATCTATAGGTGGTTTCTTGGTGTAGCAGCGAAAGATTGTAATTACTTATATGGGGCATTATTATCATTTATCAAAAAAGACCTAGAGCTTAGCTCTAAGTCAAAAGTACTATTCACCTACAAAGGCATTGATTTCTGCTTCGATGTTAGCAATTTTTTCTTTAGCATCCGCTTCAGTTTCTCCAACTGTTGCAATGTAAAATTTGATTTTTGGTTCTGTACCTGAAGGACGAACGGCAAACCATGAATCATCAGCCAAGATGTATTTCAAAACGTTACTTGGAGGAGTTGTCAATTTTTCTACGCCGTCAGCAGTAGTAGCTGTTTGTTCCAAGAAGTCTTCTGTTTTAGCAATATCAGTGTTGTTGAATTGTTTAGGAGCATTGCGACGGAATTTGTCCATGATTTTCTTGATTTCTGCAGCACCATCAACACCTGAAAGCGTAACTGAAATTGTCTTTTCTGAGAAGTAACCATATTGTTTGTAGATTTCTTCGATACCATCTGCCAATGTCATACCACGTGAACGGTAGTATGCAGCAATTTCTGCAACGATAAGAACGGCTTGGATAGCGTCTTTATCGCGTACAAATGGTTTGATGAGGTAACCGAAGCTTTCTTCAAAACCAAACATGTAAGTGTAATTGTGTTGTGTTTCAAATTCATGAATCTTTTCACCGATAAATTTGAAGCCAGTCAAGACATTAAACATTGTTGCACCGTAGCTTTCTGCAATCTTAGTAACTAATTCAGTTGATACGATTGATTTACAAAGGGCAGCATTAGCAGGGAGAGTACCAGCTGTTTTGTGAGCTTCAAGGATATATTTGGCGATGATAGCACCAATTTGGTTACCAGAAAGGTTGAGGTATGAACCATCTGGTTGGCGGATTTCAACGCCAAGACGGTCCGCGTCAGGGTCAGTTGCAACCAATACGTCGGCATCTACATTACGACCGAGTTCTTCAGCAAGAGCAAAGGCATCTTGGTTTTCTGGGTTAGGAGATTTAACAGTTAAGAAGTCAGCATGAGGAACCGCTTGAGCTTCAACGACTTGAACAGCATCAAACCCAGCTTGAGCAAGGGCACGGCGAGCCAACATTTCACCAGTACCATGAAGTGAAGTGTATACAATCTTCATGTCACGACCATACTCATTAATCAAGTCCTGGTTGATGTTAACGTCTTTAACTTCTTTTAGGTATTCAGCATCAACATTTTCACCGATGATTTCGATGAGACCGCTAGCCTTGCTGTCTTCGAGGTCAGCTAATTTGACAGTGAACGGATTATCAATAGCACGGATGTAATCTGTCAATGCATCGGCATCAGCGGGTGGCATTTGTCCACCGTCTTCACCATAAACTTTGTATCCGTTAAATGGAGCTGGGTTGTGGCTAGCAGTTATCATGATACCAGCAAATGTGTGGAGATGACGTACTGCGAATGATAATTCAGGAGTTGGACGAAGACTCTCGAACACATAAGATTTAATACCATGAGCTGCTAAAACTTGCGCAGATTCAAAAGCAAACTCAGGAGAGAAATGACGGCTGTCATAAGCGATAGCAACACCACGTTTTTTAGCTTCCTCACCTTTTGAGTCGATCAATTGCGCCAAACCTTCGGTTGCTTGACGAACAACATAAATGTTAATACGGTTGGTACCAGCGCCAATTAAACCACGCATACCAGCTGTACCGAATTCAAGATTAGTATAGAAGGCATCTTCTTTAGTTTTTTCATCCATAGAAACCAACTCATCACGAAGATAAGCAGGCAATTCAGCAAAATCGAGCCATTTTTGATAATTTTCAGTGTAAGACATATCAATCTCCTTTATATTTTTAAACGCTTACATTATATCACAACTAAAGGAAAAAAATCATGCTAATTACCATGTTTTTTCTTTATTTTTTCAATCGAAGTAGCATAGGTGTGATACTAAGCGTTAATAGGCCAGCAATAACCATTTCAGCAACAGAGTTATAGTGAAAATAGTTGCCATTAGAGTTTTTCCACCTGCTGAGTAGAAATTAGGGATTAGGAAGTAGATACCTAGAAGCACGAAAAATGTATTTGTAAAAGCACCTAAAACACCAGACAGCATCAAGCCTAGGCGATTTTGAAGTAACTTGTAGATAAAGTAAGGAAAAATACCGATTAAAATACGAGGAACAATTGCAATGACAGCAGATGCCCAAGTTCCTCCTTCCACAAAAGGACTGAAGAGATAACTGCCTACTGTATAGACGATAGTGTTACGAACAATACTCATAATCCCCATAAAACCGCCTAAATATGCACCAATTTTAGGACCATAGACGATACTAGCAATAATGACTGGGATATGAGTTAGGGTTGGTTTGATTGGAAGTGCAAAAGCAGCAAAGATAGTTTGACTGAGTACCTCAATAACGACCATTGTGGCTATTAATAGAGCCAATTGTGCCGTTGGGTTTGCTTTATTTTTTTTATTCATCATAAACTTCTTTTCTTGTCAACAAGACTATTTTGTTAGAGCATTATCTATTGACTCAATAATGACAGAAATATCAGCTAGAGCGCCACGACCTGTATCTCCGCATGCAAGTAAACCAGATTTTGGAAGAATTTCTTGGTAGCCAACTTCTTGCAAGATTTTTAAGTTCTTCTTAGTCAATGGATTTTCATACATTTTCGTATTCATTGCTGGTGCAATTAGTTTTGGAGTGGTGCTTGGCAAAGCTAAAGCCGTCGCAGTTAGCATGTTATCAGCATGCCGTGTGCTAATTTGGCAATCGTATTTGCTGAAGCTGGGGCAACAATAAAGAGATCAGTTTTCTTAGCTAAGTCAATATGATTAATACGTTCAGCCAATTTTTCTTCCATAACATCGGAGTGAACTGGATTCTTAGAAAGAGCTTGAAGAGTTAGAGGCGTAATAAAGGATTGAGCAGACTCAGTCATAATGACGTGGATATCATATCCCTTTTTCTTTAGTTTGCTTGTTAGATCTGCTGACTTATAGGCGGAAATTGAGCCAGAAACAGCAAGTATGATACGTTTAGTCATAGCATATTCTTTCATATAAGGCTTGAGCAATTGCAGACTTAGTTGTAACCATCTCTTCACCCTTTTCGTCAACTAGATAAGCAATATGTTGATTTGGAGTAATCTCACCCAAATCATTTGCCACAATAATGTTTGCTTGATTACGTTTAAGACTAGCACGAGCAGCCTTGAAAAGATCCTCTTTGCTGACATTTGCGAGAAGTTTGAAGCCAACCAACTGAATATTGGGATTCCATTGTTTAACCAGGCTAATAATCTTTGGTGTCTTTTTAAGGAAAAGAACCTGATAATCCGAAGCCGAAGATATCTTGCTCTCAGTGTTAGACTTATGTAAGAGTTGGCTGGGGTTTTCCGTATCTTCCAACTCAGTGAAATCCGTCATATAAATTGGAGTATAGTCAGAGATAGCCATACTATGGATGAGGACATCATGCTCCTTGACAAGTGGCTCCATACTTTTTAGGAGACTGTCTACGTTGGTAATTTCTGTAATCTTTAGATTTTCTTTTGGTTCAGGTTTAACCGCAGTCTTTACAGTTACTAAGGTAACTTGGTGACCCTTAGCCAAGAAAAGTTCAGCGATTTCCTTACCCAGATAACCTGTTGAATGATTTGTGATTCCACGGACATCATCAATCTTTTCAGTGGTACCACCTGATGTAATCAAAATTTTCATAGTAGTATTGTACTAAAAATTTAGATTTTAGTAAATAATAGTAAGTGTTTTTGAAACGTGCCCCTATAAAATAAAGTTATAACTTTTTATAGCTAAATAAAAACCGAACATTTGAAATCAATTTATAAAAAATAGTGCGTTTTTTATTAATCTTTGTTATAATAGTACATAGAAATATATAGAGGAGTATCTCATGAAAACAGATATTGAAATTGCTCAAAGTGTAGAATTAAAACCAATCACAGAAGTAGTTGAAAAAGTTGGAATCGGCTTTGACGATTTGGAACTCTACGGAAAATATAAGGCAAAATTGTCATTTGATAAAATCAATGAAGTCAAAGACGACAAACCAGGAAAATTGATTTTGGTAACAGCCATCAATCCAACACCAGCAGGTGAAGGTAAATCAACCATGTCAATTGGTCTTGCAGACGCTCTTAACAAAATTGGTAAGAAAACAATGATTGCCCTTCGTGAACCATCTCTTGGTCCTGTTATGGGGATTAAAGGTGGTGCTGCAGGTGGTGGTTACGCTCAAGTTCTTCCAATGGAGGATATCAATCTCCACTTCACAGGTGATATGCACGCTATTACTACAGCGAATAATGCCTTGTCAGCCCTTCTTGACAATCATATTCATCAAGGAAACGCCCTAGGTATTGATCAACGTCGTATTATTTGGAAACGTGTCGTTGACCTTAATGACCGTGCTCTTCGTCATGTGACAGTTGGTCTTGGTGGCCCACTCAATGGTATCCCACGTGAAGATGGTTTTGATATTACCGTAGCCTCTGAAATCATGGCAATTCTTTGCTTGGCTACTGATATCAATGACCTTAAAGAACGCTTAGCTAACATTGTCGTTGCTTACCGTTATGACCGTACACCTGTTTATGTACGTGATCTTGAAATCGAAGGTGCGCTTACACTTATTCTAAAAGATGCCATCAAACCTAACTTGGTACAGACAATTTATGGCACACCAGCTTGGTACATGGTGTCCATTTGCCAACATCGCTCACGGATGCAACTCAGTTCTAGCTACATCTACAGCACTTCGCTTGGCAGACTACACGGTCACTGAAGCAGGTTTCGGTGCAGACCTTGGTGCTGAAAAATTCCTTGATATTAAAACTCCAAACCTACCAACAACTCCAGATGCTGTCGTTATTGTTGCTACACTTCGTGCTCTTAAGATGCATGGTGGTGTCGCTAAAACTGACCTTTCTGAGGAAAATGTTCAAGCCGTTCGCGATGGCTTTTCAAACTTAAAACGTCATGTAGAAAATATACGTAAATTTGGTATTCCAGCGGTTGTTGCCATTAACGAATTTGTTGCTGACACAGAAGCTGAAATCGCAGCTCTTAAAGAACTTTGTTCAGAAATCAAGGTTCCTGTTGAATTGGCTAGCGTTTGGGCTAATGGTGCTGATGGTGGTATTGACCTTGCTAATACAGTAGTGGATGTTGTTGAAAATGGCAATGCTGATTACAAACGTCTCTATTCGGATGATGATAGCTTGGAAGAAAAGATTACTAAGATTGTTACTGAAATCTATGGTGGTAAATCAGTTATCTTCGAGAAAAAAGCTAAAAATCAACTCAAACAGTTTGCAGAATTTGGTTGGGATAAATTGCCAGTATGTATGGCTAAAACACAATATAGTTTCTCAGATAACCAATTCTTGCTTGGAGCACCAGAAGGTTTTGATATCACTATTCGTGAGTTTGTTCCTAAAACAGGTGCTGGATTCATCGTGGCTCTCACAGGTGATGTTATGACCATGCCAGGTCTTCCAAAAGCCCCAGCGGCCCTCAAGATGGATGTTACTGAAGATGGAACAGCAGTTGGTTTGTTCTAATAACGAATATTTCTTTAAAGCAGTGCCTATAGGTGCTGTTTTTTGCTCCATTCTTAAGGAAAATAAGGTAAACTGAGTTTAAATAAAAGAAATTAATGCACTAGAAGATTAGGTGTATTTTCGATATAATAGGATGATTTAGAGAGATCTATGACTAGGTTTTACACCTAGCAAGAGGGATAACTATGATTAAAATTTTACTAGTAGAAGATGATTTGAGTTTGTCGAACTCAGTTTTTGATTTTTTAGATGACTTTGCGGATGTGATGTAAGTATTTGATGAAGATGAAGGTCTTTACGAAGCTGAAAGTGGTGTTTATGATTTGATTCTTTTGGACTTAATGTTACCTGAAAAAGATGGTTTTACAGTTCTTAAAGAATTGCGTGAACAAGGAATAACGACTCCTGTTCTTATCATAACTGCTAAGGAAAGTCTAGACGATAAGGGGCATGGCTTCGAAGTCGGAGCTGATGATTATCTAACCAAGCCTTTCTATTTAGAAGAATTGAAGATGCGTATTCAGGCACTTTTGAAACGTTCTGGTAAATTTGATCAAAATACTTTTTCTTTTGGAGATGTTTGTGTCAACCTTTCTACAAATTCAACTTATGTGGGTGATAAAGAAGTAGAACTTCTTGGTAAAGAATTTGATTTATTAGTCTACTTCCTACAAAATCAAAACGTTATTTTGCCCAAGTCGCAAATCTTTGATCGTCTTTAGGGATTTGATAGTGATACCAATGTCTCTGTTGTTGAAGTTTATGTTTCGAAAATTCGTAAGAAATTTAGGGGGACTGATTTTGCTACCAACCTACAAACCTTAAGAAGTGTGGGGTATATTTTGAAGAATGCTGACTAAATTTTTCAATTATCTTTTCAGGAGAATCAAGTCAGACGGATTTAAGTCCTTCATCCATCTCTTTGCAACTTTTTCTGGTATTTTCCTTATCATGACTGTTATGATATTGCAGATTCTCAGTTATGGAGTTTATTCCAATGTTGACTCTAGTCTGAAAGCAGCAGTAACTAAGACCAATTCTTATTTGGAAATGGAAATGCTAAAATGCGAATTTTTTCTGACTTCTGATGTAGATCAAAATAATACGGCAACTATCTATCAGGAGTATGATAGCAAAGCATATCGCTAGACAAAATACCTAATTCGAGTGTTTATAAGACAAAATCTAAAAAGACCAAATCAAAAATCGAAGATGCTCCTCATGATTTGACTGTAGCAGCTAATACTAGTGTGTTAGTTATTGATAAGAATGGAAAGCTCCTAAACGTTGTCGACAAATTTTCTAGCTTATCTAATTTACCAATAGATAAAAATACTATTGATGTTATTAGTAAGGGAAGTGCTCAGAACTATTTTGATCAAACGGAAAATTATCGCTTGATTACTGAAAAAATAGATAATAGTTTCTATCCTGATGCTAAGTACGTTGTTATTGCAATCAATACGACGCAATTAGAAGAAGCCACTGAACGTTATGTAAAACTAATTGTTATTATGATGAGTTTTTTGGCTACTATCTATCGCGGCTAGTTTGTATTTGGCAAAATGGTCAAGACGGCTATACAGGAAAGTCTTGAGAAGCAGAAGACATTTGTTGAGAATGCTAGCCACGAGTTGCGTACGCCACTTGCTGTAATTCAAAACCGCCTAGAGTCTCTTTTCCGCAAGCCAGAGTCTACAATTTTAGACAATTCAGAGAACATTGCTTATAGTCTAGATGAAGTCCGAAAGATGCGTCTTTTGACGACCAATCTCTTGAATTTGACTCGTCGTGATGATGGTATTAAACCAGAAATTGAAACTCTAGATTCTTCTTTCTTTGATAAAGTCTTTACCAATTATGCTACGATTGCTGAAGAAAATGAAAAGGGGTTTACTGCTCAAAATCAGGTTGGGCGCTCAATCAAAACTGATAAGACTCTATTGAAGCAGCTCATGACAATTTTATTTGATAATGCTATCAAATATACAGAAGATGATGGCCAGGTGACCCCCTCACCGTTTGTACTAATGATCGTCATCTTTATATTACAGTGGCAGACAATGGCCCTGGTATTGCAGATGAAGATAAGAAAAAAATCTTTGATCGTTTCTACCGAGTAGACAAAGATAGAACTAGACAAAAAGGTGGTTTTGGGTTGGGCTTATCTTTGGCACAACAGATTGTTCTTGCACTTAAAGGAACAATAATTGTCAAGGACAATCAGCCGAAGGGGACTATTTTTGAAGTTAAAATTACCGGAGTCTAATGAACAACTAAAAATCCTGCTAGCCTATTGATATACTCCCCTTATAGTGGACAGTGAAAAAATAAAAATTTTCACTAGAAACTATAAGGGGAGTCTTATTATGTCCAAAAGAAGTCCAAAATCTGTATCTGAGAAACTAGAAATTGTTCTGCTTCACTTGGAAGAAGGTAAATCACTTAGTTGGTTAACTAGAAACCAAGGTATCTCTAAAGACACCCTATCGAACTGGGTTCGGAAGTACAAAGAAGCTGGTGTTGATGGGCTAGAGGAAAGCCGTCAATGGAAGAAGTATAGTAAGGAACTAAAGGAACAAGCTGTTTCCGACTATCTTAATGGCTTGGGAAGTCTCAAAGATCTGACCAAAAAATATGGAATTTCTGACCCTTATGTTCTCAGATCATGGATAAAAAGTTATACTAGTGGTAAAGAACTGAAAGCTACTAGTAAAGGAATGAGACGCATGAAGCAAGGACGCAAGACAACATTTGAAGAACGAATTGAGATTGTCAATTTTACCCTTGCCTACGAGAAAGATTACCAAGGGGCTGTTGAGAAGTATGGTGTTTCCTACCAGCAGATCTATTCTTGGGTCAGAAAGTTCGAGAAGGACGGTTCTAACGGTCTCCTAGATCGTCGTGGAAAAGGTCTTACAAGTAAACCAAACCTTACTCCAGAAGAAGAGTTACGCCTCAAAATCAAGCAACAGGAAGAGCGGATTAAGTATCTTGAAATGGAGAACGGCCTGCTAAAAAAGTTAGAAGAAATCAAACGACGAAACCGACGGTAAGACTTGGTCGGCACTTGGAAACCTTCCAAGCGATTAAAGAATATGCGGACGAGTATGAAGAGGTTTCTATCAGCCACTTGTGCCATATTCTAAAGGTATCTCGCTCAGGCTATTACAAGTGGTTACAACATCAAGAAACAACTTCTGAACAGGAAAATTTAGGCTTGATGGATATCATCAAGAAACTTCATAGCCAGCATAATGGTATTCTTGGTTATCGTCGTATGACGCTATTTGTCAATCGCAAGCTTGAAACAAACTACAACAAGAAGCGGATTCGACGCTTGATGCACATTCTAGGTCTACGTTCCATTATCAGAAGAGCCAAGGGCTATTGTACTAAAACTAGCTTTGTCAATGTAGAGGACAACATTCTCAATCGTAATTTTACAGCCACTGCTCCAAATCAGAAATGGTGTACAGATGTGACTTTCTTGAAGTACGGTTTCAGCTGTAAAGCCTATTTGAGTGCTATTAAGGATCTTACGACGCTCAATTGTCGCCTATGTAGTTGGTCAATTTAATGATAACGAATTGGTATTGGAAACACTTCGTAAAGCACAAAAAGCTAATCCTAATGCGACACCATTAATTCACAGCGACCGAGGTTCGCAGTATACTTCGAAAGATTATTACCGTTTAACTACCCAGTATCAGATGACCCGCTCCATGTCTCGTGTTGGTAAGTGTATTGACAATGCACCAATTGAGAGTTTCTTTGGGCACTTTAAGACGGAGTGCTATGATTTGAAGAAGTATAAGACTTTTGAGGAGCTAGTTTCAGATATTGATGCCTACATCTATTTTTACAATCATCAACGTTTTCAAGAGCGCAATAACGGCCTTGCCCCTCTTGAAATGAGGAACAAGGCCGTCGCCTAATATTTTATTATTTCATTGTCCACTTGACAGGGAGCTGTTCATTGAAAGGACTTGGTTTAAAAAAAGGGCTCTATAATTTCTGTAGTGGGTAAAACCACCGTGGAGATTATGGAGCCTTTTTGAGTATAGAAAAAAAGTCCCATATGACCTATAATGAAAAGCGACTAAACTCACATTAGAAAGGGTTCATATGGAACAACTAAATCTTATCACAAATTTTCTCAGAATTAAAGACAAAAATATCACTATCACTGATGAAAATGATATGGGGACTCACTTAGAACTCCACGGTCACTTGGATTACACAGCCCCTAAATGTCCTTCTTGTAAGGGACTAATGGCTAAATATGATTTCCAGAAAGCCTCTAAGATCCCCTACCTAGAAACAGCTGGCTATCCCTTACTTATCCGTCTTCGAAAGCGTCGTTTCAAGTGTAAAGATTGCGGAAAAATGGCGGTCGCTGAAACTCCTCTTGTCAAGAAGAACCACCAAATCTCTGTCGCTGTTAACCAGAAAATCGCACAATTACTCATCGAAAATCAAGCAATGAAACATATTGCACACAGGCTATCAATTTCAACATCGTCAGTTATGAGAAAGCTCAATGAGTTCAAGTTTGAAACGGATTGGAATACCCTACCTGAGGTGATGAGTTGGGACGAGTATGCCTTCAAGAAGGGGAAAATGAGCTTCATCGCTCAAGATTTCGACTCCCTAAATGTCATCGCCATTCTCGACGGAAGAACCCAAGCAACCATCCGAAACCACTTTCTACGCTATCCTAGAAAGGTTAGAAATCGGGTCAAAGTGATTACCATGGATATGTTTAGTCCCTATTATCAACTTGCTAAACAGCTTTTTCCGAATGCAAAAATTGTACTCGATCGCTTTCATATCGTGCAACACCTTAGTCGTGCTATGAACCGTGTCCGTATTCAAATTATGAATCAATTCGACAGAAAATCGCAGGAATACCGAGCCTTGAAACGTTACTGGAAATTGATACAACAAGATAGCCGTAAACTCAGCGATAAACGATTTTATCGCCCTATGTTTCGAATGCATTTGACTAACAAGGAAATACTCGAAAAACTCCTGTCTTTCTCCGAGGAACTACGACAACACTATGAAATCTATCAGCTTCTCTTATTTCATTTCCAAGAGAAAAACTCAGATCATTTCTTCAGTCTCATCGAACAGGAAATAGCCACTGTTAATCCTATTTTCCAGACGGTATTGAAGACATTTTTAAAGGATAAAGACAAGGTTTTAAACGCCATGGAATTGCCTTATTCCAACGCCAAACTGGAAGCTACCAATAATCTCATCAAAGTCATTAAGAGAAATGCCTTTGGTTTCAGGAACTTTGAAAACTTTAAAAAACGGATTTTGATTGCATAGAACAGTGAAAAGGGCTGGGGAGAGCCCTTTTCAGCTTATCTCCTAAAAACAAGAAAGAGATAAAGAAAGAGAGAGCGAAGTTCGTCCTCTCTAGGTGTTAGCTTTTCATCTACCCACTACAGTTGACAAAGAGCCTTATCGCGGGTTATTTCATGGCTTTTACTTACTCTTTGGATGACTTTGCTGTAACCTTTTTCGTAACAGGAAATGGCTATTCAAATCTTTCGGTTGAAATCTACTCAAGGGCTCGACAAGGTATTTCTTTGGAAATCAATGCCTTGTCAGCGGTTGTGTTCCTTTTCTCTATCTTGTTGGTAGTGGGTTATTATTTCCTTTCACGTGAAAAGGAGGCCAACTAATGAAACGACTGTATTCATTTTTTGTAGGTATTGTAGCTATTATTCTTGTTTTATGGGGAATCAGCTACAAGTTAGAAGATAATTCGACACAAGGAACGATAGATAAATTGGTTATCTATAATTGGGGCGATTATATTGATCCTGAATTACTAGATGAATTTACTGCCGAGACAGGAATTCAGGTTGATTATCAGACTTTTGATTCCAATGAGTCCATGTACACAAAGATCAAGCAGGGGGGAACAATCTACGATTTAGCAGTTCCATCAGAATATATGATTTCCAAAATGACGGAAGAAAATATGCTGGTTAAGCTCGATAAGTCTAAAATCGAAGGTTTGGAGAACATTGACCCTCAATTTATGGGATTGAGCTTTGATAAGAATAATGACTATTCTATCCCCTACTTCTGGGGAACCTTGGGGATTGTGTACAATGATACTATGGTTGAAAATCCTCCTCAAGAGTGGGAAGACCTATGGTCCGACGAATACCGTGATAACATCATGTTAATTGATGGCGTGCGTGAGGTTATGGGCTTTGGTCTACAATCCCTAGGTTATAGCCTGAATTCTAAAAATCCTGTAGAGATTGAAGAAGCAGCTGAACATCTCTACAACCTGACACCAAATATCAAGGCTATTGTTGCTGACGAAATAAAGGGCTATATGATACAAGATGCAGCAGCCATTGCGGTGTCTTTCTCAGGTGAAGCCAGTGAAATGTTGGATGGAAATGAACATCTTCACTATGTCGTGCCATCGAAAGGATCGAATCTTTGGTTTGATAACATGGTAATTCCCAAATCAGCTAAAAACATTGATGGCGCCTATGCTTTTATGAGTTTCATGCTCCGTCCTGAAAATGCATTGCGTAATGCAGAATACGTGGGTTATTCCACTCCAATTCCTGCAGCCAAGGCTATGTTGGATGAAGAAACACAAAGTGATGAAGCTTTCTATCCTTCTGAGGAAACGATGAAGCAGATGGAAGTTTATGATAATTTAGGAAAAGAACTACTTGGTACTTACAATGATTTGTACCTCCAATTTAAAATGTATCGTAAATAATTTGATTGGACAGGTAGCAACATAAATATAAGAATGGGAGTGAGGTTCTTTACTAAGTACTTATTGCTCCCATTTTTTGGCGTGTATACCATAGAAATAATGGAAAGGAAGTTCCAATGGAAAATCACCGGAAAGAAGTTAGTTTTATTTCGCAATCAATCATCTATTCGGTTCTGCTTGGTATTATAGTTGGTATTGCTGCTGGTTTAGTGGTTGTTGTATTTCGCTTAGCCATTGAAAAACTATTTGGTGTTTTTTCACACCTCTATCCTCTGGCAACAGACAATCCAATCTATTTACTTCTTATTGGGGGGCTTTATCTGGTTATAGCTTTACTTGTTGGCCACTTGATTAAGTACGAACCCAATGCAAAAGGTTCCGGAATTCCTCAAGTTGAAGCGGAACTAAAAGGATTGATGGATTTAAGTTGGTGGTCAGTTCTTTGGAAAAAATTTATCGGTGGCGTTTTATCCATTGCATCGGGCTTAATGCTGGGTCGAGAAGGTCCCAGTATTCAACTAGGTGCTCTAACAGCTAAAGGTGTATCAGTTCTTCTTAAATCCAGTGAAATGGAAAGAAGGAGTTTAATTGCTAGTGGTGCCGCGGCTGGTTTGGCAGCGGCTTTCAATGCCCCAATAGCTGGACTTTTATTTGTTGTAGAGGAAGTCTATCATCAGTTTTCGCGGCTGGTTTGGGTCTCAGCCTTAGCTGCTAGTATCACTGCAAACTTTATTTCCTTACATGTTTTTGGATTAACACCTGTTTTGCACATGCCGGAAGATTTGCAGCTACTATCTCTTGACCAATATTGGATCTATATCTTACTTGGTATTTTCCTTGGGCTTGCTGGATATGTATATGAAGTTGTTATCCTCAACATACAAGTTTTCTATACCATGCTTGCAAAAATCATTCCTCTCCCAGCTCCGTATTATAGTGTATTTGCCTTTTTGTTCATCATGCCGATTGGTTATTATTTCCCTAATCTATTGGGTGGCGGGCATCATTTGATTTTAGAGCTTCCACATCTGGATCAAGGGCTACTGACATTAGCAATCTTGATTTTAATACGATTTGTATGGAGTATGATTTCTTATGGTTCTGGTCTACCAGGGGGGATCTTTTTGCCTATATTAACCTTAGGAAGTCTCCTTGGTCTATTTGTTGCACGGTTCTTCCTTGATATTGGTTTCATCAGTCAGGACCAGATGCTATTGTTTATTGTATTGGGGATGGCAGGCTTCTTTTCAGCGATTTCCAAAGCCCCTCTAACTGCTATTATTCTAGTAACTGAAATGGTAGGAAGTTTGAATCAATTGATGGTCATTGGGTTGGTGGTTTTGAGTTCCTATGTGATAATGGACATCTTAGGTGGCGCGCCTGTCTACGAAGCGATGTTGGAAAAAATTCTGCCAGAAGAAGTAGAACAGCAAGAACATATGACCTTAATAGAGGTTGTTGTCAACGAAACTTTGGATCAAACCTTTGTAAGTGAGTTACGTTTGCCGGATTCATGCTTGATTACCAGCCAAATTCATCACGGAAAGTCTAGGATTGTGAAAGGAAACAGCCAACTTTTTATGGGTGATTCCTTGCTCGTTGCAGTTCCAATTTCACAAATTCATGCCGTTCATAAGATATTTGAGGGAGATTAGCATTTTTTTAGATTGTCTTAACAAAGAGATGAGAAAAGTCCCAATATTATAATGTTTCTGTTGTCTGGTCAACTTTCTCAATTCTGGAATGATTACATCGGGAACAAAACTCCGAGGTAGCAGACCAATCCGCATTTATTTGGCAATCCAGTAAGCATCTTGCTTGTCAGTTTTCTGACCTGTAATGGCCTTCATGTGGGCTGGTTGAGCAAGTATTACCTCGAAGTCATCACATAGAGCATGCCAGACAGGTCACCAATAGACACCTGTGCTTTCCATACCAACAGCTTCCACATGAAATTGACTGAGAAAATCGTGGTAAGCACGTAGACCTTTAGTCGTTGTATCAAATGTAGCTAAGTAACACTTTGGACAAGTTGAGGGGAATACAAACGACAATGTCGACTTGATCTACACATGATTATCTATGACAATTCCTTCCTTCTTAAAATTAGAGAGCCTATCTACTGAATTTTAGTCATATTCTTGAGCGCATATTGTAGTTCTTATCAGTAGGGTGGAGTAGTTTTGTCATCATAATTAACATTAATAATGCACCAACAACAAGGCACTCATTAGGTATATAATCTTAGTGAGGGCTTTATGCTTATTTTCATTAAGGACGGAGCCATCATGAATGTCTTGCTCACTCCCTTTTTAGTGTGCATTATCTGTATCTATGGTTATAGATATTATTGATAGCTAGTTATAGTTTGAAGAAATAACTGAATTTTCAGAATATACTTGCGATGCCGACAATTTTATGTTTTAATATATTTATTGGTTTTGCCAATAATGAAGGAGAAAAACTAGGAGGAAAAGTTATGAAAAAGAAAGAAACTTTCTCACTTCGGAAGTATAAAATTGGAACTGTGTCTGTTCTTTTGGGTGCAGTTTTTTTGTTTGCAGGTGCACCATCGGTAGCTGCAGATGAAGTAACAAGCCTTGTAGAGACTAAGGTGGAAGCAACTGTTCCTGACGTAATCGTCAGCGAATCAGCCTCAGAAAGTCCCGTTGTCGAGGAGTTAGTTGACACTTCTGTGGAGGCTACCCCAACTGATGTAACCACTACAGATAATGAAGAGGAAACACTTGGCTCAGAAGCTCTTGAAAACATCACAAATACAGAAGTAGAAGCGACTCAACCAGCTGTAGAAACTCCAGCTATTTCAGAGAAAAAAGTAGAAGAAGAGGAGAAGCTTTCCGTAGCAGATGAGACTACTGCTATTACGAATCAGGAAGAAGCGAAACCACAAAACATCGATAGTAATACGATCATTACAGTACCTAAAGTTTGGTATAGTGGTTACAAGGGCGAAGGAACAGTAGTTGCAATCATAGATTCCGGTCTTGACGTTGACCACGATGTATTGCATATTTCAGACCTCTCAACTGCAAAATATAAATCAGAAAAAGAGATAGAAGCAGCTAAAGAAGCTGCAGGAATTACCTACGGTGAATGGTTTAACGATAAGGTTGTATTTGGTTATAACTATGTTGATGTGAATACTGTCTTGAAAGAAGAAGACAAACGCTCACACGGTATGCACGTAACGAGTATTGCCACAGGAAATCCGACACAACCAGTCGCTGGACAATTAATGTATGGTGTAGCTCCTGAAGCGCAAGTCATGTTTATGCGTGTATTCTCAGACCTCAAAGCTACAACAGGCGCAGCATTGTATGTAAAGGCGATTGAAGATGCTGTAAAATTAGGTGCAGATAGCATCAACCTCAGCCTGGGAGGAGCTAACGGCTCTGTTGTTAACATGAATGAAAATGTGACTGCAGCAATCGAGGCTGCTCGTCGTGCAGGGGTTTCTGTTGTTATTGCAGCTGGTAATGATGGAACATTCGGTTCAGGTCATTCTAATCCGTCAGCCGATTATCCAGATTATGGCTTGGTCGGTGCACCTTCAACAGCTCGCGATGCAATTTCTGTCGCTTCTTACAATAACACAACGGTTGGTAGTAAAGTAATCAATATCATTGGCTTAGAAAACAATGCTGACTTGAATTACGGTAAGAGTTCGTTTGATAATCCAGAGAAAAGTCCGGTACCATTTGAAATCGGGAAAGAATATGAATATGTTTATGCGGGAATCGGTCAAGCTTCGGATTTTGATGGTCTAGATTTGACTGGAAAACTTGCACTTATTAAACGAGGAACCATCAGTTTCTCAGAAAAAATAGCCAATGCAACAGCTGCAGGTGCAGTAGGGGTGGTCATTTTCAATAGCCGTCCAGATGAAGCCAATGTAAGCATGCAACTTGATGATACAGCTATTGCAATTCCATCTGTCTTCATTCCATTGGAATTTGGTGAAGCTTTGGCAGCTAACTCATATAAGATTGCGTTCAATAACGAAACAGACATTCGTCCTAACCCAGAAGCAGGTCTTCTTTCAGATTTTTCAAGTTGGGGTCTATCAGCGGATGGCGAGCTAAAACCAGACTTAGCTGCTCCAGGTGGTGCTATTTATGCAGCCATCAATGATAATGACTATGCCAATATGCAGGGAACAAGTATGGCTTCACCACACGTAGCAGGAGCAGCCGTACTAGTAAAACAATATTTACAGGCAACTTACCCTACTAAGTCCCCTCAAGAAATCGAAGCCTTAGTAAAACACTTGCTTATGTCTACTGCTAAAGCACATGTGAACAAAGAAACAACAGCCTACACTTCCCCTCGCCAACAAGGTGCAGGTATCATCGATACTGCAGCAGCGATTTCTACAGGTTTATATTTGACTGGCGAAGACGGTTATGGCAGCATTACTTTGGGAAATGTTGAAGATACATTCAGCTTTACGGTCACACTTCATAACATTACAAACGAAGATAAGACTTTAAACTACTCAACGCAATTAACAACTGATACTGTCCAAAACGGATTGATCACCTTGGCTCCGCGTCTATTAGCTGAGATTCCTGGCGGTAAGGTGACTGTGCAAGCCAATTCAAGTACAACTGTTACAATTAATGTCGATGCATCAAGCTTTGCAGAAGAATTGACAGGTTTAATGAAAAACGGTTACTATCTTGAAGGTTTTGTTCGATTTACAGATGTAGCCGATGGCGGTGATATTGTCAGCATTCCATACATTGGTTTCCGTGGGGAATTCCAAAATCTAGCCGTTCTAGAAGAGCCGATTTACAATCTTATTGCCGATGGTAAGGGGGGCTTCTACTTTGAACCTGTTACAGCACAACCAGATAGTGTTGACATCAGCCATCACTACACAGGTCTTGTTACAGGAAGTACGGAGTTAATCTATTCTACAGACAAACGATCTGACTTTGCGATCAAGAAGACTCTAGGTACATTTAAAAATGAAGCAGGATACTTTGTTTTAGAGCTTGATGAGTCTGGTAAACCTCATTTAGCTATCTCGCCAAATGGGGATGACAACCAAGATTCGCTCGCTTTCAAAGGTGTCTTCTTGAGAAATTATACGGATTTAGTCGCAAGCGTCTATGCTGCAGATGATACTGAGCGAACAAATCCACTTTGGGAAAGTCAACCACAGTCAGGCAATAAGAACTTCTATAGTGGTGATCCTAAAAATCCAAAATCAAGCATTATTTACCCTACTGAATGGAATGGGACAGACAGCGAGGGAAATGCTTTAGCAGATGGTAAGTATCAATACGTTTTGACCTACTCATCTGAAGTTCCAGGTGCAGCAGTACAAACTATGATTTTCGATGTTATCATCGATAGAGAATCACCAGTTATCACCACAGCTACCTATGATGAAACAAACTTTACATTTAACCCTCGTCCAGCCATTGAAAAAGGAGAATCCGGTCTATATCGCGAGCAAGTATTCTACCTTGTAGCAGATGCAAGCGGTGTGACAACTATTCCTTCCTTATTAGAAAATGGAGATGTAACCGTTTCTGATAACAAGGTATTTGTGGCACAAAACGACGATGGCTCCTTTACATTGCCTCTTGATCTTGCAGATATTTCAAAATTCTACTACACAGTAGAGGATTATGCTGGTAACATCAGCTATGAAAAAGTAGAGAATCTGATCAGTATCGGCAATGAAAAAGGTTGGTAACTGTCAATATTCTTGATAAAGATACAAATAGTCCTGTACCAATACTTTTCTCTTACTCAGTCACAGATGAAATAGGCAAGATTGTTGCAGAATTACCACGATATGCCGGCGATACTAGCGTTCTTAAGCTACCATTTGGTACTTACACCTTTGATTTATTCTTATATGATACAGAATGGTCAAGCCTAGCAGGCGAAACCAAAGCAGTCGTGACGATTTCGGAAGAAAATAGCACTGCCGAGGTGAATTTCTATGTGACTTTGAAAGATAAGGCCAACTTGCTGGTAGATATTGATGCATTACTACCTTCTGGTTCAACCATCCAACTGGTAACTGCTGATGGCCAGACTATTCAGCTACCAAATGCTAAATATTCTAAGACGGATTATGGTAAATTTGTACCAGTTGGTACCTACACTATCCTTCCAACCCTCCCAGAAGGCTATGAATTTTTGGAAGAATTAGACGTAGCAGTACTTGCAAACCAGTCAAATGTTAAGAAATTAACCTTGATTAATAAAGTTGCTTTGAAAAAACTGATTGCTGAACTTGCTGGACTTGAAGAAACAGCGCGTTATTACAATGCTAGTCCAGAACTTCAAACTGCCTATGCTAAAGCATTAGAAGATGCCAATGCAGTATATGCCAACAAACACAATCAGGCACAAGTAGATTCAACACTTGCCAGTCTTGTGGCGGCGAGAGAACAGCTAAACGGTCAGGCTACCGATAAGGAAAAACTAATTGCTGAAGTATCAAACTACACACCGACTCAGGCAAACTTTATTTATTACAATGCTGAAAATACCAAACAAATTGCCTATGATACAGCTGTTCGTTCAGCACAACTTGTATTGAACCAAGAGAATGTAACTCAGGCAGTTGTCAACCAAGCGTTGGCTGACTTGTTAGCAGCGAAAGCCAACTTAGATGGTCAAAAGACTGATATTTCAGCCCTTCGTAGCGCAGTATCCGTTTCTTCCGTATTAAAAGCGACAGATGCTAAGTATCTCAATGCATCTGAAAACGTGAAACAAGCTTATGACCAGGCAGTTGAAGCAGCGAAAGCGATTCTAGCTGATGAATCTGCAAGCCAAGCAAGTGTCGATCAAGCTCTAGCCGTTCTGACAAGCGCTCAGGCAGAACTGGATGGTGTTGCTACTTCAACAAATGATGCCAAAGAGCCAGCAAATACTGCCACTGACAAAAAAGATGAAGGCACTGTAACGCCTCCACCTATAGACTCAGAAAAAGTTGATGTACAGGCACCTCCTGTAAAAGATACTGGGAATTCAGGGTATGTACCGATAGGTCAGAAGCCAAACCCTCAACCAACTTTACCTCGTCCAGTCACTTTGCAAGCTAGTCTATCTAGCCCTAATCAAGAAAAACAGGTGACTCAACTACCAAATACTGGAGAAAATGATACGAGATACTATCTTGTTCTTGGTGTCATTATTGGGCTAGGGACTCTGTTGTTAAGCAAACGACGTCACAAAGAAGAAGTCTAAGAAAATATAGTCATACTCTTCGAAAATCAAAATTATCCGTTGTCAACTTGCCTTGATGAACTCCAGTTCTATCTTCGGCTTCGTTCCTAGGCTACTTTTGATTTGCATCGAGTATCATTTTCTACCATTTGTCAGGCTTTAATCACGAGTTTGTTATATAAAAGGCCGCTTAATCATTGTGATATACTCCCCTTATAGTGGACAGTGAAAAAACAAAAATTTTCACTAGAAACTATAAAGGGAGTTTTATTATGTCCAAAAGAAGTCCAAAGTCTATCTCTGAGAAACTAGAAATTGTTCTACTCCACTTGGAAGCTGGGAAATCACTTAGCTGGTTAGCTAGGCGCTATGGTGTGTCTAAAGACACTCTATCAAACTGGGTTCGGAAGTACAAAGAAGCTGGTGTTGAGGGGACTAGAGGAAAGTCATCACTGGACGAAGTATAGTAAGGAACTAAAGGAACAAGCTGTTTCCGACTATCTCAATGGCTTGGGAAGTCTCAAAGATTTGACTGAAAAATATGGAATTTCTTGTGATTATGTTCTCAGATCTTGGATAAAACATTATACTAGTGGTAAAGAATTGCAAGCTACTAGTAGAGGAATGAGTCGCATGAAACAAGGATGCAAGACAACTTTTGACGAACGGGTTGAGATTGTCAATTTTACCCTTGCCCACGAGAAAGATTACCAAGGGGCTGTTGAGAAGTATGGCGTTTCCTACCAACAGGTCTATTCGTGGGTCAGAAAGTTTGAGAAGGACGGTTCTAACGGCCTCCTCGACCGTCGTGGAAAAGGTTTGGAAAGTAAGCCTAATCTGACTTCGGAAGAAGAGTTACGCCTAAAAATCAAGCAACAGGAAGAACGGATTAAGTATCTTGAAATGGAGAATGGCCTGCTAAAAAAGTTAGAAGAAATCAAGCGACGAAACCGACGGTAAGACTAGGTCGCCACTTGGAATCCTTCCAAGCGATTAAAGAATATGCGGATGAACAGAAAGAGGCTTCTATCAGCCACTTGTGCCGTATTCTAAAGGTATCTCGCTCAGGCTATTACAAGTGGTTGCGTCATCAAGAAACTCCTTCTGAACAAGAAAATACAAGATTGATAGACGTCATCAAGGCCCTTCATAGCCAACATAATGGCATTCTTGGTTATCGTCGTATGATCGATTTGTCAATCGCAAGCTTGAAACAAACTACAATAAGAAGCGGATTCGTCGCTTGATGCATATTCTAGGTATTCGCTCCATTATCAGAAGATCCAAGGGGTATTGCACCAAGACTAGCTTTGTCAATGTAGAAGACAATATTCTCAATCGTGATTTTACAGCTACTGCCCCCGATCAGAAATGGTGTACAGATGTGATGTTTTTGAAGTACGGTATCGGCTGTAAAGCTATTTGAGTGCGATTAAGGACCTTTATGACGGCTCTATTGTCGCTTATGTGGTTGGTCAGTTTAATGATAATGAATTGGTATTCGAAACACTTCGTAAAGCCCGAAAAGCTAATCCTGAGGCGACACCATTGATTCACAGCGACCGAGGTTCACAATATACTTCGAAAGATTATTACCGTTTAACGACCAAGTATCAGATGATCCGCTCCATGTCTCGTGTTGGTAAGTGGATTGACAACGCACCAACTGAGAGCTTCTTTGGGCACTTTAAGACGGAGTGCTATGATTTGAAGAAATATAAGACTTTTGAGGAGCTGGTGTCAGATATTGATGCCTACATCTATTTTTATAATCATCAACGTTTTCAAGAACGCAACAACGGCCTTGCCCCTCTTGGAATGAGGAACAAGGCCGTCGCCTAATCTTTTATTATTTCATTGTCCACTTGACAGGGAGCTGTTCATATTGTGGCTCTATAATTTCTGTAGTGGGTAAATCCTCTATGGAGATTATGGAGCCTTTTTGATTGTAGAAAAAAAAGTCCCATATGACCTATAATGAAAAGCGACTAAACCATCATTTTAGAAAGACTCATATGGAACAACTAAATCTTATCACAAATTTTCTTGGAATAAAAGACAAAAATATTATCATCACTAA
>ENA-OQBT01000326-OQBT01000326.1-human-gut-metagenome-genome-assembly--contig:-NODE-326-length-31427-cov-3.234217_pt1 | contig 31427 bp, 35 predicted proteins | sample MGYA00242749_ERZ504557 | MGnify/ENA primary metagenome ERZ504557 (study PRJEB26092, sample SAMD00036243) | human gut metagenome | host: Homo sapiens | study: EMG produced TPA metagenomics assembly of... | reverse complement strand
CCTCCTGAATTTGGTACTGTAACACTTTTTTACATTTTTTATTATATTTCCACTGCAATAAAGATTTAAATATCCATCATATTTTTTATTTCCATCATCATCTGTTTTTATCACTTTTTTCCAGCACAGAAGCTGCTGTTGCAGTTGCATATGCAATTGCAATAGGTTCCGTACATCCCAGAGCAGGAACAAGTTCTTCTCTGAGAATCTCCAGATAACTCTCATACACTTTTTTTTTTCCATGAATACGCTCTCTCTTCTCCTAACTGTCAAGCAAAGTTCTTTACCATCTGATTCAGATGATATGTTTTTTCTTACGGCAGCATTTTTCCTGCTGCAAGATAAATTTCATACCATTCTTCACGGCTCAGAACAATATCGGATGCTTTACTTATATCCTGAATTCTTTTCAGATTTGTACTTCCTACAATTGTCTGGATTCCTGCGGGATGACGCATAATCCATGCAACTGCGATTGCATTCTGTGTTACCCCATATTTCTCTGCCAGACGATCTAACACTTTATTCAGTTCCGGAAATTTCTCGTTTCCAATAAATATTCCCTCAAACATTCCATACTGGAACGGAGACCATGCCTGCAATGTCATTTTCTTCAGTCTTGCATACTCGATAATACCACCATCACGATCACATCCTGCATCATTATGGATGTTTACATTTAGTCCTGCATCAATCGTTGGACAGTGAGCCGCTGAAAACTGTATCTGATCAATACAGATTTTTCCACCACAGTATTGATTTAGTAATTCGATCTGCATCGGATTGTGATTGCTTACACCAAATGCTTTTACTTTTCCGCTTTTTTCCAGAATTTCAAATGCTTCTGCTACCTCTTCCGGCTCCATCAACGCATCCGGACGATGAAGAAGTAATATATCTACATAATCTGTTTTTAAACGTTTCAGACTTCCATCTACAGAATTCAGAATATATTCTTTTGAAAAATCATAACAGATACCCGGACGTATGGCACATTTTGTCTGAATCACCATCTTTTCACGCAACTGAGGTGTCAGCGCATTTCCAAATACTGTTTCGGCTTCTCCGCCTGCATAAATATCTGCATGATCAAAAAAATTAATTCCACACTCCAGTGCTCCTTCAGTCAGACTTCTTACCGCTTTTTCATCAGATAAACCTGTAATTCTCATGCATCCAATTCCAATTCTTGATACATTGTCTATTTTGTCACTAATCTGAAACATTTTCATTTTGTATCCTCCTGTATTATACTTAATTTATGTATTTCTCTTTAGTTAACGTGTTTCTTTTATTCTTTTGTCCAGTTTTTTAAGTGCAAAAACATATATTTTCACTGCATTCTTCAGATTTTCAAACAATTCCGCTTCATCCGCACAATGACAGTTTCCATGTCCTTTTGGAAGTCCGAGCCTGTCTAGATTTCGCTCCTGTCCAGGGCCAAATGCCACTGCATTGGGAATTTTCCTCGCATAAGTTCCTCCTCCCATAACAAATGGTCTGCCTTCAAGACCTGTAACCTCCCTCCATGCTTCCATCAGAGTCTGTATGAAAGGCTGTTCCGGATTCATATAATATGGTCTGCTGTCTTCAATACCAATGATGCGAATTCCTGATTTAGCAGCTTCTGTTTGCAGCTTCGGAAGAAAATCTTCTGTTTTTTTAGTAACTGGATAACGGATGTCAATCACTATTCTCAAATGTCCTTCGTGCAGAAATGCCTGACCTATATTGCATGTCAGTCTACCAGAACATTCATCAGAACAACAAATTTCTGTTTTTCCCCATAACCGCCTTCTGAAAGTCTCTCCACAAATTCTAATGCTCTTTTTGTCTGTTCAGGAAAATTTTGCATTTTCAACTTTCCACAAAGTATACCTATTGCATTTTGAGTTCCATCCGGAAAAGCTGCATGTCCACTGATTCCCACTGCTGTTTCTTCGCTCTTTTGTCCTATTTTGTTCTCCGCAACCGCATGAGCAAAAGACGGCACGCTGTTAGGCGCAGTCCCTCCGTCAAATTCCAGAATCCCCTCTACTGCACTAACAGTTTCCATCAACACAATACAATGTCCTTTTTCTCCGCAACATACGGGAAATCCACAATCAGCAACAAAAGAATATTCCGGTGCTTTTTTGTATTTCAGATAATATTCTACATCTGTCATGCCGCTTTCTTCCTGACATCCAAGAATCTGCCTTACTTTAATATTATTCAGAATTTCTTTTTCCCTACAATATTTCATTGCATATAAAACAGCAACTGCGGGACCTTTATTATCCTGTACTCCACGCCCAATTAAATAGCCATCCTTTTCTGTACACGTATAGGGCGGATATATCCATCCTTTTCCTTCCGGAACTACGTCCAGATGATTCCATATTCCAATCTCAACATTCCCTTTGCCTGTAGCAATAGTCAGACAGTGACCGTCTATATCTTCTGTCTCCATCTGTTCTCTCAATCCAAATGCTCGCATCTGTTCCAGTGCTTCCCTGCATTTTTTTCCATATGGTGCCCCCGGAATTGCTTCCTGCTGATCAGCAATACTCGGGATTCTGATCAATGCTGCAATATCTTCTCGCATCTGATCTTCCTGTCTGGAGATCCATTGTTCTAATAATTCCATATCCGGCTGTGGCTTATTTTCTTCATTCCATTCAACTTTCCCTGGATTCATTTTCACTTCCTCCATTTTTCAGAAATATTCGGTATTTCTTTGGTGTCATTCCTGTTTCCTGTCGGAAAATACGTATAAATTGTGAGGTATCGTTATAACCCGACATCAATGCAACATCTGTTACGGACCATCTCGCATCTGCCAGAAATTCCTTAGCATGACAAATCCGAATCATTCGCAGAAATGCAGAAAAACTAATTCCTTTCTTCTCAGCAAATAAGTGGCTGATATAACTCTGATTCATGAAAAATACATTTTCCGCAAGATTCCGGATTGTAATGTCCATATTATAGTTATTGACTGCATATTCGCTCATCTTCTCCACAATGTCCATTCCCGTATTTGTCAACTCATCTGATTGTCTCTGCGGCTGCATATGACAAATATTTTCCGCAATCCTCCTGAGATAGCTTTCAATCTCCAAAACAGAATCAAACTTCAGAAAACCTTCTGACAGATTATCTAATTCTTTATCATGATTTTCCATTCGAATCGTCCTTCGGTATATAAGGATAATCTGCGAATACAGAAGTTCCATACATTCTATTCGAATCGGGAGACTTTCTCAATATCTTTAAAAAGTTTATCCAGCGTTGTCCCTGTTTTGCTTTCATTCCCTTCCTTTAGATATTGTTCCAGTTCTCTTTCTATTTCTTTTTCAAGGTAATATTCTGAAAAATCTTCCTGTTTTATTTCCTTCGCAAAAATCAGAGATTCCCTTTTATAAATTCTGCTCTTTATCGCAGTAACTGCTTCTCTAAAAGCATCCAAAACAGAAGCATTTGCACCATACACATTACTGATTCCTATCTTAACCTGGGAATCCTCTTTCTCCAGCAGTTCTGATACGTCTCCAGAAAAACAGCATATCTCCCTCTGGTCTTACAAGCAATATCCACATATCCGGTTTCAATTCTACAAACCGAATCTTCGTCAGCATGATACTTCCGCAGCTTTCTTCCAATTCCGTAAGAAAGATTTCCTGTCTGGGCTTATCATGAAGAAACAGAAAAACACCTAGCTGATATTGTGGAAACACTCTTTCAAACATATTTTTCTCTATAAAACCGGAATATTTTGATTCCTGAATGCTATTCAAAATATATTGTGTTGCCATATCTTTTCTGGATAGCAAAGCTTCTTTTCGTTCTATTTTATGCTGAGTGACAAACTTATTCAGACATTCTGTCAGAGCCGTATCATCAATTGGTTTCAGTAAATAATCTGAAGCTCCATTTACAATTGCACTGCGAGCATATTCAAAATCAGAGTAAGCACTCAGAATAATTACTTTTATTTCTAATTCATTATTGCGGATCTCCTGAAGAAGCTGTACCCCATCCATTTTAGGCATACGAATATCTGTCAAGACAAGTTCTGGTTTATATTTTTCGCAAAATTCCCAGCCTTCCTCTCCATTAGATGCCTCCGATATCTCAAAAAGTCCATCCTGATCATATTTTTTGATTTGTCTTATCATGCTTTTCTTGCATAAAATTCATCTTCTACAACCAGCACCTTCACTTTTCATGATTCTCCTTTCGCCCGCAATATACTACTTCTACAGGATCAACCTTTTACAGATCCTGCTGTCAGTCCTTTGACTATGTATTTCTGTCCCATACAATAGATGATCAACATAGGCAACATAGCAAGTAAGTATGCCGTAAACGCCATTGTATAGTTAAAAGAATATTCTGTCTTAAAATTATACTGAAAAAGAGGAAGTGTCCAAATAGCCTGTGAACGGTTTAAAATTAGTAAAGGGAGCATAAAGTCATTCCAGATCCACAAAGTATCCATGATCAGCAACGTAGAAATCATAGGCTTTACCAGAGGAAGTACTATTTTTACATATGTCTGAAATACACTGCAACCGTCAATCTGTGCAGACTCCTCAATTTCGTAAGGAAGACCTCTGATATAATTTACAAACAGAAATACTCCCTGCGTCAGGCCAAATGCCGCATACAGAATAATCAGTCCCGCATGATTAAGCATATTTAACTTTGACATCATTTTGGTTACAGGCAACAATACTACCTGCGACGGAACAAATAACCCCATCATAATATAAAAATAAATTGTTTTGTAATACTTCCGGTTAAAGTTTCTTGCAATAGAATAAGAAACAGACGGAACAAAAATCAAAATCAAAATGATGGATATTACTGTTATTTTAAATGAATTTTTCAAAAAATCCAGTAATTACTGTTAGTAAACAACTCAATATAATTTTCCAGATTCAGTTTTGAAGGAAGCGCAAAGAAATTTTTTTCCGGCCTCCTCCAATGTTTTAAATGAGTTGATCAGCACCATCCAAAGAGGGCATAAAATCAGGAGTAATCCACCGATCAAAATAATATTTCTAAAAAAAAGCCATACTCTTTCGTCATTTCCTGCTTTTATCTTCATCAGTCCGTCCCTCCTTTACTTGTCAGTTTCAACTGCGTAAGTGAGAATATCGCAACAATCACAAATAATATACATGCTTCTGCATTTGCCATGGAAAATCGCATATTTTTAAACGCATCATTATATATCAGAATTCCTATTACTTCTGTTGCCCGGACAGGTCCACCTCCGGTAAGTGCGTACGGAAAATCAAATGAGGTAAATCCCTGTTTAATTGTAAGTATAAGATTTACTGTTACTGTTGGAAGCAAATAAGGAAATGTAACATACCTGAAACGCTGAAAAGCTGTGGCACCATCAATTTTGGCAGATTCATACTGCTCTTCTGGAATCTGCTGCAAACCGGCTATAAAGATTACCGTTGGCATCGCAACCGCCTGCCATATCTGTACAAATACAACTGCAGGCAACGCCGTATCTCCAGACATCAGAACGCTGTTAGATAACCAGGAAATTCCCAGTGCTTTCCCGATTACCGGAATCACTCGATAATAAATCTGATCCCAGATCAGTGCAATTGTAACACCACCAATCATTGCCGGAACAAAATACACGGATTTTACTAATGTCTTAAACTTTTTCAGTGAATTCAGTGAAATTGACAAAATCAGTGATATTACAATTACACCAATCACCAGCAATACACTGTAAATCACCGTTGTTTTTATAGCATTCCAAAAGTTCGGATTTTTGAGCAATATCTTATAATTCTTCCACCCGATAAAATTCATTTTCTGAGCCATTCCATCCCAGTCTGTAAAACTGTATCGAATACCATTGATTACAGATACCACATAAAAAAATGTATAAAGCACTACCGGTATCAGTGTAAACAGAAAAAACGTCACTCTGCCCGATAACTTTTTTCTTTTTGTATTATTCATATAGCACTCCTCTTAAAAGGCTTTGTTTATTATTATCAAATCCAGGTTCAAGATTGCTGCCAATGAATCATTATTCTTACGCAGCAATCTTTTTTTGAACGTATACGGTTTTTCTACATTGAGCCGTTTAATATTTTACTGTGCGCTTGAAATTTCAATTGATGCATCCATGTCTTTCATAACTGCATCTACATCTTTATTTGCCCAGAATCCCTGCACTACATTATAAAGATCAGTAGTTACATTGTTATCAATTGTAGACGCCATCCAGTCATGTGTTTTTCCGGCATTAATCATATCTACCATAGGTTTGATTCCATCATCATTGCTTGTAACACCTGTGATACAGGATGGTGCACCGTCATTATCGCAGAATATCTGTGCATTTTCAGGATCAGCAAGATAAGAAAGGAATCTATATGCTGCATCTTTTTCCTTATCACTTGCCTGTGCAGATACACAAATTGCAGCATCAATACCGGATAAGCACTTAGTATCATCATAAGTATCATTTGGAAGTGGGAATACACCAATTTCCAGATTCGGGTTAATAGACTGGATAGTTCCTCTCGCATAAGAACCTGTAATCGTCATTGCATATTCACCATTTACAAAGTTTTCGTAACATGTTGTATCAGAAAGTGCCAGTGCATCTTCATTCGCATAGGAAAGAAGTGTGTTCATCTTTTCAAATACATTTTTAAATTCTTCGTCTCCTTCAATTTTTGCCTCTCCGGAAACAACTTTTCCGATAGTTTCCACACCATCCGGTGCCCATGCAACAGTTGCTGCCTGGAACAGATGTCCTACACGTGCCGGATCTTTTCCATGCATTCCAACAGGAGTAATTCCTGCCTCTTTTAACTTATCACATACTGCAGTAAACTCTTCCCATGTAGTCGGGATTTCTAATCCATTATCTTCAAAGGTCTTTTTGTTATAGTAAACTCCAATATAGTTTCGGCTGTAAGGAAGCGCATAATATCCACCGTCTTCCTGTTTTGTCATTTCCAGTGCAGATTCATTGACGTTTTTTAGGAAATCCTGATCAGAAAGATCCTGTACATATCCATTGGCAACTTTCTGTTTAAACTGTGTCTGTGTTGGAAAATCGGAAAAAATCACCGGAATATCACCAGAAGAAATTCTGGATGTAAGAACTGTTCCTGCATCCGGAACTGTATTCATTTCAATCTCTATATCTGAATTTTCTTTATTGAACTTATCAATAATCTCCTTATATCCCTTTTGAGGTCCTTCTTCTCCCTTCTGCTGAAAGAATTCAATTTTTAATGGTTCATCTGCCATTGCTGCTGTTGCAGGTAACATACATGCTGTCATTGCCATTGTTGCACAAAGTAATGCTGCCAAACTCTTCTTACCCATAATATATTTCTCCTTTTACTTTTTATTTCTTGTATGCATGTGCCGCTTCCACTGCTGTTTTAATCAGATCAAGGCTGATATTTTCGCCTGAATCGTACAGTCAGCTCCAATCATAATTCCTTTTGTTCCAAACGCGTCCAAAATTCCTTTTACTTCTTCTCGGATTGCATCTTCAGAGCCATTCAATACATTACCCTTATTATTCATTCCACCAAGAATCGCGCTGCTGTAAAGTTCACGTCCCTGCTCCAGACTGAAATGATTATCTTTCACTGACCAATTAATCAAATCAGCCGGATAATTCTTAAACCATTCTACATGTGTTTCAAACTGATATTCCGGTTCACCGCAAATATGAAGAATATTATATTTCTCTGGCATTTCCTCTGCTACTTTTAAAATCTGAAGATCATATGGGCGCACAAGTTCTTCCCATTCATTTTTTTCAAATCTTCCGATTTCACCAAACTGTGCAGAATAATATATGCCATCTGCTCCTGCCTCCAGATATCCCTTTGTCCACTCTTCCAATGCATCTGCAATAATCTTAACACCAGCCGCAACTGCTTCTGGAGCTTCTTTACTGTATTTCATCAGAACATCATCACCAAAAGTCATAGATGCAGCTTTAAAAGGTCCAAACATTGTCTGGAAGATCAAAACATCTTTACCTGCTTCTTTTCTTATTCCTCTTATGATCTCTGCCATTTTTGCAAATTCTTCAGAGTCTGTTCCTTTTACCTGGATATGGTACCAGTCATCCGCGCAGGTTATCTTTCCAGAAATCGGATATGGGTAATCCTGCATAATTTTAATAATATCCATATCTGTAGTTCTGAATAATTTCATATGCTCATCAATCATCTGCTGCACTGTATAATCTGATTTATAATGAAACCAGAATCCAGCCGGAATCATATCCACCTGCTCTTTTTTCATTACTGCCAGTACACGCTCTTTCTTTGTCATCTTTCTCTAACCTCCTGAAATTTCTACTGTCTTCTACTTTGCAAAGTTCCCTGACCGTTAAAAACAGTATAATAAACTTCTTTTCAAAAAAATAGAAAGATTGTTTTATAAAAATAGAAAATTTCTTAGGATATTTTCTATTTTTTCCAAAAAATACATGCTATAATTCTTTAAAATATTTCTATCACAAATATCTGGAGGTTTTTATGAAAAAAATACATCAATTGTCTTTTCGTATGCAGATTTTTCTGTCATCACTTATTCTCGTTATTTTTCCAACGGTTCTTCTAAGCACAATAAATGCCATTTCAAAAACCAGTACAATCACTTCAGAATATAATACTTCTACTGCAGCAACACTGACGCAAATGAACCAGTCTCTTGATACACTTCTTGAAAATGCACTAAAAATAGCGGATACTCCTCTTCTCAACGATGACGCACGTAAAGCCATGATAACTAATTACGAAAAAGATTATCTGTCATATGCTCAGGATTTCAATGTTTTTCGAAATTTAATGCGCCAGACAAATCAATTGAACAGTTCTATGCTTACCGTCTATTTTCAAAATAGATACGGTTACTCTTTTGAATATAATGTAAAGACAGCGCAGCAGCGTCATACAATTGAATCTAATATGGAAAAATGGAAAAAAATAGCTGAAACTTCTAAAAACCGGACATATTTTGCACCTCTGCAGACAGATTCCAGTACCGGACACAGTATTCTTCCAATGGTCAAAATTTTACTGGATAGATACGATTACCGGGAAACAGGACTATGTTATGCAGAAATAGATTTTACTCCAATTATGGAAATCCTATCTTCATCCTGTGAAACACAAAATACACTTTTAATCTATAATGCAGATAACAAACTTACATGCACAATTAATCTTGCATCTTTTTCAGAAGCAGATATATCTTCCTCTGTTTTGTCCAAACTTGAAGACTTCAGCAATACTCTAACTTCACAGGATGCAATCGGTCAAAGTACTCTTAAGACATCTCTGGGTCAGTTTGTAATTAATGGATGCATTAATAATACTACCAGTGGCATATTGTTCAGATCATAAGCAACGAAAAAATCGCTCATACTTTTCATGACACTATCATCAGTTACCTGGGAATTTTCCTGTTCTGCGCATTGCTTGGACTTATCCTGGCAATTTTCCTGTCCAGAATACTTACCCGTCCGGTTTCCAATCTATGTCATGAAATCGATATTCTGGATCCTTCCGATGGAACACAGATTGATCTGAAATCCTGCGGTTCCAACCAGGAATTGCACAAACTGATTGACAGCTTTAACGGAATGAGCCAGCGTCTCTTTCTGAGCCTGAAACAAAATTATGAAATTCAGATTGCCGAACAGCAAATGCGGGTTCAAATGCTGCAATTTCAGATAAATCATCATTTTCTTCATAATACTTTAAATGTTATCAAGTCACTTGCTGAAATTCATGATGTACCTGAAATCGAAACCATTGCTATTGTATGTCTGAACTTGTACGGTATAATCTGGAAAAATTTCCTGTTGCAACTCTTCAGGAAGAACTCCAGCAGGTTCAGCGCTATATGACTATCCAGAACATACGCTTTCCCGGAAAATTCTGCTATGATATTAATGTCCCACCTGAATTCCTGCAGATGAATCTTCCTGTATTTTTGTTCCAACCACTTGTAGAAAACAGTGTGGAACATGGTTTTTCCAATAAAGAAAATGAATGTTATATCAGTATTTCCTGTCAACTTGAAAACGAATTACTTCATTTCCTGGTTGCTGATAACGGAAGTGGAATGTCTCAGGAACAATTAAAAACTTTTCAGTGTTCCGGCAAAACTTCTCCAAAAGGGCATCACTCTATTGGACTTGCAAATGTAAATCAAAGGTTACACAGTTATTATGGAGAGGAATATGGACTTTTGGTAGAAAGTATACCTGGCGAAGGTACTATTATTGATATTGTACTGCCTTCCTCAGCCATTAATATAGAGCCTTCCTTTTTCCAACCTGAATTATCCAAAACTATCTCTTTATCTCAGAATCCTTCACAATAAAAAAATACCAGCTAATAAAAGCTGGTATTTTTCAACAAAAATATCGAATTTCTCCAAAACGGTTTAACCACTCATCAATAATATCCGAACTATTGGCTTCTATCATCCTGCGGCATTTAAAATGCTCCTTCCTGCGAAAATTCAATAATAAGATGAGCGTTATTTCTGACTAACTGTTTAAAATATGCCATCTCTGTATCAGAATATCCCTCAATATCCTCCCACTTATAATCAGGAAGCCAGCATGTGGCATTGTGAAATCCTCCAAATTCATCAGGAGTTTCTATATAGACTTTTACTTTCCCATCTGCTTTCATTTCCGAATGAGTAATTTCAGTATCATCATTCAATGTCATAAACGGATACATCATAATTGCATTCACCCCTTCTTCATCTAATTTACCTGATTATAACACAGATTCCATTAATCATCTATGATTTTTCTCAAGGGGATTCCAGTTGGACAGGAAGATATTCAGTCCGAAGCCTACTGCCAGTGCCCATGCAGATGCCCATGCGGTTCCCTGGGTTGCGAGGACTGCTGCCATTACGCCTGCGATCATCTTGTCTCTGTCGCTCTTGCAGTAATCCATACCGATTCTTGCACATACAAACGCCTGGAACATCAGAGTAATGGAAGATCCTACTCCGAAGATCGGGCGAAAGAAGCTTACTACAGGAATGATCAGCACACTTAAGAATGTGGGCCAGTCTGAAAGAAGCCATTCCTCCGAGAAGAGACTTCATTGCTTTTCTTTCCTTCTTTATAACGCATGGATACGGATACAGTCATTCCAACCCATAACGGACCGGAAAGGGGAGGAAATGGTGCAATGATGGACAGGATCAGGTTTCTCAGACCGCTTACCAGATTGGAACGGCTGGAATTGAAATCAATATACTCATCATCTCTTGCCTGACGTGCCTCTGATACAAGGGTCTCTGTAGTAACAAAATCACCAAATGCAATAACATAGCACACCAGTGCCAGCGGCAGTGCTTTGATAAACATAGATGCCGGAGGAATCCCTACGCCGAAAATACTCACCTGATCAATGATATCTTTAAACTGAGGAATCTTGATAAAGGTACCAATCTCCAGTCCCGGGGCATCCAGTTCGCCAACCAGAAGTCCTACTACCATTGCGATAAGATAGGGGAAAAGATTTCCGTATCTCGCAACAAGATCAAGAAACTTATTTGTTTTTCTCTTCTCCTGATATTTGTCAGAGAAGCTGATCAGGATCAAAAGACCTACACCTGCAACAATAGCCAGAGGATATTTGTGCATATTTCCGTTCTCTCCCAGCTGTCCTGCCATAACTGTAACCGGTGCTGCAAGAAGGATTCCGCCTTTGACAGAATTGGGAACTGCATGAACAAATTTATCCGCCAGTCTGGTCACACCCATAAAGATAAATACCAGACCTACCAGCATCTGCAGTGCGATCATAGCCTGTATTCGCTCTTTTCCCATGGGGAAGCCTTCCAGAAATACAATAGTCAGCGGCAGGGTCGGTGTGATCCACCCCGGTACTACCGGATCGCCAAGCAGGCTGTGAAGCAGATAAAGGAAGGTTTCAATAATTACACAGCTCCACGCCAGCTCATAAGGAAGCCCCAGATACTGCTCCAGATACGGAACAGCAGCCAGAGCAGTAACGCCCAGGATCAGACCCTGAATGAACTCAACAGATTCTATCTTGTAATGTATAAATGGAAGTCTTATCTGAAATGGTCCAAAGGGGATGTAGGGCAGTTCATTTTCTCTTCTTTGTGTTCTTATATTTGCCATACAGATTCTCCTTTTCAATAAATTGTTAGATTACTTCTATATTTCAGCTTGTATATTCTATCTTTTTTGTTAATTTTTAGACAATCCAGATTTTAATAAAATCCAATCCGACCGGAAAAAATTTGAAGCTTGTAACGTCCAAACGTATCTTCAGTTAGATTGGATTTCAATATCACAGGATTTCTGTATCTTATTTATTTCTATCGCTTATTTATTTCTATCACTTACTGGCTTACTTATTTCTGTTCTTCTTTACAAAGAGGGCGAGCAGGATACCGACGATGGTCACTGCCATGTTCAGAAGAAGGATCATTCTCGGAGCACTGCTTCCGCCAACTTTGGTAATGTACCCTGCAAGGCTTAAGATTGTGTAGTTCGCGATGCTGGATGCGATCATTACCAGTGATGTTGCTGTTCCCTTATTCTCAGGGAAGAACTCTGCTGTGGTGGAAACTGCCAGCTGGAGAACACCGCCTGCACCTGCATATCCGATCACAAAGCCACCGATCAGGCAAATAAACGGGGCCTGGATAAAGTAACATAGGAGCAGCATGATAGTGGAGATTAACGGATAGAGGATCAGGACGTTAATCTCTTTCAGACCTTTTTTGATAAATGCTGCTGTTGCAAGGATGGCAGTTGCAGTTCCCAGGGCATACAGGGACTGGATCTTTGAAGGGTCTGCCATACCATAGGAACGGGCAAGTTCCTGATTACAGTTCAGCCATAACATAAAGGTTGAGGAGCTGGTGAATCCGATCAGAATTGCAGCAATCGCTGCAGGGGAAATCTTGTGTCCGGATTTCTTCTTATCAACTTTAGCCTGTACTTTCTTCTCTCTCGCCGGAAAAGGGAGGATCAGGATCAGGATTCCGTCAATGAGGATCGCAATACCTGCTACGATAAAGATTGTCTTATATGACATATTTGCAGATGCTACGATTCCGATCAGGAACGGAAGCAGGAACTGGCTCAGGCAGATGGAAAATTTTGTAAACAGGTTTGCTACTGACGGGTTGTTTACATAGATTTCCATGCAGGTAGGGCTTACGCAGGTATCGAGGAAAGAGTTTGCGATTCCGCCGATCACTGCAAAGGCATATCCCATTGCCATGGATGTGGAATTTGCCATTCCAAAGAAGTATGCTACATAACAGAGCACACCGATAATTCCGCTCAGTTTTCTTCCGTATTTGTCAGACAGAGGACCGGAGAAAGGAAGAGAAATCAGACGCCCCAGTCCAAGTGCTGCAATTACAGATACTACCATACTTACATCCAGGGTGCCATCAGCCAGGGGCTTCGCACCCCAGGCAGCTGCAAACTCCGGTTTGTACTGCCCCAGGATAGAAGCACCGATTCCATGGATGAAATAGGTGAAATATGCTGCAAGGGAGGTGAAAATGAGCATTTTGTTTGTTTTCTGTTTCATTTTGGTCTCCTAGGTTAATTTGTTATTACTTGTTTTCGTTTTCTTCCTGGAATTTCTGGTATTCAGCTGTTGGCATTTCCAGTCCTGTGTAGAGTTTGTAAGCTGCAGCTCCCTGCCATAACAGCATTCCTTTTCCGCCGATTGCAAGCTTGCAGCCTGCTTCTTTGGCTTCTTTTACCATTCTTGTTTCAGCAGGATTGTAAACAACGTCTGCTACTACAAGGTCAGGGCGGAACATGGATTTATCTTTGATCAGAGTAAGCTCTTCGTGAGGTTTCATTCCTGCAAGTGTTGCGTTTACGAGGATGTCTGCGTTTGCAACCTCTTCTTTCAGTTTTGCCTCATCTGCCAGATCAAATACAGAAACTTTACAATCCGGTGTTTCTTTGCTCAGTGTCTCTGCTGTGGACTCTGCACGTGCAAAGAATGGGTCTTTCGGATTGAAGATAGAAATGGATTCTGCTCCGTCTAATGCACACTGTACCTGGATTGCTGTTGCAGCACCGCCTGCACCGAGAACTACCATTTTTTTGCCTTTTACGTCAACGCCATGTTCTTTTAAGTTGCGGACAAATCCGATACCATCTGTGATATGTCCTACTAATTTGCCGTTTTCATTAACGATTGTGTTAACTGCACCGATGATTCTTGCTGCAGGTGAAAGCTCATCCATGTGTTTTGCAACTTCGTTCTTGCATGGCATAGTTACGTTTGCGCCTCTCATTTTGAAAAGACGGATTGCATCCAGAGCAGCCGGAACCTGGTCTTCCTTGATGTCAAATGCCATGTAAGCATAGTCAAGGTTATGATGACGGAAGCTGAAGTTATACATTGCCGGTGATCCTGAGTGTCCTACCGGGCTTCCGATAAGTGCCATTAATCCTGTTGTTCCTTTAATTCTCTGTTCCATTTCCTGTTTGCCTCCTGAAATATTTTTGTAAAATCATTTTCAAGCTGCTGTCCGCTGATAATATCATACAGCGTCTCTTAACTGCAACTATAAAACGAATAAATTATAAGATTCGAAATTCGCTGATTTACTGCGTAAATCGCTACTTTCTCATGTTTGGCGGGTCCCAGATTCAAAAATCTTATCGTGCAAGCACGAACGACTTTTTGAATTTTTGACCCTGATATCTTCATAATGTGGAAGCTACCTCATACGCTTCTTTCGTAGCATCAAGTGCTCTTCTTGCGCGGGTGGCATCGCCGATCACATAGGTATCCGGTACGATGGCTTTGATCTCTTCGCCGAATGGGTTGTAGTTTCTGAATCCCATGGAAAGAATGACTGAATCATAGCCTCTGGATTCATGTCTCTGTCCGTCTGCTGTCTCGTACTCTACTCCGTCCTCATAGAATTTGCATACCTTTGCACCTGTGATCTCTTTGATCTTGTAATCTTCGAAATCTTTCATCAGGTAAACTCTATGCTCGTGGATCACGTCGGCACCTACAGTGTCTCTGAACTCAATGACTGTTACATCATGGTTCTGCTCACCGAGGAATGCTGCTGTCTCGCATCCCACCATTCCGCCGCCTACAACAAGAACTTTCTTTCCTGCTGCTCTCTTGCCGTCAAGAAGATCAGAGCCATGGATAATTGCAGGATTGTCGATACCTTCGATCGGAAGGATCAGTGTTCTGGAACCGGAAGCAACAATTACGCTGTCTGGTTTCTCTTCCTTGATAAGATCCAGAGTTACTTCCTGGTTCATTTTGATTGTTACGCCTGCTTTCTGGCAGCGTACGATATAACTGCGGATCATGTTTGTGATGTCGCCTTTTCCCGGAGGATAAGCAGCAAGACGCATGTTTCCGCCAAGTTTATCACTTGCTTCATAAAGTGTTACCTGATGACCTTTTTCCTGTGCGATAAATGCAGCGCAAAGACCTGCAACACCGCCGCCGATTACCATTACTTTCTTAGCTTTTTCTGCAGGAGCAATGCCCTCAGCTTCATGTCCAAGGAATGGGTTTACAAGACAGCATACAGGGTTTCCTGCATACATGTTTGCCACGCAGCCCTGAAGACATGCGATACATGGGATCATATCCTCCAGTCTTTCTTCCTGCGCTTTTAATGGCATATAAGGATCTGCAAGGCTCTGACGTCCGAATGCAACCAGGTCACAGCGTCCTTCTTTTACCATTAATTCCGCAAACTGCGGTTCTGTATAACGTCCTACTGTGATCACCGGAATAAATACGGCACGTTTGATCTCTTCTACCTGAGAAGCGGAGAAACCGCCGTGTGTCACTGTCGGTGCCCACATAAATTCATCGCGGATGTGAACAGCTCTGGATACATGGATGGCATCCAGTCCGCATCCTTCCAGATATGCAGCAATTGCAGCACTGTCATGGACATCAAGACCGCCCGGTACTTCGTCACTGCTGTTGATTCTTGCAAGAACTGCGATCTTTCCTTCTGTCATCTTCTTTACTTCTTCGATGATCAGACGGGAGAAACGCATTCTGTTCTCAAAAGAACCGCCGAATTCATCCAGTCTCTTGTTTGTTCTCGGAGAAAGGAAGGTGCTTACCAGATAGCCGTGTGCCATATGGATCTCAACTGCATCTACGCCTGCTTCCATGGCTCTCTTTGCTGCGAGGCCATAGCCTTTTACCAGTTCATAAACTTCTTCAGTTGTAACTTCCTTTGGTGTATCTCTTCCGCAGTCTGACGGAATGCTTGTAGCTGCCTCGATCGGTGCACCTGCGTTCTTTGCATTTCCTTCAGGACCTGCATTCTGAAGCTGTACGGAAACCTTTGCTCCCTCTGCATGACAGGCATCTACTACCTTGCGGAAGCTTTCGATTGTGGAGTCATCATAAAGACATGGCTTGCGAGGGCCGCCCTTTGCGCCTTTATGTACTACTGTTGCTTCGATTGTGATCAGACCGAAGCCGCCTTTTGCTCTTTCACGATAATAAGCTGCGGACTGTTCACTCATGCTTCCGTCTGTGTTTGCAAAGTTGTTTCCCATTGGCGGAACTACGAAGCGGTTCTTTACTGTCATTGGACCGATGTTGATCGGCTGAAACATTGCATTAAATTTCATGTGACCTTCTCCTTTTTTCGAATTCTTTTCTATTAATTATTCATTCTCTATTTTGTGTTCATTCAGAATGCGGATCAGGCAGGTGTGGAGATTTCTGCCTGATCCTTTAATCTGTTGGTTTATCCGTCAGATACTTACTGAAGAACCTCCGGCCATGCTTCCTCAAGCACTTTCTTTGTGTTCTCATATGTATGGTTTGCAGCATATTCAAGTCCTTTTGCAAGGATTGCATCGCTGATGACTTCTACACCGATTGCGTTTGGTTTGATTCCTTTTTCTTTTACCATCTTAACGAACGCTGCTGTACATCCGATTCCTGTTCCGGGAGCAAGACGGTCATGCATGGATTCGTCTCTTAAGATCGTTGTTGCATATGGTCTTTCCCATACATCGTTGATCTGGATGGACACGATCTTGTCTGCAGGGATGTCTTCGATCACAGAAAGGTCAACCGGCTGATTTGCTCTTACCCAGTGCCAGGTATCCATGATCAGTTTTGCATTCTCGCAGTCAGCTGCCTTTACAACTGCCCAGCCTTTTTTCATATCCGGGATTCCGCTGTATGGCATTGGTTCAACACCGATGATGTATTTTCCTGCTCTCTGGCATAATTCTCTTAATTTCTGAGCAGTATATTCTACGGAGTAGTTTTCCATCAGACCGCAGTTGATCTGTTTTACGTCAAATAATTCACACATATGGAAGCAGAGCTGTTCTTTGTATTTCTGTTCGTAAGATCTGTGTTCTTCTGCCACTGTACGATGTACTCAACCTCTGTTACTTTCATACCATGTTTGTCCAGAATAGCAAGAATGTCTTTGTCAAAAAGTCCCTCATTCAACGCATCTACATAAGTTTCTGCACGAAGGCCGATTCCTTCGTATCCTGCGTTCTTTGCAGCGATCACTCTGTCTTCAAATTTGCACTGATCTCCCAGTGTCCAGGAACTGATAGTAATTGGAAATTCTTTTGACATCTTTTTGTCCTCCTGATAAAATCGCATAATTTTTCTATTTATTTTGATAATATTTTGTATCTTTTTGATATAAGCATTATATATCTTTGTTAAATATAAAACAAATTAGTTCTATCCTTTAAATTCATAGATTTTTTCAATACATCATGATATAATCTACGTATATGACAAATACAGCGCGGATTATTTGTGCAAGAGTGACTATAATTATAGTTTTCCGAAGCATTAAAGAACTATGAAAGCCTGCACATAAAATATAGTCACTTATAAAATACTTATCAGAGAAAGGAGTTTTTCTATGAACTTGTATCATCTGCGGTACTTTTCTACGCTGGCTCATATTGAACATTACACAAAAGCCGCTGATATTCTGGCGATCACCCAGCTTCGCTGAGTTATGCGATCTCCACTCTCGAGGAAGAACTGGGCGTAAAACTGTTTGAAAAAAATGGAAGGAATGTTACTCTTACCAAGTATGGAAAGGTTTTTCTCAAAGACGTTGAAGAAGTGCTGAACCGTCTGGACTCTTCTGTAAACAGCCTGAAGCTGGCCGGTAAGGGAGAGGGCTGTATTGATGTTGCATTCCTGCGCACTCTGGGAATTGACTTTCTCCCGAAGATCATGAGAGGATTTCTCGCGGCAAATCCAACGAAAAAGATTGATTTTAATCTGTATTGTGACAAAGTTTTAACAGCTGATATTTTAAATGGTTTAAAAGAGAAAAAATATGATCTGGGTTTCTGCTCTATGATTGATAATGAACCACTGATTGAATTTATACCTGTTGCCAGACAGGAACTGGTGGTGATCGTGCCTTCTGACCATCCGCTGGCAGCAAAAGAGGAGGTTTGTCTGGAGGATACTATTCCTTATAAACAGATCATATTTAAGAAAAGAAGTGGTCTGAGACATATTATTGACGGATTGTTTGAGCGCATCGGTCAGAAACCGGATGTTGCCTATGAGATTGATGAAGATCAGGTTGCTGCAGGCTTTGTCTCCAATGGATTTGGTATCTGTGTGGCTCCCAATATTCCTATCCTGCAGTCACTGAATGTAAAGATTCTGCCTCTTGTATCTCCAAGCTGGCAGAGAAACTTCTATATGGCAATGTTAAAGAATGTTTATCATCCGCCTGTTGTGGAGGCTTTTAAGAATTATGTAGTCGAGCAGGCACAGAAGGAATGGGATTATAAGACAAGCTAAATACAACAAGACCGTTTTTATATACAGCGTTGTATCTTTATGGGCACATGTATATAGAAAACGGTCTTTGTTTATGTTATTGCCCTCGCTGGATTATGCCTTTTTCCAGTTTGCGAAAATATCAGCGGAGGCTTTCAGAAAATCATAGGAAATTTCTATTTCTTCATCTGTCACTGTTTTATTCTCATCCAATATCGGCCATGGATCGCATCCTCTGGAGATTTCTCCTACCTGATCCATGGTAAAGGAATTTCCACAATTCTGGCAGACCAGCTTATCGCCTTCCTGTTTATAGTATCCTTTGCCGGAATCATAGCATATCTGGCAGGTGTTGAATGCTGTGCGTATGGTTCCTGTGGAATCTTTTACTGCAATCACTTCCATTTCTGTGCCGTCTACATCTACTGGGTAAAATTCTGCATTTTCAGACAGTTCATCTGTCGGAATGCTCAGCGCATTGCCAGAAGTTACTTTTGTTACCTCATTTGTCGTATTTTCAGAAGTTTGTGCTGTTGTCGATGTTTCTGCTGCTTTTTCTTTTCCGCATCCCGCAAATGCTGTGAGCAGTATCGCTGTTGTCATAAATGCTGCAATTATTTTTTTCATTCTTCTGTCTCCTCATATTAATTATTTTCCACATGGATTTTCCCTGTGATCATTCCCATCCAGCAGGTATAAGTATAAGTTCCTGCCTGTTCAGGTGTGAATTTTATTATGTTTTTTCCCTCTGTAAAAGTATGCTCCAGACCGAAATCCTGCAGAAATATCTTGTAATTACATCCGTTGATGTTGTCTTCTGATGCTTCAATCTCCCACTCTACCGGCTCACCTGCTCTGACAGTGATATCCGGATATTTGCCGGACTGAAGCTGACTATAAACATATTGTGTTCCGTTCTTTTCAACTGCTGTATCTCCTGTTGTCTGTGAACCTGTGTCTGCCATCCGGGATATCTGCCGAGAATTCAGTCCAGCCAGCGCAGTTCCCTGTGTCACCATTGAAAGCCCCATGACCACAATTAAAATCGAACCCGCCTTCAATACCATTCCCGTAAAGCGTTTCCCCAAAAAAGCTATCGCAGAGCCAAATCCCAGCATCAGAGGAACTGTACCAATGCTGAAACAAAACATGGAGAATGCACCTGCCAGTAGACTCCCGGATGCCAGCGCTATGATCTGTACAGACTGTAATGGACCGCATGGCATAAGTCCATTGCACAAACCTATAATAAAGGGAGTCTTTCTCTTATTTCCTCCCCTTTTATATAAAAGAGGAATTCGAATCCGAAATTTTCGAAGCCATGGAAAAATCCCCAGCATATTAATTCCCATAACAATCATAACAGTTCCTGCTGCCAGTTTCAGGATTCCCTGGATCAGTGATGAGGTCTGCAGATCTGTGCCAAATCCAGCCAGTCCACCTACTGCTCCCAGGATACCGCCGACTACCGTATAGGAAACTACCCGTCCTGCATTGTAAAGAAAAGAATTTCTGAACATGGCTCTTGATATTTCCTCAGATATATCTTTCTGCAATGTCTGGGACAGATTGATACCTCCACACATAGCGATACAATGTACTGAAGTGAGCAGTCCGATCACAAACAGCATTCCATAACTCATCCCCGAATCCGCAAGCGAAGCAGGTACAAGATAGTTCAGAATCCCGAGATACTGTAATATTCCAAACAGTACAACAATCAGCAGGATCTCTGCGATTGACTGTAGTATCTTCTTTTTGCAGGACAGCTTTTCAGAGGTTGCAGAATACCCCATTTTATTTATGATATCCGTGATCTGCCTTAGAGATATCCGATTCGGATTATACGAAAAAGAGGCTTCACCTGTCTCATAGCTTACAGATATATCTGTCAGAGCCGGCTCTTTTTTTAGTTCATTTTCTATCCTTATCTGGCAGTTTATGCAGGTCATTCCATCAATATATATTCTTGCCTGTTTCATAGTTTGTCCTTTCTTATGACATAAAGAAAACTGTAACCATAGATTTTATATTTCTATCATCACAGTTTTTTGTTATCATATTATTTCGATAGGAATTATATAGTAGTTTTTTACTGTCGTCAACCTTAGAGTACGGAATTTCATAGAATTTTCACTTACATAATGTCCTCCAGGCAACTGTATACTTGCAATTAAAGCAAAGTACTTACTTGATTCAATTAAACATACGAAAGTATCCGTATAAAAAACAGGGACTACTCTCCATAACTTATCATCAAGCTATGTAAAGCAATCCCCGTTATTGTATTTCTTAATTATTTCTCATCCATAGTACGAAGTCTGTGTACCAGTTCTTCGCAGATTTCCAGTTCGTTCTTGCCGTCTGTCTCGATGATAATGTCTGCTGCCGCCTCGTATTTGGCGCGGCGTTTCTCCATCAGATCTGCGATAAATGGAACAGTCTTATTGTTCTCGATCAGCGGACGGTCATGGTTATTTTTGACGCGGTCAAGGATTGTCTCCGGTTTTGCTGTGAGGAGAACAACACGGCCATTCTTCTTCATCTCTACTACATTGCACTCTCTCATTGGAGTACCACCGCCGCAGGAGATCACAACATTGCTGCGTGACTGCATTTCGATAAGCAGGTTTGTCTCAAGATCACGGAAATACTGCTCACCGTATGTCTCGAAGATATCGGAAATACTCATTCCCTGTCTCTGGGCAATGATCTGATCCATCTCTACCACATCCATGGCAAATACATTCTTAAGGAAATCAGAAATTGTGGACTTTCCCGCACCCATGAAACCGATCAGCACGATGTTGTAGTTGAAGAGTTTTCTTGCCTGGATCCGTTTACTGTTTGTGCGGATGCATTCAAATACATCGGAAACCTCGTCCTTATGGCGTCTACCTTCCATTCTCTTCTCCAGCCATTCTTTCTGCTTCGCTTCCTGCTCAGGCTGTAAAATCTGGAGTCCGTTGGCTTCTTTATATGCCATAATGTCCTCCACGATCCTGTTACGCATGATAAGTGCATCCAGAATGATCTCATCACACTGGCCAAGACTCTCTCTGAGTATTTCTAACTGATTCATATCTCTTTCCTCTGTCTTTCCTATGTCAGTTTGCAGCAGACCGCAGATCAGTCACAAACTGCCATAAACTATTCACGAACGGCAATATATGAATGCGACTGTTAAGATTTATTATATCAATATCGCTTTCGTATAGCAACCCTTTAAACCATTAAATTATTTCATCTGTTCGATAGTTTTTTTCTATGAATTCGACAGACGATTCTATGACAAGACTCTGATGACGGTTCTTTTATAGCAGTCCCAGTAAATAATGCATTTAAGACAGTTTAGCAGAGTGTGAAAGACAAGGAAGATATCTGCAGGCGTGCTGACGCACGGCAAAGATATCTGACGCAGGATTTCACACTCTGCTGAGCTGGATTAAGATGCATTATTTACTGGGACCGCTATAGGTTCCCATATAGCTATAGGTTCCCATATAAATGTATCTAATGGAAAAAATCATGAAATACTTTTTCAGTGTACCATTTAAAACTGATTTTTTCCACTGATTTCTCCGCATAGACCGGATAAAAATCTATCAGTTTTCCATCCAGGTAATAGGCAATGCGGCCAAGCTTCTCCCCCTTAAGAACCGGTGCACTGACTTTCTGTGGAATTTCTATTTTACAGGTTACAGTTTCCCCTTTTTTCAGAAGGACTTCTTTTTCCCTGTCATATGCGGTTACACTGCATTTACCTCTCAGATAGATTTTCGTTCCTATATCCTGACCATCTTCCACACCGTCTGTTACCAGGATTTTTCCGGTCTGTGGTTCTTTCCAGTAGGTTTCGTACTCATAGTTGTAATCTCCGAAGTCCAGCAGTTTCTCTGTGTCACTCCATTTATAGGTTTTGTGGTTGGGCCACCCACAGCCAAGGAGACTGACGATAAATGTTTTGCCCTCTTTTTCCCATGCACATACATAACAGTATCCAGCCTGGGAAGTATAGCCTGTTTTTCCGGCAAGAACTCCGTCTCTCATGTCAAGAAATGCGTTGGCATTATGTACGGAAAAGGTTCTCTTTCCTGTGATCTCAGAGAATGTATAGTCTCTGGTCTGTGCAATGTGCAGGAATGTTTCGTTTTTAACAGCATAGCGCATGATCAGTGCCAGATCTCTGGCTGTTGTGTGATGTTTTCCATTCGCATCCTCAGCATCCAGGCCATTAGGTGTGATAAAATACGTATTCTTACATCCTATCTGTTTTGCTTTCCGGTTGAGCATTCTGGCAAAGCTTCCACGCTTCCCCCGCAGTGTTCTGCAATGGCAACCGCTGTATCATTGTGGCTTTTCAGCATAAGGGAATACAGAAGATCCTCCAGATAATACTGTTCTCCTTTCTGAAGTCCCAGCTTCACTTCCGGCTGGGATGCCGCATTCTGAGAAACCTGAACATAATCATCCCCCGGAGAGTTCTCCAGTGCCACAATACAGGTAAGCACCTTGGTTGTGCTGGCATTTGCCAGAGGCCGCTCTCCGTCCTTTTCATAGAGTACTCTGCCGGACTCTCCGTCCATGAGGACTGCTGATAATGCGTACAGTTCTGCCGGTTCTTCTGCAACAGGTGTCATGTCTACTGTCTGAGGTATTTTGTACTCCGCTCCCCGGGCGGAGGTGTATGTCTGCGTAAACAATAATACCGCCGTCACAACAATGACAGCGGCAATATGTTTCATTCTCATACTCCACCTCACATGCTGGCAATCCATGAATATCACTGTTCATAATTTACGGTTATTCACAGATCTGTTGTTTACAGGATATCTGCAGGATTTTGCTTCACCCTATAAGATAATTTATGCCTGCATGTCCGGAATATGACTGTCACAGTTCCGAAAAATATCGGGATATGCCCATTACCCGTTATAAGTCCGGTCCCATCTTTTGCTCAGATGATAAGCTCCCTCTCTTAAGGTATAAAGTTCTCCCAGATATTCCACAGCTTCAGGAACCGCCTCTCTGTAAAGCCTCTCAAGTTCAGGCATGGGAGCTTTTGCCTGCTCTACTGCTTCGGCAGTCATGAAATGTTCAATGACAGAGCCGATGGACTCTCCTCCCAGTCTCAGAAGTTTCCCCAGAATCCTGCGTTTTCTTCCATGGTCATCACACACCATGAAATTGGTAAGAATTTTCATCATCCTGACAGAAATATAAATGTTCATGGTTTTCACCAGAGGAATGGCCCTGTGGATGACTCTGGCATATTCCATCTTCGGCATGATTCCGCAGGCCGGATAATAATGGTCAGGATCTTTACCTGTCTCTTCCATAAGCACACGGTCAAATTCTTTCTCCAGAACAATGTGAGGAATAACTCCTTCTGCAGCCATCTTATTTACATAAGGATGACATGCGGAGTCCAGAATATAATGACAGCCAAATCCAAGAAGATATGCAAAGAGTGCCTCATCATCATTTCTTCTGACCTGCCGCATCCCTTCTTCAAAAAAGGCTCTTGCCTTCTCATGATGCATCTCAATCCCGAACTGGGTGACAGGATTCTTTGAAACCATATAGTAGAACAGGATATCCGGCCCATGTAAACCGATCCTGTACAGATCTCCATGTCTGCGGATCAGAGCTTTCATATCTGAAGGCAGTCTCTTATATACTTCTTTTCCAAATAAATCATGTGCATATGTGGTTGGCATTATTTTTTCTCCTTTATCTTACACATCCAGTTTCAGCTGGATTTCTTCCTCTGCCTCTGCCTTAAAGTCCTCTATCTGGACAGGGTCAGGGACAGGCAGGGATTCCAGATCCTGTACGCCGAAGCAGCGCAGAAACTCTTCCGTGGTCCCGAGCAGGATCGGACGTCCGGGGGCATCCAGACGCCCAAGTTCCCTGACCAGACTGTATTCTACCAGCTTGTTGATGGCGTGGTCACATTTTACCCCTCGGATCTTCTCGATCTCCGCCTTTGTAACCGGCTGTTTGTATGCAATGATGGATAAGGTTTCCAGCATAACATCTGACAGTGCCGGTTTCTGAGGATGCAGGGCAATATTGATCAGATACTGATAATATTCTTTCTTTGTACACATCTGGAAAGAATTCTCCAGTTCTATGATCTGGATGCCTCTGTTCTCTTCCTGATAACGGTCCATCATATTGCGGATGATCCTTCCTGTTGTCTTCTCGTCCACACCGATGGCTCTGGCGATCCGGGGCAGTTCTACGGAACCGCCCATTGCAAAAAGTATTGCTTCTATCGCAGCTTCTGTCTCCTTAATCTTCACTCAGTCTTCCTCATTCCTTATCCTTTTTATTACATATTGATTTCTGTATTCTGCGGTTCATCTTCCGCAAATTCCGTAAGATTCTTCCATGTGTCCGGATCTGTCTGTACTTCAACAGAGATATCATCGAACAGCCCGTCCTGCTCCACGTGGATGTATCCCATTTTCATCAGTTCCAGTATGGAGAGAAAGGTGACGATCACCTGTACTTTCGAGCACTGACTCTCCAGGAGATTGCGGAAGCTGAATTTTTGATGGGTACGGGCAAAATCTTTGATCTCTATCATCTTATCAGACAGACTGACCTCTTCCTTCTCGATGGTTCCGAATTTGCTTCGGATAGGATCGACCTTGTCTTCCTGCCTGCGGATGATAGACTTGTAGATTGCATTCAGCTTCTCCAATGTGAGACCTGCCAGAAGTTCCTTTGGATCTACAGGCTCTCTGTACTGCAGTACCTCATCGGGAAGAGTGGGCTCTTTAAAGAATACATTTGCCGCATCGTCCATCTTGTCCTTCAGTTCATAGGACATAAACTTATACATCTTATATTCCAGAAGTTTCTCCACCAGTTCCGCTCTTGGATCTTCCTCTTCTCCCTCCTCATTGACTTCTTTCGGGAGAAGCATTTTACACTTGATATCCAGCAATGTGGCTGCCATAACCATAAACTCGCTCATGACACCAAGGTCTTCCCGCTCCATGGCATGGATGTATTCCATATACTGATCTGTGATCTCCACGATGGGGATATCATAGATATCTATTTTATTTTTTTCGATAAGGTGCAGTAAGAGATCCAGAGGACCTTCAAATACTTCCAGCTTTACCGGAATTCCCATAGCACAGTCTTTTCCTTTTCAAGTAAATATTTCGCTGCCATACAGTCAGCAGACAGTAACAATATTCTCAGGCATTCGGTTTCAGATCCACCATCAGCAATTCTCTGGGATTATGGATCCTTACAGGTATAGTGTGTTCCCCTGCTCCTGCGCTTACCAGCATATGCTGTTCCTTCCTGTGGAAATCTCCGCAGCAGAACTTCGGAAATGGATGAAGCTGTGGGGAAAGCAGCCCATTGTGCCTGCCAATTCTTACAATCCCTCCATGATAATGCCCGCTCAGGATCAGATCTGCCCCCCAGTCAAAATAGGTATCTCCATATTTGGGACTGTGAGCCAGAAGAATATTCAGGGAATCGGAAGATGGTTCTCCGATCAGTTCTCTGACTTCCTCTCTTTTAAGCTGTGGAGAAAATGGCTTTTTATAATAGATCAGAGGTACTTCCAGACCATAGACAGTAAGGCTGGTTTTTCCCACCTGCAGGCTGCAGGATTCATTATGCAGGATATGGATCCCGGCTGTCTTCAGCTCCTTTTCATATTCCTGATATCGGGCTGCCATACAGTTCTCCTGAGGATCTGTCCTGTACAGCTTATATTCATGGTTTCCCAGTGCATAATAAACAGGATACTGCTGAGCCAGGCTCCGCAGAAGAGATGATGCAGTCTTTAAAGAAGCAGAATCATTTCTCACGATCATATCACCGGCAATGAGAATCCCATCCGGTCTGTACCGGTGGATCGTCTCCAGAAGCTTTCTGTTATCAGGGCCAAATTCCATGCATGAAGATCTGCGAGCACCGCAAATCTGATGCCTCTCGCATCCTTTATTTTGTTAGAATGGATTGTATAATGTACGGTTTTAAATCTTTTCATGCAAGTTTTCTTTTCCCTTTATGTTCACTTTGTGTCTGACAACGCATTCTGCGGGATATTATTTTCCGAATCCGCAGTTCGGGAATGTACAGACATCACAGTTCAGGCAGAGTCCACCCTCTCCAAGTTGGTTAATCTCTGATAATGTAATCTCATCATCTGCCATCAGTCTCGGCAGAAGCAGATCAAAGATGGTATTCTTTGCATACATAACACATCCCGGAAGCCCAAGGATCGGTATCTGCCTGCCGTCTTTCTCATAATAGGAAACCAGCATCATAGCTCCCGGAAGTACGGGTGCACCGTAGGATACGATGCGGGTTCCTGTTGCTTTGATCGCACCCGGAGTTCTGTCATCCGGATCTACGCTCATTCCACCGCTGCAGACTACCATATCGGCTCCCTCTTCGATAAATTTCAGGATATCGGCTGTTATCTGTTCCATATTATCACCCGGTTTTGTCTGACCGATGACCTCTGATGGAAATTTTGCAAATTTATCTCTCAGTACAGGAGTGAAGGTGTCAGTGATCAGACCTTTCTGCACTTCACTTCCTGTTGTTACGATACCCACCTTTTTCTTCTTATATGGCAGAATGGAAAAGATCGGCTCTGTGCCTGCCACCTCTGCTGCACGATCCATTTTCTCCTTCTCGATCACCAGAGGGATAATTCTGGTTCCTGCAAGTTTGTCGCCCTTCTTTACAGGAAAATCTCCATGGCGGGATGCGATCATCATCTCTCCAAGTGAATTGACAGCCAACAGAGCTTCCCTGCGGATCTTAAGCACTCCGTCAATGTCTGCGATCAGCTCGATCTTTCCCTTCTTTTATATCAGAACCATGCATGGTGTCCGAATCTCCGGCACAGATCTTATAAAGGATCTCTGCGCCTTCATTCTCATGAAGGATTCCTTCTTTCTTCTCCCACACATATAAATGTTCTTTTCCTACAGAGAGTAACAGAGGAATATCCTCTTCTCTGACAATATGACCTTTCTTAAAAAGCACCCCTTTTTTTACATCTTTGATAATCTGTGTGATGTCATGGCATAAAATGTGCCTACGGCATCTTCTGTACGGATTTCTTTCATTATATAGTACCTTCCTTTTGTTTTTTATTTCCCTCAATACCCATTTGGATTTTATTATACATCGGATTGCTGTCCTTTGTCAAAAAATTATAAAATTGTCCAAAATACTTTTTGTCTACAGTCTCATGACAACTTTTTTCAGGCAGTCCAGATATGTGGCTTTTCCTGCATTTTCCCCATAAAGGATCCTCACTCTTCCCAGTTCCTTCCCATCGATGGAATAGATCATCTCCCCTGCCAAGGTGTTCTTTTTCACCGGGGCCTTTACTTCCCTGTGGATCCTCAGCTTTCTTTTTACATTTCCGATATTCTGTCCTGTGGTGTCCAGATAGTGGAACTGTTCCTCATAAACCAGAGAAACCGTCTTTTTCTTTCCATTTCTGACCGGGATCTCCGGCAAAGCTTCCATTTTCTTATCTATGTACAGGCTGCATTTTGAAAAGCCATAATTCAGCATGGAGGCTGCATCTTTAAATCGCACTTTATAGTCCGGGGCTGCCATCACTACTGCGATCAGGGTAATGTCATTTCTTTTTGCGACTGCACTGAGACAGTATTTTGCAATGCTGGTGCTTCCTGTTTTCAGACCGACACAGCCCTCATAGCTGCGGATCAGTTTATTGGTATTGGTAAGTCCGAATTCCTTTGTCCCCTGCCTGGTCACATGGGTGATATTTTCCATCCATATGGAAGAATATTCCAGAATTTTCGGATATTTTGTGATCAGTTCCCTGCTCATGATGGCAATGTCCCTGGCTGTTGTGTAATGATCGGGAGATTCTGTCAGACCACAGCAGTCTTCAAAATGAGTATTTTTCATCCCAAGTCCTTCTGCCCGTTCATTCATGTGGCGGACAAATTCCTGTTCACTGCCACAGATATGCTCTGCCATTGCTACACTGGCATCGTTTCCTGATGCGATCACAATGCATTTAATCAGGGTTTCCACTGTCTGGATTTCCCCCTCCTCCAGAAACACCTGAGAACCGCCCATTGACTTCGCATGGGCACTGGTTGTGACTGTGTCGTCCATTTTCAGGCTGCCTTTATCCAGAGCATCAAAGATCAGGATCAGAGTCATGATCTTCGTGATACTGGCAGGGCTTCGTCTGGTATCCGCATCCTTCTGATAAACGACTGTTCCTGTCTGCGCTTCCATTAAGATTCCTGATGGTGCTTCAATAAGATCTGTGGATTCTGCCTGTCTGGTATTGCTTTCCTCGGGCAAAAAGATTCCGGCGGCATATACAGGTGCGGTGATGGTGCAGACCATGATAAGTATAGCGCATATTATGGAGATCCATTTTTTTCGCATATTCTCTCTCCGATCAATGTACCGGCAGGCTGATTGCCGGCACACTGAGACTACTGTCTTTATTCATTATATAGCAATCCAATAAAATAATGCGTAGATACTGTAAAATACCGCATAGGATCCAATCTATACGGAGCACAGGACAATCAGGCAGATATTCGCAATCCGATTCGATACCTGATCATAATCAGATAAAAAGCACTGAAAACCATAAAAATACGATTTTCAGTGCTCATTTTACATCAGCGGCGCAAATGCGCGGAAAATATTCTGCATGATACGCAGCCCTATATTTCTGTTCAGGCAGAATTCCGGTTCTATCTGCCTGCAATATTCCATAGTCTGGATAAAATCATCTTTGATATCCTGTATTACTCTGTTTCTGTAGATCCATACACCATCCTCAAAATGAAGATAAAGACTTCGATAGTCCAGGTTGATGGTTCCCACAACTCCGATCTCATCATCACTCACAAAGGATTTTGCGTGAAGGAAACCGGGCTGATATTCATAAATCTTTACACCGGCTTCCAGAAGCTGCCTGTAATAGGACTGGGTAAGGATAAATACCAGCTTCTTGTCAGGGATTCCCGGCGTCATAATACGCACATCCACCCCGCTTTTGGCTGCCAGACAGAGGGCAGTCATCATCTCATTGTCTATGATCAGATAAGGAGTACAGATATATACATATTTTTTTGCCTTGTTGATAATGTTCAGATATACATCTTCACCGACAACCTCCTCATCCAGAGGTGTATCACAGAACGGCTGGACAAATCCGTCACTCTCAAATTCTTCCTCATGATATCTGTGGGGAAAATAGCTTCATAATCGACACTCTCTTCAGATCTGCCGATCACTGCCCACATATGGAGAAACATTACCGTCATATTCCAGACAGCTTCTCCCTTGAGCATAACAGCGGTATCCTTCCAGTGTCCGAAACGCTCTTTCTGGTTGATATATTCATCTGCAAGATTGATGCCTCCCGTAAATCCAACCCATCCGTCAATGATACAAAGCTTCCTGTGATCCCGGTTATTCTGGATAATATTCAAAATGGGACGGAAAGGATTAAATACCTGACATTTGATTCCTTTTTTCTGAAGCTCTTCATAATATTTATGGGGAAGTGTTGTAAGACAGCCAAATCCGTCATAGATCAGGCGCACATCCACACCCTCCGCAGCTTTCTTTTCCAGAATATTCAGGATTGTCTGCCACATCACCCCATCATTGATAATGAAATATTCAATAAAAATATATTTCTTCGCCTGTTTCAGTTCCCTCACAAGCACCGGGAACATATCATCTCCTACCTGAAAATACTCTGCAGTTGTGTTCTCATGGACCGGAAATCTGGAAACATCCGAAATATATCTGGACTGATTTGAAGCCGAGGGATCCAGAGCCTCCAGCTTCTGCCTCGTCTGCGGCCGATCCCGCAGATACTCCCTACTCTCCTCAATCCTCTGTTCAAAATGCTGCTGCATGATCGCAGCGATCCTGGAACGTCCAAATACAAAATATAATACCACTCCAAGAATTGGCAGGATCAGGATCAGCATTGTCCAGGCCAGTTTGTAGGAAGGATTTATTTCCTTATTCAGGATCCATAATACCAGCACAATACCTATCAGCCTCAATCCGATATCAATATATCTGGAATAAGCGGCCAGACGCAGTACCATCATTAAGATCCATCCGAGCTGGACAAGCATTGCAACCGCAACATAAAAGATTCTGTTGAAAATCAGCTTTGCCAGTTTTTTAAACAGTAAAAGGATCCAGTTTTTCTTTTCTTTAAGTATTTTGTTATTTTCTGCCTTCAAGATTACTTCCTTCCCCTGATTATTGTCCAAATTATGATAAAAATCCCTGACAGAACTGCCAGGGATTTTGCGCACAATTAATTATATTTACGTTTTCTTGCGGCTTCAGATTTCTTTTTACGACGAACGCTTGGTTTCTCGTAATGCTCTCTTTTGCGGATTTCCTGCTGGATTCCTGCTTTTGCACAGCTTCTCTTGAATCTGCGAAGAGCGCTATCTAAAGTCTCGTTCTCTTTTACGATAACGTTTGACATAGACTCACACCTAACCTCCCTCCAGTTGTAGATTGTGCTAAAATACAACTGTCTGG